>Ga0209589_1007554_pt1 | contig 17426 bp, 10 predicted proteins | sample CowpeawhiteBW_FD_187525 | JGI IMG/M metagenome (GOLD analysis project Ga0209589, IMG submission 187525) | Root nodule microbial communities of legume samples collected from California USA - Cow pea white BW (SPAdes) (version 2) | ecosystem: Host-associated > Plants > Roots > Nodule | place: USA...
GGTACTAACGTATTTTTTATTTTAAAATCTTATGTAATATTATTTTTTAGTTTTAAAATATTTATTATGTGGCATCAACTTTTTTAAAGAGAATTTATTTTAAAAAATTCTTAAAATATTAATTTTAGAACTTCATAAAATTTCTATAACATTTTTCACACAAATATTAATGAATACAAATGTTAAAAAAAATATTAATTTTGAGAATTTTCTAAAATAAATCCTTTTAAAAAATTTTACGCAACATAATAAACATTGTAAAACTAAAAAGTAATATTACATAAGATTTTAAAATATAAAAAATAAGTTAATACCGATATTTATATTTATTATATTAATTTTAATATTTTAATTACATTTTAAGTTACAAAAAACTTTAATATAAATAAAAAAATTATAAAAATGTTAATTGGTGTATTGAAGTATGATGCATATTTCAAGTATTATTTTCTAAGCACTTTCAAATTATAAACTTTAGATTATTATTGCGTAGTACAATCATATGTAATTAGTGCAATTCGATTCAAAATAGTGTAATTCAGTTCAAAAATAGTGCAATTCAATTCAAAATCAATGCAATCCGGTTCAAAAATAATACAATCAGTTCAAAAAGAGTGAAGTTTATTCAAAATCAGTGCAATTCAGTTCAAAAACGGTTCAAAAGCAATGTAGTTAAGTTAAAAATTAGTGCAGTTCAGTCCAAAAATAATGCAGTTCAGTTCTGACGTAGTGCAGTTCATAATAGTTCAGTTTATATTATAGTGCAATGCAGTTCAGTGTAGTGCAGTTCAGTGCAGTGTAGTTCAGTCCAGATTATTTTTAAGAATAACAATTCAGTTCAGTTCATCTGAATTGTTTTTCAGTACAGTGCAGTTCATGCGAACAATTTTTTTAGTTCAGTACAGTTTTTGGTAGTGCAGTGCAGTTTGGTTTATTTTGCCAAACCCAATTCATAATTGAAGATGAAACAATTTAGTAATTTTATTAAATACAAATAAAAATCATCTAATAAAGAACAATAGGATCATGGATAAAAATTAAATGACTAAAATTATAATTTAAAGAAAAATATTTTTTTAACGATAGCTCTTATAGAAGTAATTATTATATAAGTAAATAATATTATCATAACTTTCGGTTGAATGATGCATTCCACTACTATAATGTTTTTCATTCCTGCAAGTGGCCATTTTCATCTTTTGCCTCATTTATCCACTTATGACGTCATACACGGAAGTAAAAATAAATAAATATATATTGAAACTCAACAAAATTGTTTATACAGGATATTACTCATAAGAAAAAAAAACTATTGACAAAGAAAATATATAATAAAATTACACACTATATTTATTTTCACAATTATATTCTTATAAAATTTATTTTATAGTTTATTAATATTTTTTATTTTAATAATTAAAAAAATAATTTTATAACTTAATAAAGCTTTAATTATAGATGTACTTTCACTAATCCATATTATGTGAATATTATTTAAATTTATACATAACTTTAAAATATAGATTAGTATGAATAATTATGAAAAATCCATGTTTTAAATGGACATAACGTGGATTTTAATTTTATCATATAAAAATAGATAGAATAAATGAATGTTCAAAAAATAAATTAAAATTCCCAAATTTTTTAAATTATTAATCCCATATGGAAGCCAAAATATTTAAAGCATGCAAATTTATATTTATCAATAATATATTAATTATTATTTAATACATAATAATTTTATAATTATTTAATTAATAGCTATTAATTATTTAATTAAAAAATTTAATTTTGTAAATAATAATATTAATCAGATAAAGATTTAATTAATAAATATTAAATATTTATTATTTAAATATTAATATTTAATAAATATTAATTTATGTTTAATTAATTAATTATTAAGCAATAACCTAATAAGTATTACAAATATTTATGTACTTGTAATTAAATAAAAACTTTAGATTTTATAGTATTTCATTTTTATCACATCAATAAGTAATATTATCTTTTAGAAGTAATTATTATTTTAAAATTTTGATATAATATTTTTTTCATTAATGAAACTTTGTTTCATAATTTTTTCATTTTATTCTTTTAAAGAAAAAGTTAAGCTTTATAGTAATAAATTTAATTTTTGTGCACTTATATATATAATTCAATTATTTAATTTTAATTTAGTATTTAGCAAAATATATATATATATATATATATATATATATATATATATATATATTTTTATTTTTTTTTATATATATATATTTTTTTATTTTTATATTTATAAAAATATATATATATATATATATATATATATATATATATATATATTCGCATTATTTGACCTAAATATTAATATTTTTATTCTGATATATTTAATAAATTTCATATTGTTTAGAAATTGGGACAAAACACAATTTAAATATTTCTTCTACTATTTGATACATCTTTTAAAGTTAAAACAGTGACAAAACTTCATATTTTAAAAGAGACAATATGAAAATACAATAATTGTTCCTAACGATACTTTCAAACGAATTTTTATAAAATGAATTTTTATAGAATCGAAACAATTTCATCGTATACTTTTGAAACTCAACAATTACATACTCATAAAAGTAAGATCACCTTCTTAAAATCCTCTCTCAGCAAATCACTCAAATGATCCTAACATCTCATAAATATATAACAAGAAATAAAAACCCAAATCCACACCTCATAACAAAAAATAAAGAAAATTTGTATTCGCAAAACATTTACATGCATTTGGAGTTAAATAATTAGGATATGTAATGTAATACAGGAAAATATCATCTAATTAGTAAGACTATCTCAAGAGATATTTTTCGCTCACTCTCTCAATTATCATCCCACTCAAGCGACAGTTAAAATAAATAAACAAAATAAAGCACTTACTAGAAAAATAGCAATAAATAAAAGAGAAAATTTAAAAGATAAATATTAGTTGAATATTGTAAAAAAATCTGTTAGAGATTTTGTATTAACTGAAGTTATAACTAAATTGCATTATATTATATTGGAATAAATTTGACATCATAAATTATTTTTATAATATTAAGTTAGATTTGAGGATCACCAAGACAATATCAAAATGTATCATAATAAGCATTTATTCTTACCTTAGATATGTTAAATTTCCAGGAAACGAAAAGTATTATAATTAATCTTATATCAATTAATCATATAATAAATATATAGTATATCAATAAATTCAAAACTTATCTTATAAACTAATTTTATGAGTTGAGTTAAATTTAAAATCAACTTGCTTTTTAATATAATTTAAAATCAACTAATATAAGAACTATTTAAACAGTGTTTTAAATAATTATAAGTTGTATCACTTTCTTGCATAACTTTCAAAGAATGTTATTATGTTGTGGCAGAAGAGGTGGGTGAGTAATAAGTTGATTGTAACTATGGCAACAGTGATTCCAATGAGAATGATGGTGAAGAATTTTTTTTATAAAATACATCTTAACATTTTTTGCTTGAAAAGAAAAAAAAATTCAAAAGCCAAGAAATAAAAATAAATGTATATCGAGAATGTCACATTAAAACTTTATATTATTGAATAAGTACAAGACTCGCACTCATTCAAATAATATATAAATAGAAGTTAATTTTATCTCACAAGTTTATTTATAAAATTGATTTTATCCGAATTTAAATCATAAAATAATATTATCAACAAATGAATCACTAGAAAGCGTGTGTTTCACACCCTTGAATGCTCGTGACACGTTACGGGGAAAATATGAGACAGTGTAATGCTACACGTGGGATCTGAAAATTCTAACAAGCTAACGGCGTTTCGCCATCCCGTGGCTCCACTTGAGCTTTAAACGGCAACGTGGCATTATACTAAACACGTCATTGCAACGTGGGTTAAAAGGCACGTGTGATGCGCGCAAGCAAGCAAATCTAACTAAAAGTGATTACTTATTAATTATTAATGATTGCACTTTGACACTAGATTATGGTTGATGATTGCATCATCTTTATTTTCTAAGATTCAATTTTAACTTCACTTAGTATACAAATTACAATTAAATAGAGATAGTGGGTTAGCAACATCATTTTTACCGGTGAGTGTCACGGTTAATCACATGAAAAAAAAAAAACAAAAAACAAAAATTATAATTGTAATCACATCAAATGATACTAATTCTTTTATTGCTAGTTTAGTATAGTTATATATATGTTTATGTCCCCATAAATTAAAATAATTATTTTAAGAAAATATATATTTTTTAAAATTAAAAAAAACATGATGGTTAATTATGATATAACATCATGTACACTTACATAAGTCGTTCTCCCAATTTTCATATATGTATTCTATATGATATAGGAGTAATAATACGGGTCGATTTAATTCGTTTAGGTCTTGTCCATACTTAGTTCGCAAAATATGGGTCAGCCTGGTTTGTCTCGCATTTTTAATTCAGGCTGAAAAGTCCGATCCGTCTTGTATAAGTGCGGGCTCATGGGCCAGTCTATATTTTTTTTTAATTTCGTATGATAAAGCTTTCAGTGTTCAACAAATTGGGAAGTTTTAACAAGTTCACAAAACTAAACAAAGACTTCAGGGAGTTTGATGATAAATTGATAATCCCAACATTTTCATCATATTCAGTGGCGGATCTTAACAATAAATATTGGAGGGACCAAAATAATATAATTTTGAGATTATTAAATTTGATCATTAGTAAGAAATGAATTCTCTAACTGAATTGATAATTAGTCTAATGCTTCAAAATATGTGAAGAAATAGAGTTTATCTTCTTTTCATCAATAGTTTTTTTTATATCACTTTTAAAAAATGAATTTATTTTTTTATTATCAATATACTTTTCTTTTGTAAATAACATTAAAAAATAATTTATCATAGTATTTTTTTTATAATGGAGACACATAATTATTAAAATAAAAGTATATTATAATCAAGTCATAATTACAATTCGGTTATAAAAAAACACATAATACATTATTTATTTTTCTTGTATATTCATTAAAAAATAAATATACAAAAAAGTTCATGAGATAAAAAATAATGTTTTTCGTTATTGAGACAAGAGACAATAAAGGATGCAATAAATGAGAAATGAGAGCAAAAATAATGAGTTTATTTTTAATTTTTTTTTCTTCAAGAACAGAAAGAAAACATATGAAAGAAATGATTACAACATTAGAGTGAGAAATTATTACAATTTGTTAAGAACTAAAAAGACAATGAGAAACAAAATAAAAATTATCTTAAAAAATATTTGGTTTAATTACTCTTTTAATTCATGTTTTGGTTTAAAAATGTTAAATTGGTCTTACAGGTTTTTTAGTTTCAATTTGGTCCCAATTATTGAAAAATTGATACAATTTGATCTTTTATGATAAATTTCGTTAAATTTTTTAAAACAGATCAATGAATTTTTCATTAAAATTGAAACTCTTAATATGAATGGTTTGCTTTGCTTGTGTAATTAACATTATTGTAGAATCAATTTTTGACAAAAAGAAGGACCAAAAAAAATTAAGCTTAAATATTTTTATTCTTTATTATATTTAATTTTATGTTTTATTACCTATTAACACTAACTATTGTGCTTTATAAAATAAATGAAAAAATACATAATTTAATTTTCATCAATTTCTAAAATATACTATCTACAATTTAATAAATTTTGAATATATATATATATATATATATTATAAATTAAAAAAAAAATTGGGGGGGCCAGGGCCCCTCCTTGCACTCATTAAAATCCACCTCTTATCATATTCATATTCATACTTTAACATACATGATGTATTCCTCAAATTTTATCACATTCAAAAATATATAATACTTGTCTTTTTTAGTCATACAAAAATTTGGAACATTCATGCAAAAGTCCAGAAAAAAAAAATAGTTGAAATACACATGTGCAATTTTTTTAATGTGGACCAATGGGTCGGCCCACATAAACTGCGAACTTCTACGAACCAAACTTTTACGGACCAACGGATTTAATATCTTGACATGTCCCGCATTTTTTTTAGGACCTGCAGACCGACCTGCTGGACCAAACCCATGTTGCGTCCCTAGTATAACATAATAATAATCCACATTCAAATTCTCACACCATATCAATACACACTATAATTCACATAATATTTGTAAGTATATTATAGTATATATATCATAAATTTCATCGAAAACAGTTTTAAATTTATTCATACACTACTTATTATATACATACCTGATAAAACTTGTATTGAATATTATAGTTATTGCTCCTAACCGAATACTTAAAAAAGGAGAAAAGGAAAATGGTTGTAGTAAAGAAAAAATATATATAATTTAGACGATTTAGAGTTGTTCTTCATGGATCTAAATTTCGTAGGTGTATCCAAATTTAGGGTTTTCTTAGTAGTCATTGAATGTATTAATCCTTTATTAGTCATCTTGATTAGTGTTATTGGTGACAATATTATTACCTGCGTGGAAGTCCAAAATTCTATTGTGATTTTTCAGTTGAGGTCATCGTGTGGACCTCCTGCAAAATTCCAATCTTTACCCGGAAATAGAAACAAACAACTAGTGTGGTGGTATTTTGGTGAGCGAAGAACTTCATTCCATGGATAGTTAAGAAAAGGGTTAAATGGACAAATACGACATCGGAGAGATTAAGAAAGTGACTAGGTTTATGATTTAATTTCATATCTAAATTTTCAATTTTATATGAATATATTATAATAGAATTTTAAAATAGTAATATTTGTTTTGTTAATAAACAGAGAGGGTCCCACTGAAACTGGAGGGAGACTAAGAAATGGTTTAGAACCGAAGGTTGATATGGGTTGAATGAGAAGTGGAGGGTCCCACTTAACTGGGATAGGGATTGCGATGAATTGTCCTGAAAATAAAGGTGGTGCTCCATGCATGGATCCCACAGAACGGAAAAACTGAGTTTGAAGTTTGAAGAACATAACACAAAAGAAATAGGGTCCCAACAATGAAGAGATTGTAATGGCTACGCCATCCAAAGTGGGAAACTAGGGTAAGGTAAGGGTACTTCCACACACTGCAACGTTTTCTTCCTTCGTTCCTTCACTCTACCAAATTCCACAACACAATCTCAATTATCACCTCTCTAAATAAAATAATTGTATTTTATTAAGACATGTTTATTTATCATGTTAAGGAATAACCTTGTGATGGAATATGTATATATGGTTATGTATTCTAAATTATATGTATGTTTGACTCATAAATCACCTCCTCATCAAAGAGATGAAACAAAGAAGTATTTTGTGTCAAAATAATTTTCGATAATCAAATACAACCAAGTCAATTTATGCTAGACTAGAAGTAAATAAAATTATGAGTTGAAGTTTAAATATTTATTTTTGTTTTATGTTATACAAATTATTATTTTTATAAATTTATAAGTTAATTGTTTATTATTTTTAAAATTCGGACCTAAAGTGAAACTAACATCTATAAAAGATATTTATCTTATTAAATAAGATTAAATTGAACAAAACTAAGGAATACATGAACTAAATTGAATATAAACATTGATTCTAACACACGGCACGATGCTGGTTTGACAAGTGAGCATTTAAAAAAATTAAAAAAAAAATGACAAAGTGACACGTGACCGTCACTGTTCATGGTCGTTAATGATTTAAACGGTATTAACAAAAAATAATCAAATTGGACAAAATTGACGAAAATTATGACTTATTTAAGCACAAAAATAAAATTATGACTAATTTGACAAAACTTGACAAAAATTGAAACTAAAAAAATATTTTAACCAAAATAATAAAAAGAGAGTGAAAGAATAAAAGAAGTAGGAGAAAAATTAATAGCTAAAGATGTTTTTGGTGGAAGAATAACATACCTATTTATTTATAGGTAGGAAGAGATTAAGATTTGTAATAGCCATCAACAATTAAAATGTTATTGTAAATACTAAATGGAAACTATGCAACTCTCATAAGTTTGTAAAACATTGTTTAATTAAAAACAATTAAAAACATTGTTTTTGAAACAAGAATTTTTGTTTAAGTAATTAGATTTTTATTTTAAAAAATTATTATTTTTATTAACTTTTCTAAATGAGCTAGAGGTTAATGTTTAAGTTGGTGAATGATTATTGAAAATTTATCCTTTAATTAATATTGAATTGGAATGCAGGTGGGACATTAGAATTTGGAAGAAATTTTGATGAGATACTTTTAATTGACTTATTTTTTTATCTTTTTGTATTGTTTGAACAATTATGATTATGCTTGTGTATTAGAAATTATTATTTTTAAAGACGAGTGTTGTAACTTGATGATAATATTAGATCGAGATAAATGTCAAATTACATTATAGTAATATTTGAGTGTAATACCGTCTATATTAAAAATTTAGTTTTGTTTACGTTACTCTAATTTTCCATATTTTATAGTTTTTTTTTTAATTTATTACAAAATTTTATAAGACAAAACTTTATTTGTTATTTTTTTAAAAGTTTTAATTGATAAGTAATTATTTCGGAAATAATTATTTTTTATAGAATCATTAAATTTACAAATATTTCTTACATAAAAAAAATATTTTGTGAAAAATATTTTACAATAAAATTGATATCTTTATAAATTATTATTCAAAACAAAATCTATAAGTAAGAAAAAAATTTACAAAAATTTACAAAAAATGTGTTTTTTAAATAAAATTATATATTATATATTTTAGATTTAGTACGGTTAATTTTGGTTACGTTAATATAAAGGTCTATTAAAATAAATTATTAAAACTTAAATTTTGTAAATGAAAATATAGTAAAAAAATTCTTTTAACAATTGTCTGTAAATAAATTATATTATTATAAAAATACATCTTATAGCAGTGCAATTCTGTCGTTATTGAAATGATTAGACACCATGACCTGAATATATAAAAAAGATAATAGTGGATAGTTTTCGTTTATGTATTAGAGTATCATAATAATTGAGGTTAATCCGTAAAATCATGAATACCACTAAAATTCTAAATCCGTTTAGTGAAATATTTTTAATTAAACAAACTTATGTGTTACTAAGTAATTAATTATGCCTTTATATATATTCATTTAATGAAAAAATATTCAATATATTATTGTTAATAAAATGAAAATACTTTTTGAATAAAAGTTTAATTACTATTTAACTAAACAATCTGTTAGTATCGTCATGAAAATAAAACAAAATAAAATATTAAGTATATAAATATTACTATTTATTACCACCATGAACCAAATCGTAGAATGAAATATATATTATTTTATTGATGTAAAATTTTAAAATATTTATATTTACTTTTTTTATTTTTTCTTAAATATTGTCCTATGCTTACATATTTATTTATTCATGCTATTAAAAAACCCATTGTAAGATAATAGAAAATAAAATAATAAGACAATACCACCAAATCATATGCATTAAATTTTCTCGTACCAAAGAGCAAACATCAATCTTTTTGTTATCAAATACTTATCACTTCAAAACAAACAAATTTGACAACCTCGAAAAAAGAAATTACTTCAAACTAACACCAATCCATGATTAGAATATTCCAAATATACAAAGTTACTCATATTAATAGACATTTGTCTATCATTTTTATATTTTATATTGAAAACTAAAATAATTAACTTCATTAATTAAATTAATATATATATATATAAATTTTATAAAAACAAAAATATCATTTAAAATTTTTAAGTAACAACTCTATGATACAAAATATATCTTTAACATATTGTTAGTTTTATGTATTTATAATTCATAATTTAGATATTGGAATATTGTCTATTTTTTTAATAAAAAAAATGTTAAACTAAGATGAATATTGTAAAATATTATAAAAAGTCAGAAAAAAGGAAACTAAATAAAAATATCAAATTGATACTTTAATTTTTTTTCTTTTTTATTTAAATTTTTTAGATGTTTAACAATATTTTTATTAATTTTTTTGTTAATTTAAACTTTTTTATGTTTAATGATATTTTAATTTTTAGCAACACTTAAATATAGTTATTTTATTGTTTTTTAACTTTAATAGATGAGCATTAAATAAAATATTAAGTACAATTGTACAACACTTATGAACATTGTTGTTATTTAAAAAAAATAAAACTGCATTAATGATTATTTAGACCATATTTCATTTAATATCACAATTATTTATGAACTTGTGTGAAATTCAATATATATTAATTATCTTAAATAGTGTCCAACAAAATCCTTTATATAATTATTTGCTTATAAATTTCTATCCAAAAATAAACACTCAGCCACAAAAAATGATAAATCATAATTTAACTTCTTACTTATTCTATATTGTGTGAACGGTTAATATGTTGCTGGAAAGATATATACAAATATCAACAATAAGAGAATAGTTTCAAAATATTCACAATTCAAGTTTTTCAATTTCAAATACTGAGATAGCAAATGTGTTCCAAATCAACCTTTCTTTAGAATAATACAAATAAGTTTTCAACTATTATATTTATAAATAATATGAAAATTAAATTTAAAACTATTTTTTATAATTTCACTATAATTTTTTTAAAATAATAATCAGTGACTAAAAATATATTTAAATACCGTTTTGGAGATCAATTTTTTAATTAAAGATCAATTTCTTTAGTAGTTAAAACTTTGACAGCTAATTTTAATGATTAATTTATATATCAATTCACAATACAAACTATTTAGTTATTAATTTAAAAAATAATTATATTTTTTTATTTACAATAAAAATTATTTTAATTACCAATAAATTTTGATTTATAAATTAATATATAAATTGATTATAATAATAATTAATTATTTTTAATATTAAAATTGATCATTATTTAAATTTTTTATTACAAAATCATAATTCCATAAATAATTAAACTTTACATATTCATTATCAATGTAAGCATTTAGTTCGCATCATAACATCTCAATTCTATAAGTCGAACACAAAATTTTCAATTTACCGATACAAGTACATTTCAAGTAATTCAACAATTCATATCATATTTCATTCAAACCTAAAATTTAACCAGATAATGAACTACACAATCATCATCAATGTACAAGCAAGCAACATTCTCTCAATTATTATCGGTAAAACAATTTATAGTTAATATAGTTTTTTCTTCCGATCACATTCTTTCATTCAATAATGGCATTTACCATAGATATTAAATTTTTGTACCCATGCTTGATTTTACTTACGGTTTTAATATTATAATTAATGTGCAAAAAATGGATAAGATAAAGGGGAATAATCTGAGTAAGAAAAAACCTTCACCTCCATTATTTTTTTTAACTATTATCTTTTCCATTTATTTTTTATCTTTCCACCATTCCATCTTTAGATAAAATTAAATCAAAAGCATGATTCTCGATGAGAAATACACATGTATTTTTTATTGAAATATATGTTAAGAGAAAATTCACTGATTTAAAGATATATGTGACATTAATTCATATAACATCAATAAGTTGTTCAAAAATTTGTTAATAATAGTTTTATAAACTCTAAAACACTTCAATTCAAAAATTGGAAATTTTAAATTTGTTAATTCATTACAAAAAAAATTACATCGAGTTGATTATTCATTTATTAATACTTTGGATTGAATTGGAAAAAAAAAATCTTCAAGAAACACTCACTTTGAGAAATATATTATCAAATGTTTTACAAAAATTTGTTGGATTTAATATTTTTTGATCTAGGTATTTTATTAATTTAAAATAATATCAATATTTATTAAAAATAATTGTCCAGATGAATATTAACCTTTTAAAAGAATGTCTTAGAAGAATGATATGAATATGTATTTTTTTCTTTTATAAAAATATAAATGTATCACTTTTCAAAATTATCGTTTTCTAAATATTGATATAATGAAAGGATCACATTTACTGATTTTTAATAATTAATGAAACTATATTCAATAAAAAACTTAAAAAATAAAAATAAACAATTGTTATAACAAATTAAAACAAAAGGATATTAATTCAATTTTATTTTTCAATGAGAGAAATAAGAGTTCATATTCGATTATTCTATACTCTTTTGTCACGATCAGAGTAATGCAAAAAACTTTATTTTTTCTTTATATGTCAAACATAAACACGCATGGAGAACCAATTGACGTTGAACATCAATATATCTTCCCAAACTTCCACTTTCACTAATTTGATTTGGGTATTTGGTTAGTGGGAATTTTTTCTTAGAATCCAATCTTTCAATTACTGCCATTAAATAATAACGTTAATTTTGCTAACATAAAAATTCTATGGTGATGATAACGATACTAACAAAGTGATGAATATAAGTGTGAGCATAAAAATATAATTTATGAAAAGACTTGATGTTACAGCATGACCAAAATCAAATTTAAGTAAATAAATTAAGAAATATATTGACGTGTTATGAAATTCTAAAATTGTGAATTGTTTACAAAATTAATAAAAAATTCCACTAGCCAATTAATTTTGCATATGGTGGATCGATACTTCTTTTAAAAAAATTAAATATATCAAATTATAAATATACCAAATTATGAGCGAGTAATAGGAAAAAAATATGAGAACGAAAAAAAATGACATATATTATAAAATATTATAAAATAATCTAGACATTTATTATTCTGATCATAAGAATATTATAAAATATTTATCATGTTGCAAGTACATTTTTAATTAAAATAAAAAATTATTAGACTCATAATTAACATGCATATAGATTAAAATATCTCACTAACTAACTATAATGTAAAATTTATTACTTTGTATGTGATTCAGGACATAAATAAATAAAATCATAGTACAAAAAAATTATTTCATTATATCCTTAAAATCCACAATGAAATTATACTCAAACAAATCCAAAAAGTTTTGCACTCCATATGAAATCAAAATGAAATAAAAAAAATAGAAGAAGAAGAGATAATAGAGAATTGTATTAATTTATGATTTATGATTGTAGACTAAACAATTTTATCGTAAAAGATATATTAAAATATTGAAGGAATAAAATGTATTTAAATTACCTTTTGTCTCAACTTTTAAATGGTATAAGACCATTGAGGTACAGAGGCGATTTAAAAGATTGAGATAATTAAAACAAACTTAAGAAAATGAGGCCTTTATTTAAAATTTATTTTTTGAGTTTTTTTTATACAAAAAGTCAGGCATTTGAATATAATTTGATGAAGAAAAGTGTCAACAATGTACATAAGAAAATCTATATCATTGACTGTAATAGAGTATTTTTACACATAAATATCTCAAATTTGCATCAATATTATTTCATTGGCTTGGATCATATATATTTTTTTATCAAGAATATAATCATCATCTAATCTCTCAATCTCGTTCTCTTTATCATGGGTTTGAGAATCAATTACTAACTACTTTTTTTCTGTTATTGGTTTCACCTATATCTATAGTGTTAATTCTCTATTGTTGGTTTCACATATATTTATATTGTTATTATCTCTCACTCAAAGAGCACCCACCTGTATTTTCTAATTCATTTTTCTCATCCATTTTTATAAATTTATTCATAGCTACTTTTTGTCATGCAATTAAAACTCAATTCTTCTCTTCTTTTAGATTTTTAAATAGTCTGATTCAAAATTTTTAGTTGACATATCTACATAGTTTTATATAAAAAAAATTGTAATAAATAAAATACTACTAAAGATAAGTATATGAAACAAATAAGTTAAAAGAATAAAACTTAGTTCAGGTTGTCACGAAAGTAAACTCGATAATAGATTTATAGTGTCTTGAAGCCTTAAGTCTCTTTCTCCTTCTCAAATCTCAACTTTTTCACAAACAGAATCTCTTTTAACATTAACCATTAATAAAATAATTAAAAAAATATTGTTCTTCATCTTTTTATCCCTAAACTTAAATTATTTGTGTATAGAAAAATCAACTTTGAATTATGCTTAAATTAATTTATTATCCATAAAAAAAAAAACTAAACTTTCATCTAAATAATAGTTTTATACAAAAATTTCAATTACCCATCAAAGTATACGCAAAAAAGAAAAGTCTCGAGAAACAAATAAATCTAAAAATACCAAAAAACACAATTGGGTAAAAGAAACGTATTTTTAATTCTAATACACATCCAACAAACAAAATAGAAACAACAACAAAAATGCAAATAGAAAGAAAGAAAATAATAACCATAAATAAAGATGAAAAGATTGACACACAAACAACATGAGATTCAAGAGATGTAATCTGCCAACACTCCAATCCTAAAAAAGACTGGACTCTATAGTACAAGAAAGTAAGGAGAGGCAACAAAAGTCACTTAGAGATAAAAAAAAAAATATATAATCAAGATATTGATTATAAGAAAATAAAGATAACTAATCATTGTCTTTTTTTCGTAAATAAATTATAATTTACTACAAAATGATTTAACTCATTAAATGTCAATAAAAATTAACAAAGACATATAATAATTTAATTAAATTTTATTTTCACATACACACTTATAATTAATTTAATAGAACTATACTAGTAATATAATATTATTTTTGAGACTTTTTTGTTTCTTAAAAATATATAATTAATTTAATAGAGGTATATTAGTGTTAAAAAATTTTTTGAGGCTTTTTTAAAATAAAATATTATAATTAATTTAATAAAAAAATATATTAATAGTATTTTTTGTTGAAATATTTCTTTTTTAAAAGCCTAAAGCGTATGTTTTACTTATTTTATTGAGGTATTTTCTGATCTAGAGTTAAGAAAATTTTCATCTCATATATGATTACAATATTAAGTTCAAATTATATATGAGGTACGTCAATTTTAAAGTCTAAAACTCCTCTAATAATTTAGTTTTTAAGATTAACTTTACCTTCCTCACTTAGGGGAATACTACAATAAAGACATGATAAATTTGAAAATTGGTTATCCAAATTAGGGTCACCAATTTGACTTCTATAATAGTGATAAGATTATTGAATGTTGTTAAGAGAAGAAATTGATGCAAATGGCATTTATTATTAGGACTGGACATAATTTACTAAACTATAGTTAATTGTACTATATTAAACTAAAATATACTAAATTATTCATAATAATAATTGAATTGTATTATAAAATAGTTCAGTTTTAAGAAACTAAAATAATATAACTAAGTTAACTATTGAACTATAGTAGATTGAAAGAGCAAAATACCTTAAATAAAATATTGGTATTAGGATAAGAATTGGACTTATGTGTTTTATGTCTTACGTTCTATTCTTTCTCTTTCATATTGAAATATTTATTTTATTCTGTCTTAATTTTTTTCTTTACTCTTTCTTTGAGAAAAATATAAAATATTTATAATTAATTTATTAAAAAATTATAAATTAATTCAATATCTTATTTTATTTTGAATGAATTTTACTATGTAATGTTATTTTTATGTTATGATTTTACAGAAGTTATTTTTAAAAATTAAATTTTGTGACAGCTAACATTTTTATAATTTTTTATTTATATTAAAGTTTTTTGTAACTTAAATATTGAAATTAGTATAATAAATATAAATATTGGTACTAACGTATTTTTTATTTTAAAATCTTATGTAATATTATTTTTTAGTTTTAAAATATTTATTATGTGGCATCAACTTTTTTAAAGAGAATTTATTTTAAAAAATTCTTAAAATATTAATTTTATAACTTCATAAAATTTTTAGAACATTTTTCACACGAATATTAATGAATACAAATGTTAAAAAAAATATTAATTTTGAGAATTTTCTAAAATAAATTCTTTTAAAAAATTTTACGCAACATAATAAACATTGTAAAAGTAAAAAGTAATATTACATAAGATTTTAAAATATAAAAAATAATTTAATACCGATATTTATATTTATTATATTAATTTTAATATTTTAATTACATTTTAAGTTACGGAAAACTTTAATATAAATAAAAAAATTATAAAAATGTTAATTGGTGTATTGAAGTATGATGCATATTTCAAGTATTATTTTCTAAGCACTTTCAAATTATAAACTTTAAATTATTATTGTGTAGTACAATCATATGTAATTAGTGCAATTCGATTCAAAATAGTGTAATTCATTTCAAAAATAGTGTAATTAAATTCAAAATCAATGCAATCCGGTTCAAAAATAGTACAATTCAGTTCAAAAAGAGTGAAGTTTATTCAAAATCAGTACAATTCGGTTCAAAAACGGTTCAAAAACAGTGTAGTTAAGTTAAAAATTAGTGCAGTTCAGTCCAAAAATAGTGCAGTTCAGTTCTGATGTAGTGTAGTTCATAAAACAGTTCAGTTTATAACAGTTCAGTTTACAGTTTATATTATAGTGGAGTGCAGTTCAGTGCAGTGCAGTTCAGTCTAGTTTATTTTTAAAACTAACAGTTCAGTTCAGTTCATCTGAATTGTTTTTCAGTTCAGTGCAGTTCATGCAAACAGTTTTTTAGTTCAGTGCAGTTTTTGGTAGTGCAGTGCAGTTTGGTTTATTTTGCCAAACCCTAATTACAATACCGTACATCATTTATCTAAATATAAGATTTTGATCTTTGGATTGTAATGAATCAACTTCAAGTATGACTCCATTATTTCTTAGTTTTCTCATCCAAAAACTTCATATAGAATGTTCAGTCGTTAATTTTGTAACATGTACAACGTAGATCATCAAACATTAGTCCATTTGTTAGCCACATCAAAGTTTCAAAAGTTTTTGAATAATTCAATACATGTGCTTTAAACCAATGCATTAATGTTCTATTATGCTCCATCAACACCTAATTTTCTAGTTATTTGGATTATTGTCCTTCATAATGGCTTTGTGTATAAAATAAGTAAAGCATTATCTCATTTGTATTGTTTAATATGTACTTGTCACACTTCATGAAATAATTATGAGTGTTATATTAATCTTATTGTAGATTACTAAAATTGAAATATGAATCCTTTTTCTTTTCATGCAGAATATGTACCGTACCTAGCCAAACTCAACCAAGTAAACAATGTGCATATCGAAACCGCCTAGTACCCGGACATCACCAACATAATCCATCTAGGCAAGTAGCCGGTCGAGACCGACTACTCCAATGAACTTAAGCTAACATCGATGCCCCCGCATTCAATAGGTCTCAAGGGCCTGGTGTGGGGCCCAGGCCCATTCATGGCCTAAACTACAGCCCATGTCAAAACCCAGCCCATGAAATGGTCAAACGTCATTAATGCCCTATAAATACACGTGGACCCCATCATTTAAAGGTACGCATTCATTAATCACTGATTTGACTCTCTGAGAGCTTTGACTTACTTGAGCTTCGGAGATTCTTCTGCAGGTAACCCCTCCTGGGTTCAAGTTGACATGTATC
>Ga0209589_1007556_pt1 | contig 17419 bp, 9 predicted proteins | sample CowpeawhiteBW_FD_187525 | JGI IMG/M metagenome (GOLD analysis project Ga0209589, IMG submission 187525) | Root nodule microbial communities of legume samples collected from California USA - Cow pea white BW (SPAdes) (version 2) | ecosystem: Host-associated > Plants > Roots > Nodule | place: USA...
TATATATATATATATATATATATATATATATATATATATATATATATATATATATATATATATATATATATATATATAAAGAACCTCTTATAGTAGGTCAAGGTTGAGTTTATAACCTAGCAGATACAGACAAAGCTCATACTAGTGAAAATCCACCCTAAGGAGAGAGATCTTGATTTGGAAAGTAAAATTTATATTATTGAACATTTACAGACAGTCCAAAATCAAGAACTGTAATTAAAAGTATATAATGCTTAGTTTCGTGTTTCAAATTTGTTCAGCTGTGGAATGAAAAATGCCTTAATTTGAATGTAATTGCATGCAAAGCTTGTTTCAATAACTTTTCTGAATGTGCAGGGAGATTTTAGAGACTAGGTTTGAAATCTCACATATACTATATACCATGAAGTGTAATTGGCTTCATATATACTCAACTTTTTTTCTAAATATTCAAAGCTAATTATAGTTATATTCTCTCTTTTTTTTTCCCATTTTTTCCCATATATATCTTTCTTTTTGTTACATTTATTATATCTTTCACTTTCCCTTTCTCTCTTTCCATTTTTCTTTCTACGGTTTCTTTCCTACACTCATCCAACAGCAAATTGGAAATCCTACATGCAACATTTTCTTATATTCAATTTCCTTGGAGATGCCTAAGCTTTTTTTTTCATTTTTTTTATTTTAAATCTTAGATACTTGTAATGAAGAACATGGCCCCTATCAAAATATATGTGTCAGCTCAATCAAAAGCTTGTTGCATATTTAAATAAGAGACAAATTGTGTAACTAGTTGAGTATTCTGTTACATAACAACTAAAATTTAAGCAGTCTTTACAAAAAATATATCTTACATTTATATAATTATAATTAGAATCGACTTAGACTGTGGGATAATATTATGTTTAAATATTAGAAATGCTAAACTTAAATTTTATTATATACTACAAAACCATCTATCCTTCTAAAACAACATATTAAGTTTAAACATGTACATAATGTAAGTTTAAACATGTACAAAATCATGCTTACAGAAACGTAAATTCCATTTTACAAACAGTTTTCATCTTGTTTTGATCTACAGTTAAAGACTTGCCATCTTCAAAGTAATTCTTGGTGAAATTCATTTCATAAACATTTCAGCCATGATTCCATAACTGAAGCTGCAAATTCTACCTCTTAATTTATACATTGAGAGAGATTTTGTGTACTATTTTTGGCATGCATAAGATATTATCAACACAGAACCTACACATATACACATGAATTCAACTCTATTTATCGAAATCAATGGAATCTCTCTATGCAGAAGCATCGTTAAATGGCATTAAGCAAGTTTATTACGGAAGCTCAAAGATTAAGTAGCGTTGCATCCTACAATTAACATATATAAGGAAAGAGAGAATAGAGCTATTAAGAAAAGAACAAGGAGATTAAACTGTAGTGAAACTTTGAATCAAATTGATTAATGACAGAAAATTGACCATGGGAAAAAGAAAGGGTAAGAACACATACATGTGATCTACAAAACATGCTAAACTAACTAGATAGATAGTGCTAGCGATCGGGCCTACCCATCATTGATGTCATCGGAGAAATTCTGCCGGAAACCGCTTCTGTTGGCCGGAAACGCATGCCGGAGAATGTCACCGACGATACCAAAACGAAAGCCATGTCCAACAAAAGATGCGCATATTCATTGTACATATGAATACACTTCCTTAGAAGCACTCTGCTCAACACAGATACTAACTCCATGAATCTAGTCATTTGCACTTTTTGGATTCTTGGTGTTCTCGCCTTCGCAGAAACCTATGTTTGATTGATTGATTCCACTGTTCCAGAAGAATAATGTTGCTTTTACTACGGTGCCCTTGTTTCAGTTTTGTACGAATCATTCGTAGTTGCAATTTAAATTTTTTATATTGCTCAAAAATTCAATAATAACTTCAAAATACAAAATGGAGACTTGAATAATACATAAGAAAAAGTATCTATAAGTATATTGACCTAAGGATTTGGGTAGAATTATAATTAAGTCATAATTTATTGATGTTTAAATTTTTTAAGTTTGTTTCCTCTTAAAAAAAAACCGTAAAATTAGTATCAAAGTTTATTTTGTGTTGGTAATTAGGAAAGAAGCATGTCTAGATATGATAAAAATTCAATTATAATTAGGGTAATTATCTAAGAAAAATGTTTTACATTGAATAAATTTTTTTGAATAATATATAGAAAAAATACACACAAATAAATTATTTTAAATTTTGAGTTAAAAATTACATCAAAATTTCTTATATAAATAAATTTATTCCTAATTTATTGAAAGTGAATTTTCATAATTCACTGGTACTGAATCTACTTACGATATCTCCTACAAAAAAACTTAAGAACTAATTAGTTTGAATAAATAATTTTTAGTGAAATTAAGAATGTAAGTTAATCTCTAGTAATAATTTTTTTTAAAATGTTAAAAGTAGGATTATATATAGTGGGATGTAGTAAATACTTTGTATCTTATTATTATTATTATTATTATTATTATTATTACCTTTATTTAGATTGCAATAAAAGAAATTAAGTCTATTAGGATGCAAAACTAGAAGTTTTGAGCGAAAAACTCTCGAAAACATTTACAATTTGTATTAAAATATGATCATTATATCTCGTAATAATCAGATTTTTTTTTACTGTTTTAGTCAACTTAATGAAATATCAATTTTAAAATTGCAAATCGCAATACTTATATATGTCATATCTAAACTAGTACGATGCATGTTTCACATCCCTTTTCAGTCAAAGATGATAAAAGTTTAATAATTTTACTTACTCAGGAAATTTTGGGCAGGAATAATTATGAAATTATTGGCTAGAAAAAGAAGATATGAACCGTGACGTATAAGTGTTCCTTTGTAAATTACTAATATTTTCTGTAGAATACGATTCTATTCTTATATTACAATTGTAAAGTGGTATGATACATATTACTAATCAATAATCATCTTATTAGTGATATCATAATTTAATTATAGTCATAAAATTGTCAAAACTATGATTACTCAATAAAGTTATTCAAAAAGTTCATCTGCAATCGTCCTTTTGAATGTTTACACTGGCATACAATTACTTTTAGAAATTTTAAAATCTTCAAAAATTAGAATAATTTTAAAAAAGCTATTTTTGAAGTACAACAAAAGGAAAACTTAGCAATAATTAAAAGTGAGATCTAAATCATAATGGGCAAAATGGTAACTGTGTTGAAAAGCAATGTCAGAAGCATTTTCAACGAGAGATAAACAAAGAGTGAGAGAGAAAGAAAATAAGAATGAGGACATAATGAAGACATGGATGCAATAGAAGGAAGTGGTGACCATAACATCAGAAACATTTACTCTGCCTTCTTCGGAACTATGTCATCAAAATGTCGACATAGTTCATTTATGTCTACCTTGCAGTTTTCGAAAATTTTAATAAATAATTTATTGTTATGAAGAAAAATTAAAGAATTATTAAATTAACGCCATTAACTTCACTGATCCAGAAGTTTTATTCGCACATTTTACAGAATTTTGCTTTTCATATTCAGAAGCTGACTTTTAAAAATTATAAAGGTGAATTTTTTCTATTCTTTTGTTTCTAAAATCTTGATTTTCAATAAATTTTTAAAAAGTTTTAAAGAGAGAGTTTCCAATATGATTTTGCTAATATTTTATTTTAAAATATTTATAAAGCTCGCAAAAATTAAAGAGAAATATAATGTTTTTATTAAATGGGTTAAATATGTTTTTGGTTTCTTAACTTTCCCTGAATTTTGAAATTAGTCTATTTCAAAACTTTTGATTAACTTAGTTCTTAATCTTTCGAAATAAATGGATTTAATCATTTTAATCAAATTTTGTAAGATTTTTTTGACATTTCAAGCGTGTTTCATAATAATTTGACTTAATATTAAAGTAAAAATGTGTCAAATAGTATAAACAACTCAAATACAATTTCAAAGTACGTACAAAACATCAAATAAACCTAACAAAATTAGATTAAAAGGACTAAATTCACATATTTTGAAGGATGAAGAACTAAATTGGTCTAAAGTTTCAAAATGAACTAATTCCAAAATTTACTAAAAGTTAAGGAATCAAAACCATATTTAATTCTTGTTAAATAATTGAATGTAGGTAATATGATTTTTTTTTTATTTAGTTTCTTTAAATTTATGGAAAACATTTATGGAAATATTTTTGTATGAAGTATAACTAATACATGTTTCTAGGAAGTATATTATTGTTTGAAAAATTAAACTTTTAAAATAATGCAAATTTCTTTTATATTTTAATTTTTAAAATCAAAATTTATGTTGTAGAAAAACAAAGAAAATGAAGAAAACAGAGAACAAACCTAAATTATTTGGATTAGAAAATAGAAAATGAGAAAACAAATGAAGAGAAAATTTATAAAAACATATATCAACAAAAATATTAAATTTATTTTATTATTTTAATATTATTTTTTATTATATTATAATAAATATATTTATAAGTATTTAAATATTGTTTACATATTATATTATAATAAATATATTTATAAGTATTTAAATATTGTTTACATTTGTATTTTTTAATTATTTATTGTGTCAGAATAATTTTTTATTATTATATAGTATTTATCTTTAATCAATTAACTCTCCTATTTAATTGATTATGAATCTGATTACTATTAAAAAAATAATAAAGAAAATGTGACTTTCTTCGCAGTTTGGAGTAAAATATTTTAGGTGGAGCATTTGTCTCTTTTTCGTAATTTTTATTTTGTTTTTTTGGACTTTCTACGCTTTTTTCTTCTTAAGATTCGTCATCAGAAACAAAAAGTGATAAAAATATGAAAGTAGAAAAATAAATACAAAATAAGAAATAAAGTGAAAAGTTAGACTGCTTGAACAATGAGTAAAGAAAGTAACAATTGATGAAGAGTGAAATATTTGTAAATGATTATGATTAATTTGAAAGAATAAAAATAAATGATAATTTCACAATTTCAATAATAACCAAGTATACTTGAATTAATGATTAAATAAATCTTAATATGTTATATGAAGTGTAGGCCAAATATGTTAGTAATTTTGGGTCATGCATATATATGATACATAATTAAATGTGTATTAGGGCCATTATTTATAAAGCCAAATAATAAAGTAATCTGACTAAATTAAAGATTTGGCTAAAGGCATATGTCATGAAAATAAATATTGTGTAGAGACCACTTAGTAATTTCTAATTTGATGAGGGGCTAAATTAGAAATACTAAAACTTAAGTAATTCAGTTTATAAATGGTCGTGGTCCCCTTTTGAGAACACACAGAGTCATAACATACTCTTCCTTTTCCTTTCTCCCTATCCCCATCAAGAGAGAAAACCAAAGGGAAATAAAGGTCCTCTACAGGAGGAAGATCACTGCATCATTAGTGCTCTCTAATATTATCGTTATGGCCAATTCAGGTACGCTTCCGTTTACTTTTTACAGCATGATTATCAGTATAGGATATTGTTTATGATTGATTGTTAGAATCAATAATATGACATATTCTGCGTTTATGCTTACAAAATATCGATAACATTAGGTCTAATATTGTTGAAAAATGAGTGATTTTTTTCACATTTTATAGTTATTTTAGTCTTTTAGACTAAAGGTTTGAAGATTATGTAGTGTAGGCACAATACCAATTTAATCATTAGTTAAAAAATTGACTTGGAAATTGGGTTCAGTATCGATGGATGTTGAAAGGTCAAGTAAGGTTTCAAACTGTCAAATATTAAAATAATGATTGCATATTTAATAGAGATATTAAAGATATAATATTATTAAAGAAGAACCTTAATGAGAGATGTCAAGTAAGGAGTGGGGAAGACACAAAGAACAAAGAAGACTTAATAGAAGGAAAAAATTGAAAATAGGTAGAATACTTTGAATGCTCTAGTTGATCGAACTCTAGTCTTTTTGGCTAGAACATTTTGGCGTCCACCGTGGAGCTTGGTGAAACATTTGGATGGCAGTGTGGAGCTTTCATGATCTATATTGTTGCATGCCATCAACTCACGTTATCTCACTTGTCATTCTCAAACCATGTGATTGTGACTCCTTTCGTGACATCATGTCCATGCACACTAGGGATGACAATGGAGCAGGGTGGATGCAGGTTTCATCATCCCATCCCCATCCTTGCAATAAAAATTTGTCCTCATCCCCATCCCTCTCTCCAAATCCAGCAGGTATACAATTTTTGCCTTATTCTCATCCCCACTGGATAACATGTATACTCGTATAGCACTTAAAATTGAAAGTCAAACATTCTTATTAAATAGCCTGTCGGTCCATCAAGAAAGAAACGGGTTGGGTCAAGATATTCAACCTGTGGCCTGTTGCAGCCCGACTAGTTTGACCCATCAGTCTATTGGATTGTGTAACATCTCGGTCGGATATTACGAATTTAGATAAAGTAAAATAGAAATAAGATTAAACATCATTTATTATAATTCCATTTCCCAAAAACGCGTGAAATTTAAAACTTTATTAAATAGTAAAATTTATCCAAAATTCAAAGTTTATAAAACCTCAATACAATTCAAATATATTAACACAAATATACAATTCAAATAAAACATATATAATTCAAATATATTAACACAAATACATCAAAGGAACATTATCCTTTGATTCCATATCACATGGCCACCACCATGTCATCCATGACTTACGTCTCAGGACAAATACCTCAAGATGGCTTGCTGCCACACATACAAGCCACAACTTCTAGAACACGTGCGAGAAACCTGCTACAAACCATACTCCGTAACGCTAGGTGGAGTTCCCAATACGAACATAGTCCATAATGTCCCAAGACTACCAAACTCGTCAGCTACATACTAAGGAGGAAAATCTATCTGGACCCATATGTACGAACCACAACTCGCACACTCATACCGGTAACACTCGCCAACCCGAGCCACAACTTAAGAGTTCCTTGTGTTCATCCGTCATCCTGAGCCATAGCTCAAGAGATGTCATTCTGAGCCACAACTCAAGGAATGTCACATGTTTAACCCCTATCCCGAGCCACAACTCAAGGAACATCAGCAAGCCGACCTTTAAGGTATCCCAAAAGCATTGTAGATCACGCACAAACATAACAAACAAAGCTTATGCCTTTGTGTTATCGCCTGGCGGCTTTGAAGCAACGCCAAGCGAAACTCGCTTCCAGACAGCCTCGCGGGGGACACGTGCCGCCAAGCGCCAAGCACCTCTAATCCCTTTGCCTTTGCAGGTATCGTCTGGCGGGACGACCATCATCGCTAGGCGCCACGCGTTCTAGAACTCCTTTGTTTTGTAGCTTCCGCCTAGCGGTTCAAACCTCACTGTCAGGCGCTACTGGTTCTTTTCTTTCGTAGCTCAGATTTCCAATTCATCCATACGCCCCAGCAAGTTACTCAGTTCCCCGTGACTCCAATTACCTTTGACAGCTTGAAATTCATCTTATACTTGCATTTAGAGCTGTCAAAATGGGCCACCTAGCCCGACCCTACCCGATCCACCACGGGTTGGCCACTTAGTGGGCCAACCCAACTCGGCTCACTTATAAGTGAGCCGAAAAACTTCGAACCTGACCTGACCCACCACGGGTTGGTGGGTTAAACTGGTTGGCTCACTAGCCCACTTAATTAAATTAAAATTTAAGTCATAAATTATAATTCAAATTAAAATTTAAATATACTTCAATACAATCTAAGTACAATCCAAAATGATGTTAAACTCCAATATAAACCAAAATAAAAAAAAAAATAATATCTAAGATCAAAGCATTCTTGTCACTTATCTAACTATAATATTAGAGTCTTGAATGGATAAATCCACAACATTTTCATCTCTTGAAGCATCTTCTTTATCCCCATCTATTTGGAGTTGAAGCAAAGTTTCCATTTGCCAACCCACTAATGTGTTTGGTTAAAAAAATAACCCAACATTGCAAATCCCAACATAATGTGTGTGACCATACAGGTTGGTGGGCCAACCCGGCTCACCACAGGTTCAACCCGAGTGAGCCGAGTTCTTGGTGGGCCAAGTCAAAAATTGACTCGTACTGACATTTGTAAAAAAATTTCAACCCAACCCGGCCCAAACCCGTGGTGGACCGAGTTGGCCCACGGATTCTGACCCACTTTGACGACTCTACTTGCATTCAATGAATTGGCATCTCCCGGTAGTCATCCAATTACAATTCCAATGCCTAAATTTAATTAAGTACCACCACCACCACATAATGCTTATTCCATAATTCCCCAATGGTTCCTATTCTCACAGTCCGTCCATTTCCTAACCTTTGTCACACATACTGTGTTACTCTCCAATATTTCACATACTCACTCATGCACAAGTAAGATCAAATTGCTTGCAATTTACCCAATGGCTGAGGTAACCAGCCTGTGATTAACTTAAACTAGCTCTTGAATCCTCTTATGAATCAACTAAACCTCAACTACAACACCAGCACACTCAGATTTGCAACCTATATCTTAATCCTTTAATCATGCATTCTTTCTAACATCAAAAGTATTCCTAATAACATATTTTTCTCTATTTTTCCAACCATATCTCCTTTTAGCCTTCTCAATGAATCCAACCCGTGCCCAAACCACCAAAAAGGCAAGAACAACAACTACACTTCCCGTTGTCGCCTGGCGGCAAGTTATCTTCCGCCAAGCGGTGCATCAGTTCTGGGAAAAATCCTAGGTTTTGTTACATATGCCTCCCATTGTCTAATCCCACAATTTAGTCATGCCATCATAATTCCAAATTTTACTAAGTATCAAATTTAAGGATTAGCAGACAATTCTCAATGTAAATTATACGTCCAATATTCCAAACTCAGAAATTTCCCAAATTCTCAAACCCTAAAAATAGGTTCCTACAATTTCCTTCAATTAGCTTCCAATCACGGTGTAATTCAACAGCTACAAGCATCCAATAATCCACTAACATTTAAAACTACCTTTTTCCCCGATCAAACTCAGCCTAGAACTCCAAAGACATCAAAATTGAGCAAACCTGCTCGCATCACCTAACGGGTGTTCATCACCGCCAAGCAATTCATGCCAAAAACCCAAAAATTGGGTTGATTAGGGTGTATCGCCTGACGGCGTGTTCTTACCGCCAGGCGATTTCTGGAAAAAACCCGTTGCATGTACCAAGGTTCGAACCCATAACCATGCCAATGTCAAATCAAAGCACAACCATTCAACCAATTCATGTTTCATGATAATTCTTACTCATTTAAAAATATAATATCACGCACCACAACCAACATATTTATTTAAAACAATACACTATTAAAATAACAAACAAATGGCATACATAGGACTCAAACCTAACTCCTCTCAACACAATCAAGTACTCTTGACCATTTGAGCTAATACTTTTCCACATCATAACAATCAACATTTAATGCCATAAAGGCTCCCAGTACCCGTATTTATTAATTATTTATTTATTTAATTAATTAAGTTTTGCGGATCTTACAGGTTGCATGACAGGTTGGCCGCATGCTGGGCTATAATCCGTGAATGCAAAAAAGAAATGGTTTAGCTCGTGAGTGAGATTAGTTTTAATTGAAATAGCCCGTTTGTGTTGTGGCAGAGAGTGACATGCAATTTCTTCACTTCTTGAGCGCGCAATAGAGGCGACTCGCTACAGTGACAGAATAACGACAAACAACCCCTCCCACATCTCATCTCACTCAAATGAATGGATGATGCGCATCAAGTGGAAGAAGCACCGTCGTGACCCATCGAGGAAGAGGGCGAGTAGAGATGTTGAAGAAACAGTCGGCGCTGGTGACAAACGATTGACGGCAACAACACAAGTTCGTTCACATTTTGATTTTTCCCCCTTTCTACCCTAAACGATGGGCATCTGCTTGTTGCCCTTGGTGCCCTAAACGATTTTACCCCTTTCGATTTTCCCTTTTTCAATTTTTGTTCACAATTTTCGGCTTGTTGTTTTCTACTAGTGCTCTTGTCCTTGCTTCAATTTTTTATTTTTGTTGGTCTTGGTGGTCTCCACTCTGTTGTGTTCTACTACTACTATTGGTGATTGTCCTCCATATTTGATGATTATTTTTCAATTTTCGATTATTGTATGATTGTATCTTATTATTGTTTTCTCGCTTTACTACTGTTGTATTCTCTCTTTGTCTTCATCTCATTCTTATAATTTTTGATTGTTCTATATCTGATGATTGTGTAAAAGAAGGCATGGTTTTTAAAAACAAAGGACGGGCCAGAAAGGTTGGCTCGTTTGCTCGTTAGCCCATCACAAGATAGGACAAGTTAAATTTTTTGGCCGTTTTTCTTTAGACGGACTGGCCCATTCTGGCTTGTCTTCAATGGGATAAAAACGGGCTGGGCCAAAACGGGTGGAACTGTCCCATTTTGCCACCTTTACTCAATTGAGAAGAATAAAGTCTAGTCTTAAAACTATATATTGGACCTTATTAAATATAACATTGCATCCATTATCATTATCCTATAATTGACTTATACTAAGTATCTTATATTTGAAACTATCTATTGTAAAATCATTAATGCCCATGATCTTTCCTTCCTTTTTATTGTTGTCAAACTTTGTTGTGTGTCGTGTTTCACTAAAAGAATATTATTATTTACCAATAGATCTTTACTGATGAAAATGAATCCACTGATAAACCCAAATTTACCAACAAATTTTAAAAGTTAAATTATCGATCAATATTTCCGTCAATAATGATTCGTTTGTAAAATTTGTTAGTAAGATCTGTAATTATAAAATTTGTATTACTGGCAATATTTTCGTCGGTAATGTATCTAACAGTCAATTTGATTAGTAAATTTTGATAGTCATTTGTAATTCCTATTATGAACGGATATTTCCATTGATAAGATGAGTGACAAATATCCTGCCATGTTTGATGAGATTTTATTGTTTATTAAGAGTAGTGGATGAGAAGAAGAGAAGAGGAGAAAGAGGAGTAAGAGAAGGAGGAGAAAGAAGATAAGGAAGAGGAAGAGAAAAAGGAGGAAGAGTAGATGTAGTGGTGGAAATGGTGTGGATGGTGGTGGTATATTGTCGAAGTTGGAGTAAGAGGAGAATGAGGAGAAGGAGGAGAGGAAAATGAGAAAAAGGAAGAAGAGGGCGAGGAAGAGGACAAGGAGAGAAAGAGGGGCAGAAGGAAGAGGAAAAAGGAAAGGAAAAAGAAAAAAAGGAAAAATAAGAGGAATAAAGACGACTAAAATTTATCTGTGAATATTTTGTTGACGCATTTTTTGTCGTGGATAACCTGTTAGTAAATTTAGATTACCAACAAATATTTACCATTACCGACTTAAACGCTTGTAGTATTTTCTTGAATTCTTTGAACGTGGGTCATTTCAATAAATTCAATACTTACTTTTTGTTTCTTTAATTACTATTTCATGAAAGGATTTATTTAAATTTTCTTAATTGATTCCAGTGACTACATAATAATTAGTGAACTTTCAATTTAAATAATTTGTTTATAAATTATAAGATATATGTTTAAAATGATCATATATTTTTTACAAAGATAATGACTATTATTACTTTGTGAGTGCATACACGTGTATACGTGTATAATGTTTTAAAAATGAAATTAATATCATAGTCGGTATGTGAGAGTTGTGCCCAATATTTAATCACTGCTTTATTATTTGCATATAGCAATCTAAAATTTGACCATGCACTTTCCTTTCCTTTCGCATCATCTTTTCCTTCATGATCTGTAATTCTTTCCGATGACCTTTTTCGCTAAAACAATTCACAACCCCTTTTTAACTCAATGTTACAATTCCATAACCCTTTTTTTCTGATTTTAACAACAAAATCCATGATTTTATTTGTGCATGAAAGATTCTTGTTATACCCACAACCGTTATATAGTTCTTCTTTGAGCTTCGAGGATTCATACTCGTCCTTCATCACTTTCATCAAGACATTGGAGCTAATTTTTGTGAGAGTGGAAGTGAAATGATTCAGGATCTATGAAGTTTGGGCCATGAAAATCCATGTGATTCTATTATTGTCTCTTGTGTTCTATCTTTCAGAGTTTCAATTCTGTTTTTCAGATGGGAATGTATGGGAACCCCGAGCATGATATTGAACAAGTTAGTTCCACTAAAGCTATCTTTATATTATCAAACTTGTTTCTATTACGTTAAGAGTTTCTTACATGCTAGATTATTTTTATAAAGTCAATTGAATCGCACAAAATTTCAATTCAAATTGTTACACGCTTGTGCTTTGATTAAGTGGGGCTTTACTCTAAGGGTAGATAAAAATCAATTATGTGGGGTTTCATGTTGTAAGGAAAAAATGCAGAAGTGCCTTTGTTTTTATATAGGTTAAATTCTACAAAGCTTGACCTAATATTTGTATAGTTAGCTCAAATTGTCCATTCTAGCAATAGGAAATCAAAGAAAAAAATATGCATTGCCATTGTAAAATAGGTTTAGAAGATGGAAGTAATTTTTTACCACTTTCATTGAAGATGATTTGCACTTTTGTAGTAGCTAATTGTGTTAACAAAATGTTTTATTATAATTTATGCTCTTTAGGTGCTGAACTAATCAGAATCTAATTTCAATTTCAACTATTTATTGAATGCATTCAATCCTTTAAAGAGAGACACACTTGGTTAATGAATAAGCGAGGAAAAAATGTTGAACTTTTTGTATTATACAATCACAATGATAGTTTACTAGAAAACTAAATTCACGTTCAACATTAGACATGCAGAGTCAAAGGAGAAAAGTAGCTATGCCCATGGTGAATTTCATATATCAACACAATCAGGAACATATAATTTTAATATATTAGTTCTTTGTCATTATATTCTTGAAGAGACTCATGGTCATATTAACGATCTTTCAAAGAGATTTTCTCAATACAAAAAGAAGGCACCACTTCATGCATTTCAACTTGTCACTTTGATCTAAAAGTTGAAGGCCATTCTTTTTAGTTCTTCATTTGCTTGAACTAATCTATTGGAATGCCTTTTTATATAGTTTTTTTTTTTTTTTTTTTTTTTTTTGAAACCAGGAACTATATGAGCAAGAGATATACCAGTTTCCAAGAACATTACAAGACTAGATTGAGAAAGCTTGTCCATTAGCTACAATACTGGAGTTAAATTTGGACACTGATCATCTTGGTAAGGACCTTGTTGATTCAATTTCTATACCAACTCTGCATTGTAGTTGCAAGCTCAAATGTGGGGTTAGAATGTGCAATCATGCAACCAAGAACAAGTAATGTTGCGGATGGCATTCGGGTAAGTACCTCAACTAGTAATTATTGTGGTGGGACTGAACTAGAAGACCTAGACTCATTTCGTGATGTGTACATATGGGGTAAGGTTTTGTCAAATGGGGTTTCACCTGAAGGGATTGGAACTCAAAATCCTTCTCAGATAGATGTGTTGATTCCAAAGCCTTTAGAGTCAAATGTTATTCTAGATGTTTGTCGCATTGCAACTGGTGCACACCACATTGCTGTAGTAACTAAGCAAGGGAATGTTTTTACGTGGGGAAAAGACTCAGGGGGAAGACTTGGTCATGGAATCGACAAAGATTTTGTGTCCCCACGTCAAGTTAAGTTTCTAGAAGGCACTGATTTTGTCTTTGTTGCATGTGGAGAGTATCACACAGGAGTTATATCGAAATGCTATGAACTTTACACATGGGGTGATGGAGAACATAACGTTGGACTTCTTGGACATGGTTCTGAGGCTAGCCATTGGATGCCGAAAATGGTGAGTGGCCCTTTAGAAGGAGTTGAGGTTGTGTCTGTTGCATGTGGCACATGGCATTCTGCATTGGCAACTTCAGATGGGAAACTTTTTACATTTGGTGATGGTGCATTTGGTGTGTTGGGCCATGGAGATCAAGAGAGTTTGTGGTATCCAAAAGAAGTGAAACTTTTGAGTGGTTTGAAGACTATAAAGGTTGCATGTGGAGTTTGGCACACAGCAGCTATCATGGAGGTTGAATTTCAATCTGGTTCAGATTCTTCTTCTGGGAAGCTTTTCACATGGGGTAATGGAGATAAACATTGTCTGGGTCATGGAAACACAGAAACATACCTTCAACCTACAAGAGTTGCTCCACTTATGGGATATAACTTTCACCAAGTTTCATGTGGGCACACTATGACTGTTGCTTTAACTACATCTGGTCATGTTTTTGCAATGGGAGGAACTGAACATGGTCAATTGGGAAATCCTGTGGCTGCTGGAAAAGTACCTACTTTGATCCAAGATAAGTTGCTCGGTGAGATTGTTGAGGAAATATCATGTGGAGCACATCATGTTGTTGCTTTGACAAAGAAAGGTGAACTATATACATGGGGAAAGGGTGCCAATGGAAGATTAGGGCATGGAGATGTTGAAGATAGGAAATCTCCTACATTGGTGGTAGCCATGAAAGATAGGACTATAGAAAACATCTCATGCGGATATAACTTCACTTCATGTGTATGCATCCATAAATGGGTCTCTGGTTCTGATCAAACACTTTGCTCTAGTTGTCGACAAGCGTTTGGTATAACAAGAAAAAGACACAATTGTCACCACTGTGGTTTGGTGTTTTGTCATGCTTGCAGTACTAAAAGAGCGTTCAAAGCAGCATTGACTGCAACACCAGAAAAACTTCATCGTGTGTGTGATAATTGCTATGTTAAGCTCAAAAAGTTTGATGAAATTGGTACTTCCAAGTTAGACAAAAAGCCTACTACTGCTACCATTACTACTACTACTGCTAATAACTCCATATATGAAAAGGAAAAACCAAACCATGCAGCAATAAGATTCTCAAAAACTCTCTTGGCTCCTATAACTGAACCAGTGAAATACCTTGAAATAAAGAATAATATCCATCAAGGGAATGATGATTCTTCCTTTGTACGAGCTTCCCTTGTTCCATCTCTTGTACAATTGAAAGATGTTGCATTTCCAAGTTCACTTAGTTCTATTCAAACTATTTTAAAGCCTATAATACCTCTTAGTCCGCCGCAAACTCCGCCGAAAACTACGACACCAAATACCAATCCGGGGCCCAAATTCACGAACACGGTGAGACAAAGCGCTCCACGCCCTGCTAGTCCTAGGTATTATGGAGGTATTAACGACAGTTTAAGAAGGACAAATGATATTTTGAATCAAGAAGTTGCAAAGTTACAGAAACAGGTAACTTTGATGTTTTTGCAAATACAATAACATGTCTTTTGTTGTTGCAAAATGCACTTTGTCCTTGCTAACAAGTTTAGGATATTCTCTGTTCAGATTCAAAGTTTAAGGGAAAAGAGTGACATGCAAGATTTGGAAATCAAAAGGCTTAACAAAAAGGCTACGGAAGCTTCTGCCCTTGCTGCAGTGGAATATTCTAATCACAGAGTAACGAAAGAATTTGTTGAATCTACTCTATCTCAGGTATGTTCATGCTATATATTTTAGGATTGTAGGCCAATGTATTAGGATATATAAAATGAATAAATAATATAGACGTGAGACAAGATACTATCAACAACCCTTAGACATGATTCATTTTCTCTGTATTTCTTTTCCCTAAGAAGGAAAATATATAATGAAAAAATAAATTATAAAATAATATTTATTTGTTATTAGTAGTAGTAGTATTCATTGAAATTATCTAAATTTATTGTCTTTGGTTTTATGTAGATGAAGGAAGTGACTGACAAATTGCCCGGAGAAATTTCAGAAAGTCGGCATTTGAAAGATGTACTTATTCGAGTCAAAGATTTTCTTAAAGAAACTTCAGACTCTGAAACATCTTCATCACCAAAGTTGAAGACTATGACAAAAATTGCACCTGTTAGAGGTACCTCAAATAACGACTCTTCCAAATTCCACGCTGAAAAAAAAGTGGCTGCAACAGAAGCCAAACCTTGTCAAGATGAAGTTCAACAAAGAAAAAAATCAAACTTAAAGTTGCATGAAGAAACAGATAAATCAAAGTTGGAGTCAACACAACAAAAGACACCTACTTCAGACTCCAGCACTTCAGACAAACTAGATGAAATTGTTCATGTCATAGAAGTTAACAATTGTGAAGAAAGAGGAAACTCTATCAAAGAAAGTGATGGATCAAAGTCGGAAATTGAAAACCGAAAACCTCGTACACTTTCCTCAGCTAGTAGTGACCTTTCTGAAATGTCAGATGATCATGTCTTCCATGATTGTATTGGTACACCAATGACTTCAGAAAACTCCGAAGAGAGTTCAAGATCTTCACGACCAGGAAATCAGGGAGAAGTACAAGTTATTGAAAAATTTGATCATGGAGTTTATGTCATTCTCATGTTACAGCCTGATGGTACCAAAATTTTTAAACGAGTTAAATTCAGGTACGTTATATCTTTCCATTTTTATTTCAGTTTTGTTTTGGAATATATATTTTTAAATAGAGTTCCCCAATTTCATATGCATATGCATCTCAATATAGGAATATTTTTCCAAGATTCAATTAGGTGATTATACACCTAACTGTAGATTTACTTGTGTATAACTTTTGCCATATATATGATTTCAATTCGTAACCTGCAACATAAGTTGACAATTTTATTTTTATATTTTTATATTTATGAGTAAAATAAATTTAAGATGGAGAAACCTTGATTTGATTATTACCTTGGATGGACCATGTTTACTCCATTTTTTAATTAATGTTTTCATTTGATTATTATACCATGTCAAAATTCAAAATTATTTCAGTTATTAATTACTTCATTACTTTTATCGCTTCAGTTCTGAAAGAAGTTGTTCATAGTTCTAGGATTTTAAAAAGTATATTTATTACTATTTTTCTATTACACCTTTATGTATTATTTTATTTTTTTAAAATAATTTAGACATGTAAGTATTTTGTTAGCTTAAAAGAAAATGGTAGAATAAACTGGATTGAACAATTACTCTATTAAATTTAATAAGTAATTATTAATCTAATTTCACTGTGTAATTTATTTGACAATTATTTTCTCTTTTCTCTAATTAATTTTTTACCAGTAAAAATTAAATATAATTAAATAGACAATTTAAAGAGTAGTCTAATCCATATTGAAAAGATGTACACCTTCGATAGAACTATATATTAAAGGTAACTTGCATATATAGTTAAATTACTAGAAGATGCTAGTTTAGGCATAACATGGTGACACCGTTTAAATAATGTAAATGATCATATTTGCCCTAAAAGAAAATAATGATTGATGTTTTTATTTTTATTTTTATTTTGTCACCGAGATAAATGTTTTTGTCTTTTTTCTTTAACATTTTTTTGTACTGTTTTTTTTTTTTAATTATTTGGAT
>Ga0209589_1007557_pt1 | contig 17418 bp, 11 predicted proteins | sample CowpeawhiteBW_FD_187525 | JGI IMG/M metagenome (GOLD analysis project Ga0209589, IMG submission 187525) | Root nodule microbial communities of legume samples collected from California USA - Cow pea white BW (SPAdes) (version 2) | ecosystem: Host-associated > Plants > Roots > Nodule | place: USA...
ATAAAAAATAAAAAATTTATATATAATTTTTTATTTAAAATTAAAATAAATAATATATATATATATATATATATATATATATATATTAACATGTTAATTAAATTTTAATAGTATATGACCTCATACTTGAAGAAAGCTACTATTCCTCACCACATTGACATCCTCTTTTATGTACAGAAGAGCACTTGACACCACGCCTGCATATTGAATTCATGCATGCACCAACATATAACGTAAGAAAATGTTGTTTTATGTACGTATATATATAGTAGTTAAATTAATTTCTTTGTTCATGCATGTAGCATAACTTTAGTATATGTATAATAATGATACACACTAGTATCGTAGCCGAATAGAATACCACCTAGGCCTGCGACGAAAGTGATTCCAACGATGTAAAGGTTCTGGAAAAGGGGGATTTCGGTTTCAAGATGCATGTCCAAGTAATTGGAGCTTCCTGCTTTCATTGATATGCCCATTTCAACTACCATTGTTGCGTTATTGTTGGAACAATAATTAATACTTTTGTCATTTTCAATTAATGAAGAACTAATTGGGGAATTGAATGGTAAAGTGATAATGATGATTGCACGAACATTTGTATACACCTTAAAGGAACCAAATTTGGAGAGTTGTTTAATTTTCGTAGAAAGTAGAGATGTATTAAGTTGTGAACAATAAACTACTCTGAAACGAAATATCAGTATTGTTGTGTTTGTGTTTTAGTTAATTATGTTTAGGTGGTTCCCTCATACCTCACTTCAACCATTTCCACCTCAAACATTCACTCTCATTCCTTTTATTACTAAACACTACTAAAAAAACTAATATTTCTTGCCAATTTTGTTTTGATTTTTTTAGGAAATACTTATAAATTTTGTTATGAAAAAAAAATGCAAGAAATTGTTGCCAATGTTTTTGTAAAATATTTTGTATAAAACACTTTTCGCAACAAATTTTGAAGAAAATATTTGCGAATTTTATAATTTTGTAAGAAATAATTATCCACAGAGAAATTATTTGTCAATTAAAATTCTTAGAAAAAATAGCAGGAAAAAGTCTTTTTTTTGCAAATTATTTTAATAAATTTGTAAGAAAATTCTCATATAATATGAGAATTTTTAGTAGTGAAACTACATATTCCAACTATTCTGATTATTCAATATAACACCAATGATCTTCTTATTTAATATAATCTGAATTTCTTCATGATATTTTTTAAATAATTTAAGGAAGATCTCAATTCCTTAATAAAATTTGTTAAAAATTCTCCATTAAGCTTGAGACTTAAAAATTCACTTATAAGTATTCTTATGAAGTAAGAAGTAGATGTGTTTTTATCGATATCTTAATTAAAATAGGATTTCACAATGTTGTGATACAAGTTATAAAATAAAGCTTTTGGTTGATTAGTACAAAATTGACATTAAGAGAAAATAAAAACGATAAACTAATTAGTTATTCTTGTTGAATAAGAATAAGAATTGTCTCTAGCAAGAAGCTATATTAATCTTTAATAATAATAATATGTTTTATTGTTGTCAACACCCAATTTCGTCCGGACAAATAAAATTGTTTCTAAAAAAATATCTAAAAATAAATGTTAAATAAAAAAGATAAATGTAAATTGTCTTAAAATAAATAATAATAAAAAGTTTCTTTAATTTATGTTTTTAAAGTTTAGTAAAATAGGAATTTTGTGTTTTAGATTAAAAAATTAAAAAATTATTTTTCTTTTTTTTATTAATTAAATTAAAAAATTAAAAAATACAAAAATACAAAAATAGTTTTTGAAAGAACTTCCTCATGGTCTCAATTTCGGCCAACTCCCACTCTCAACTTACTCCAACTGTTGTTCACGCCATCTTCTAATTCACTTAGAGTCATCAAATTTGGAGATCACTGATTCATTCTTAGAGAAGAGAACATTCACTCACTTTTCCCACAACGTTCAGTGAACATGTTCATTGTTTACATTTACAGAAAACTAAAAATTTCTTTGCAGTCCAGAATTACAATACACCAAAGTTACAACACATAGTCTCGAAAGAGGTATACAAAAGAGATATTTGAAAGACGAAGACCAAGAAAACAGGAGCACATCAAAATACAATCAGGTTCATTAACATCAAGTTTGATATGTGTTGTGTTCTTTGTATGTTAATGTTAATTGTAATATGAAATCCATGTGAAAAAAAAAGCCAATTTCCTAAACATTTCGTAGCTAATTTGCGAGGAAATTTGCGAAGAAAATTATTGCTCACTAATGTCTCGCTATTTAGCGAAGGATTAGCGACCAAAATAGTTTCGTAGCTAATGTGCGAGAGAAATTAGCTAGAAAAATTATTTTTCACTAATTTCTTGTTATTTAGCGAGGGATCAGCAACAAAACAATTTCGTAGCTAATTTGCGAGAGGAATTAGCTAGGAAAAATATTTTTCACTGTTTAACAAGGGATTAACAACAAAAGAAAATCGTAACTAATTTGAAACTAGTTAGCTATGCTTTGAGAGAGGTAGATTTGTTTTAATATATTATTAAAAATATATATTATTTATATAAATTAATAATTTTATTATATCTTTATATGTTGATTTATTTTAAATAAAAATATTAATTAATTTATATTATGTTATGTTATATATTATTAGGAAATATAAAATTTTAAAAAATTGTCTATAAGAACTATTTGCAAATTTTATTATAGAATATGTTTCCTAAAATGTAATGTAATGTTTTTAGAATTGTTTTGCAAAATGTATTTACAAATATTTGTTTATATCTTTATAAATTATGATTTAAATTAAAAGGATTATTAATTAATTTATATTAGTATAAATTTATTATATCTTACTGTTTTATTTCTTTTATATGTTTATTTATTTTTAAGTTTTCAAAAATATTAAATAAATTATTTGTTATACATTGTAAGTAAAAGTAAATTATATTTAAATATTTTATTTATAAAATATGAATATTTAAATTAATTTAATATAATATTTACTTATTTTTAGTAAATAATTAATTTTTTTATAAATAATTATTAATATTAGTATTTAATATTTTATATCTACATAAATTAATTTTTTATAAATAATCATTAATATTAGTTTTTAACTTTTTAATATTTATATATAAACTTATATAAAGAAAATAATTACATAAAAGAATAATATTAAATATGAAATAAAAATCAACAAATTGAAAATATAAACTACGTAACTTTTGATCTTGTATCTTGAAGACGTTGAAAATACAACCCCAAATTTTTAAATCACTGTACAAATAATGAAGTATTCTAAAACCATGAAAGCTTACGTTTATATCATGACCATCACTCACTTTAAGTTGTTCATCTTTCGAAAAAACATCAAATATTTTATTAGCTTTCGATACATCAAATGTATAAGTTCTTTTACCACTTTATCATTTATCATCCTTTTGTAGTAACTTGCTTGTATAAAGTGGTTCGACTTTAAGTTCGGCTAAGTGAACTTCCTCACTATCACTCATATTCTTTTCATCTAAGTTATTTTTCAAAGTACCCATATAAGATATTCGCTTTCTTTTTGTTTTTTTGCCAAATTTTCAATATTTCTCTTTCTGATATTTAATTTTCTCAATTCTCCTTATTTGATCTACTAATTGAGCCATATCCCTCAAAGGTATATTTACTAATTTTTCCTTATCGAGAATTATAGACCTGATGTAGTCATTCTACCAACTCATGTTCTGGTATTTGAGTAACACGCCTCAACTTCATTTGTCGAAATCGATTCAAATAATTATCTATATCTTCATTATTATACTTATTCATGTTCACTAAATCAATTAGGCTCACTTGGGTTTCTTCCATGAAAAACTACTCATGAAAATTCCATTCCAATTGATACCAACTATGAATTGAATTTGGGGGTAAAGTTGTGAATCAAGTCAAATGCATTTTTTGTCAAAGAACTAGGAAAATATATAGTTTTGAAATTATCACTCATGGTGACGTGACCCCAACAAGTCCAAGTGCACCTTCAAGCCTCATTTCAAATGCAAGCCCACGTAAAGGCTCGATTACAAGATCAATGATGAAGAAGATTCAAAAGGGCCTCCCATTAGATGATCATAAATTCAATGAGCTTCACACATTATTTAAATAGGCCAAAGAAATCACATAGACTTGAAGAAGTGCATGTAAATCTAGTAGTGTAGATTTAAATTGGACATTGTTTGGGCTTTGCTTTTCAATAATACATAAGACATGAAAGAAACATAGGATGGGGTTCAAATTGGGTTCGACCCAATTTTCTTCATACATGGCCGAGATTATCAACGCAAGGAGGCTCCTTTGCTTCATGGTTTGACTAAGGTTGGTCATCACATCTAAAGGCTAAGAATCCTTCTTGTTCTTTAAGCCAAGATCCAAGGGGTGTGACCTTGCCCCCTTCCCCAAGCTTGATCTAAGGGCCAAGATCAAGGCCAACTCCATCCAATGGCTCCCCTTTCTCATGTGTAAATGGCTTCATATAAAAGCCAAAATTTCACTCATTTGTAGACACTCTTGAAATTTTATGCATTAGATGCTAATTGAGTTGAGAGCACTCCTCCCTCTATTACCTTTGAGACTCACTCTTTCTAGAGATTTCCTCTCTCTACCTATAGCCACCTTCCTTAGGCTAGCATAGATTAGGAAATCCTTTCACCTCCTTCACTTTCCATAGCTTGCAAGTGCCTTCAAAACATGCCTCCATTCCTTCATCCAATTTCCGCTGCCATGGACTTCTTCACGCACCTTTGGAGCTCCACCATAATGGTATCAAGAGCCATCAAACCATGGTTTCTCACGGTTTGGTAAGGTTCTTTCCTAGTCTTGTGTTTCCTTCATTTTTTCTTTCTTTTTGTCTTGTTATTTCATCTTCTTCTGCTATCTTTTTTTTCTCTTCTTTCATTTACTGTTCGTTGTCTATTACATTGAGTTTCTCCATTGATTCCATGTAACTATGAGACTACAAGAGTGTTCTACACTCTATTTGTAGATTTCCTTGCTTGCTATGGTTCACATCATTTACTACCTTTTCTTTACATTTCAGCACCATTTTATTGCTTCCATTGTGTTTCTTCTCATTTTTATTCGGTGATTCTTTTTTTCTTTTCAATTTCCACCGTTCAAGTTGTGTTCTATGTCTTGTTCATGCTTTCTTTTACATGTTTCTTCAATTTTCCACCGTTTAGAATCATTTTCTGCACTTGCTTGAGTGAAACCGTGCCAAACTCCACTCCAAAATGCAATGAAGCTTCATGCTATGCGTGTGGCTGTTTGAGTCAGCTTTCCTTACTGTTTTAATGTCATTCACCGATTGGTTTGTGCCTTAGAGTGTCCTAAGATGTTCATCTTCATCTATGCTTTATTCTAGATCATAATCAAGCTCCAAATCGAATTGATCTGTCTATTGAACAAATTTTCCACTTTTACTCTGCTTTTGCTTCAGTTTTCAACTTTTTCCACTGCACACCTTCTGTTTGAGAAGTGTCACGAGTGACTCAGTGCACCAAATTGTACTCTTATTGTTGCTTCGAAAAGCTTACTCATAGAGGAAAATTATACAACAAGAATCATTCAATTATGTTGAGAATTGAATTCTATACAAAGTTTTGAAGTAGAGGCAACTTTCTGTGTTTTTCAGTGCTAATTTGCTGTTGTTTTCACTTGTGTCCTGACGCACACTTTTCTTGTGTGATTTAACTGGAACGCTTCATAGCACCGCATCACCTTCTGATTTTTGCCTAATTTTCTTAACATTGGGACGAAAAATTAGCAAAAAGAATCATTCAAATATGTCCAGTACAAAAAATATGATAAATCTTCAAAGTTAAGTCATCTGTCAGCGTTTTCTAATGCTGTGTTTTCGCAAAAATCATTGTTTAGTGCGTTTTTGGTGTGTTTTGCTTCAGAATTTCAATGCTCTTGCTCTATACATTTGCTTGTTTATGTGTGTATTCCATATTGAATCAATTGCTTTCATTTGGAGTGGATTACTTCCCTCACATTGGCACACATGAAATGAATACCATAAGCATTTTATGAGCACTGCAATTTCTGTTTTTGGTTTTTACTCCATTCTAGTTCCATTCTAGGATTCCTTTTGATGTGCTTTCCTTTATTTCAAGCCTTAATTTCTTGCTTGTCATTGTTTTTGGCTATTCAATCCAGTCTTGTCAAATCATATTCAATGTGGTTTAGCTTTCTTAATTAACTTTTCTTGTGTTATACATTTCAATTGGCAAGTAATGTTGGCTTCAATGCTCTTGATTGTGAATTAAGTGATTTTGTTTTCCAAATTGGTTGCTAGTCTAAGGTAGCATTTTAGGTGGTGGTTGAGAAGTAAAACTCTAGAGAGTGTGCTTGATTTCTTCCTCTCACCTTAACCATATTTTGGAAAGTTTTGAGCCACCAATTTCTTGCTTGAGTGAAGCTAACCAATGCTTTTGGCATAGTTTGTTTGCTATTTTTGTTCATTATTTTGGCCAGGTTTTGTTCCTGTTTGGTGTTACATTTTGTGTCCACAAGGGGTCCAAATTTCCTCCAATTGGTGTATACTTCAAAGCCATCAACTAAGGCTTCTTTTGGCACCATAGTGCTCTTGGGAGTGCACCACTTTGCTGTCCAAAATTGTGGTGTTTAAGTTGGCCTCGAGAGTAGCTTCCAACACCAATTTCAACCATTTTTTTGTTGGCCATTGTGCCTTGTAATTGTTGCATCTTTTTGTTTACTAGTTTTTCTACAATTTGGTCACTTATTTTGGTGAATTTGGAGCATCCTTTGTGCCTCATTTTTCTACCCAAAGTTCACTAAAAGTTGGTGCTCTCGGGTTGCTCCTTTTTGTCTAATCTTTGTGTACCAATTTTAATTCTCTCTGAACTTGTAATTTTGGCCTACTTAGGTGTCTTGAGGAACCACAAGGTGTTCAATCCCATCTCCTAAGTAGAACCTTTATTCTCCATTAGTAATTCACTTTTAGTTGTAAGTGTGTTGAAAGTTCTAAGTGCTTTCTCACCTTACATTAGGCTGCATAGTTTATATTCAAGTTTTCACGTTGTTTAGTGGCTTAAAATTTTGAGACCAAAGTCTCTACATATTTTGGCCAATTAAGGGTCCGTCTTTAGTGTTTTATAGATTTCTTTATTCTTTGTTCTTTGTTGAGAACTGGTGTCTAGTGATTCTCATCATTTAGCACTTAGCCATTGTGTGAATTTCTTTCAAACTTGCCCAAGTGTGCCTTGGCTAGGATTGACCTTGGTTATTAAGTGATCTTTTTAGACTCACCTCGCCTACTTGGAGGTTCACTTGTGTTCGTAAAACTTTTATTCACACTTTGTCTCTCAAGTTCTATATCGTGTCAATCATGAGCACTAGAAGGGCTACGCGTGCAAGGATGCAAACCCAACAAAATTCACCATCACCCACACACCATAAGACTAGTGCAGATGATGAGGGAGATGTTTCCCCTGGTATGCTTCACAAACTTAACAAAGAGGTGAGTGACATCAAGGATCAAATGGCTGCCATGCAAGCCAATTTGCATTTCATATCTGAGAAATTCAGGAATCCTCCACACACTCACCGTGTTTCTCCTAGATCTTCTCGCCCCCCATCAAGACATCATCATGATCTTAGTGGCGAGGAGGAGGAGGACATACAATGCCCCTTTCCAAGGCAATCTCCTCACACTAGGAGACAAAGGCGTGTTCCTCCTCACCCTAAAGAAACAAGAATAAATTTGCATCCTTTCCATGGAAAAGACAATGTTAAGGCATATCTAGATTGGGTGGCAAAAGTTGAACAACTGTTTGACAGCCACGTGGTTGAGGAAGAGAGACGTGTCTCTCTTGCTGTCCTCAACTTCCAAGGTCATGCCTTAAATTGGTGGACAACCCTTGTCCTCCAAAAGCGAAAAAAAGGCCTTCCCGAGATTGAATATTGGTTTGATCTCAAAGAGGCCCTCCATGCTCGCTATGTTCCTTCATACTATAAAAGAGAGCTTATGGATAAACTCCAAAGGCTCCAGCAAAGAACCATGTCTATGGAGGAATATAGGCAAAAGATGGAGTTGTACATCTTGAGGGCTGGGATAGATGAGGAAGAAGATCTAACCATTGCTAGGTTCTTGAGTGGTCTAAACAACAACATAAGAGATAAAGTTGAGTTTCTCCCATATCAAAATTTAAATGAACTTGTTCAAATGTGCATCAAAGTGGAGCAACAACTCTTGAGGAAACATATTCGCAAGGATTCTTCACTCTCTTTTTCAAAATCTAATTTTTAAAAGAAAGATTTTTCTCATGTCAAGGAGACCGCTCATAGACACCTAGCAAAAGGTCAAGAAAAGGGTGAGACCTCCAAGCGAGGTAGTGAGATCAAGTGTTTTAAGTGTTTAGGTAGAGGTCATGTGGCATCACAGTGTCCTACCAAGCGCACCATTGTGCTAAAGGGCCAAGACCTCTACAACAATCAAGGGAAGTCTTTTGAGGAATCTTCCTCCTCTAGTGACTCCCACAGTGACAAGTCGTCTAAGGATAAACTTCATTCCTATCCTCAAGAAGGGTCTCTCTTAATGATTAGGAGGCTTCTCAATAACCAACCAACCCTTCCTCTCAATGATCAAAGAGAAAACATTTTTCACACTCGTTGTGACGTTTTGAACAATACTTGTTATTTGATCATTGATAGTGGATCTTGTTGCAACTGTTGTAGCACAAGAATGGTTGAGAAGTTGAACTTGACTTTGTTACCCCAACCCAAACCTTACAAACTTCATTGGCTTAATGAAGATGGGGATCTCGAAGTCAAGCATCAAGTGTTGGTTAAGTTCTCTATTGGAAAGTACAAAGACAAAGTTTTATGTGATGTAATTCCAATGGAAGCTTGCCATATTCTCTTAGGTAGGCCGTGGAAATTTGACCGCAAAACCACACACCATGGCCATACCAATGAGATCACCCTCCAACATCATTCTAAAACTTTTGTGTTACATCCCCTCACTCCTGCTCAAGTTGCTAGTGACAAAGCTCAAATCCGAGCTAGGAGGGAGGAAGAGAGTTCCACCAACTCTAATAAATTATCCAAGGATTCTAAGACAAAGGTAGAGGAAGTCTCTCCTTCTAAGGATGTTCATCATGAAGTGATTCTAACTCATAAAACTCTTTTACATACTCTTCATGTTGAACACCCTTCCTACCTTTTGCTTTGTCATGTTGTTCTTACATGTCTCCAACATCCTTCACTTAAGGATGTACCTCCTTCTGTCCGTGCTCTTCTCCATGAATTTGCGGATCTTTTCCCTAAGCATAGCCCCCAAGGCCTCCCACCTTTTAGAGGAATAGAGCACAAGATTGATTTTATCCCAAGGGTCAGTCTATCTAATAGACCAGCCTATAGGACAAATCCAATTGAGACTAAAGAGATAACGACTCAAGTGATTGAGTTGTTAGACAAAGGATGGGTCCAAAAGAGTCTTAGTCCTTGTGTTGATCCCGTGTTTTTGGTGCCCAAAAAGGATGGCAAATGGCACATGTGTTGTGATTGTAGGGCCATCAACAACATTACCATAAAGTATAGGAACCCCATCCCTAGACTAGATGATATGTTGGATGAATTGCATGGGGTCAAAATGTTTTCAAAAATAGACCTCAAGAGTGGTTACCACCAAATTCGAATTGCCAAAGGTGGTGAGTGGAAAACCGCTTTCAAAACTAAATTTGGTTTATATGAATGGTTAGTCATGCCTTTTGGCCTAACCAATGCTCCTAGCACATTCATGCAACTAAAGAATCATGTCCTATGGGATTGTTTGGGGAAGTTCGTGGTTGTTTATTTTGATGACATTTTAATTTATAGCCATAGCTTCAAAGTTCATCTAGGACACCTTAGGGTAGTCCTGTCTCTCCTTCGAGACCATCAACTTTATGCAAACATAGACAAGTGCACTTTCTGTGTAGAGAGTGTCATCTTTCTTGGGTTTGTGGTCAATAAAAGTGGGGTACATGTTGACCCCGACAAAATCAAAGTCATCCAAGAATGGCCTGTGCCAAAGAATGTTGGGGACATCCATAGCTTTCATGGGCTAGCTAGCTTCTATAAACGGTTTATACCCCACTTCTCCACAATTGCCTCACCCCTCAATGAACTTGTCAAGAAAGACACACCTTTTGTGTGGGGTGATAAGCAACAACAAGCTTTTGAGGAGATTAAGGCTAAACTCACCCAAGTACTAGTTCTAGCTCTTCCAAACTTTGAGAAAACTTTTGAGCTAGAATGTGATGCTTCTGGGGTTGGAGTAGGTGCGGTTTTATTACAAGAAGGCCATCCAATTGCTTATTTCAGTGGAAAACCCAATGGCCCTTCTCGTAATCACCCCACCTACGACAAAGAGTTATATGCCCTTGTGCGAGCTCTTCATACTTGGGAACACTATCTTGTGTCTAAAGAGTTTATAATTCACACTAATCATGAAACTCTCAAGTATTTGAAAAGTCAGCACAATCTTAACAAGAGGCATGCAAAGTGGGTTGAATTTTTAGAACAATTCCCTTATATTATCAAATACAAGAAAGGGACATCCAATGTTGTGGCTGATGCACTTTCTAGAAGATATACTCTTTTAGCCAAACTTGGATCTCAAATTCTTGGGTTTGACAATATATGTGAATTGTATAGTCAAGATCCCTTCTTTGCCCCTATCTATTCTAATTGTTTAAATAAGTCCCAAGGCGGCTTCTATGTCTCAAACATATATCTTTTCAAAGAAGCCTGCCTATGCATTCCATGTGGTTCTCATCGTAAACTCTTAATCATTGAGATGCATGAGGGGGGACTTATGGAACATTTTGGGGTCGCCAAAACGTTGGGAATGCTTAAAGAGAAATTCTTTTGGCCCCACATGAAATGTGATATTCAAAAACATTGCGCTAGTTGTTTGACTTGTTTGCATGCTAAGTCTAGCACAATGCCTGCTTGGATGTATACTTCTTTGCCCATGGCTTCCACCCTTTGGAAGGATATTAGCATGGACTTTGTCCTAGGGCTTCCAAGGACTTCTAGGGGTGTTGATTCGATTTTTGTGGTATGGACTGTTTTTCAAAAATGGCACATTTTATTCCATGCCACAAAGTCGATGATGTAAGCCACATTACAAAGTTGTTCTTTAGAGAAGTGGTTTATCTTCATGTCTTACCCAAGACAATTGTGTCTGATAGGGATACTAAGTTCCTTAGCCACTTTTGGAGGACCTTGTGGCCTATGCTTGGAACTAAACTTTCTTTTTCTACTTCCTGCCACCCTCAAACTAATGGGCAAACAAAAGAAGTCAATAGATCCCTCTCCACATTGCTTAGGGTTGTGCTTAAGGGGAACCATAAATATTGGGATGATTATCTTCCCCACATTGAGTTTGCATACAATAGAGTGGTCCATAGCACCACCAAACTCTCACCTTTTGAGGTTGTCTATGGCTTTAACTCTCTCACTCCTCTAGACTTGTTACATCTTCCATCTTCTTTTGACTTTGTTCATAAAGAAGGGGTTTCTAAGTCCCAATTCATCAAAGATTTTCATGAGAAGGTTAAGAGTCAAATTCAAGCCTAAATGGAAAAAATTGCACATTCTAAAAACAAAGGCAAGAGAGTTCGGTCATTTAATGAGGGTGACTTAGTTTGGCTTCATCTAAGGAAGGAAAGATTTCCTCAATTACGAAAATCCAAACTTAGTCTCCGTGGTGATGGTCCATTCCAAATCATAAAGAGGATCAACAATAATGCTTATAAATTAGATCTTCCAGCTGAATATGGTGTGCATCCTACTTTTAATATCACTGACTTAGTTCCTTTTACAGGTACTATAGCTAATAAGGATGACATCAGAGATTTGAGGGCAAATCCTCTTCAAAGGGGAGGGGATGATGTGACCAAACAAGCCCAAGTGCACCTTCAAGCCTGATTTCAAATACAAGCCCACTTAAAGGCCCAATTACAAGATCAATGATGAAGATGATTCAAAAGGGCCTCCCATTAGATGATCACAAATTCAATGGGCTTCACACATTATTTAAATGGGCCAAAGAAATCACAAAGACTTGAAGAAGTGCATGTAAATCTAGTAGTGTAGATTTAAATTGGGGCATTGTTTGGGCTTTGCTTCCCAATAATACATAAGACATGATAGGAACATAGGATGGGGTTCAAATTGGGCTCGGCCCAATTTTCTTCATACATGGCTGAGATTATCAAGGCAATGAGGCTCCTTTGCTTCATGATTTGACTAAGGTGTGTCATCACATCTAAAGGCTAAGAATCCTTCTTGTTCTTCAAGCCAAGATCTAAGGGGCGTGACCTTGCCTCCTTCCCCAAGCTTGATCTACGGGCCAAGATCAAGGCCCACTCCATCCAATGGCTCTCCTTTCTCATGTGTAAATGGCTTCATATAAAAGCCAAAATTTCACTCATTTGTACACTCTTGAAATTTTATGCGATAGATGCTAATTGAGTTGAGAGCATTCCTCCCTCTATTGCCTTTGAGAGTCACTCATTCTAGAGATTTCCTCTCTCTACCTCTAGCCACCTTCCTTAGGCTAGCATAGATTAGGAAATCCTTTCACCTCCTTCATTTTCCATAGCTTGCAAGTGCCTTCAAAACTTGCCTCCATTCCTTCATCCAATTTCCGCTGCCCATGGAGTTCTTCACGCACCTTTGGAGCTCCACCACATGGCTAAATCACCATACTCAATTTAATACTCATCGACAAATTCTATAGTTGATTCGCCTATCTCTCGAACAAATTTTGAAAATTTAGGTATTTTATGTTCATTTGGTAACTCAGTTTTTAGAAGAAAATATGGGAATGAGGATACAAAATAGGGTATATTATAATTGATTAAACTCTTGATCACCATATTGATTTCCATATAGTTGTACCCAAAGTCATCCCTTATGTAATAGATATTCTTGTTTTGATTAACTCTTAAATTTTTTAATAAATGATTGACATTTTGATTAACTTCTTATCTGGATTTCAATGATAATCTTGTGCTAACAAGTTTATTTATTTTTGTTTCCTTTTGGTTTCTAATGAAGATGGTGATGAAAATGTAGTAACAATGGGTGAAGTGTAATTTAAAAGTGGTAAAACTCAAATTAGTAAATGTGGTAATAGGATAAGTTGCAATAAAATAACAAGAACACTAAAGTCATTTGCTACCAAGAAAGGTAAAAGAACTTGTAACATAAATCAACAAAAACGGTGACTCAAATTGTAACAATCAACATTGGATTAGCCATTTTTCATGTTCGCAATGTTTCAGAATGTATGTATTGTTCCATAATTTGTCACCCTTGTATAATACAAAATAAACCTATTTGAACATGTTACATATAACTATCCAAAACCTATCTTTAGTAGTTTTAGAGTCCATGTGGCATAAGTAGTTGATACCCACTAAGTATCCATATCGGTTGTTGCTTTGTTTTTCTCCTCGGTTTGCTTCTTGGTTTCAGTTGATAGTTGCTCTACAATTTCCTTTCTCTCTCAATCAACATTCTAATAGGGGTAAATAGTTGGCTTCTAAGAAGTTACATGTCTGTTTTATGACATCCATCTCATAAAGAAGCACTTGACTAAATTGGCCATCGTTCACCCCTTCTCTATGGAATATAATCCTTTCTGACTTATAACTAGTGAAGTCCACAGAGTATGAAACAAATCCTTCTTGAAGACGTTATTGTCCTTCACTAACACAAAACCAATGGCCCTTTGTTTTCGGTTCTTCATAAGACTTAGATTTCAATAAATTGAGCGACATAAGGCTTGGTCTTCGAATGATTGTATTTAACTTACTTCAATAACATTTAGTGTCATAACAATTCTCGATATCTTAAATAATTTCTTCCTACTTATAGATCTCCTCAACAAATATACATTCTCAGTCTTTTACGACACTAGTTCTAAGTTTCTTTTCTTTTAGTTTTCCATTTATTCTGGCAGACAAAATGAAATTCATGGAAATTCTTGCAGATTTTTTCTTTCCTGTCAACGTTTTGTATGTCGACCCATGAAATAAACGTAAGATATGCGAAGAGGGTTATAAATCGACTTTTGTCATTTCTTCCATTAATTTCTTCATTGACCTACCTTTCCTAAATGGCCTAACAAGAATCCTGGTTAGCGTGAATGGGATGGTGAACTATGTACCAATTATTCGTTACAGATAATTTTTTGACATATTTTTACGTGATCGAATAATCTTCTTCATAAACCACCATAATCCACAACTTTAATCCTCGTCGTGACTTTGGAGCTCTCAGAATTTCAATTCACAAGTGCAACACGTTAGATTTCCACCTGGGTGCAGAAAAGGTGTAAGGACAAAGACACGGGTGGCAAGTGCTTATTGTGATTTCTCCTTTTTAGGTAATAAGAAAAATGGTAATAAATAATATAACCACTAATGCCAAATTTCGCAGTTTTTTATGGTTTTTAACTTTAGGTTTAGAACTTATTAGAGTCACGTCTCTTTCCGCGTGGGCGAGATTTGAGGCAAAGAAGTTATTTGCCTAGCAATTTGTTCCAACCTTTGTGAATTAAATAACATATTGCAGAATCAAACAAAATGTAATTGCATCGACAAAATAAAGATTTAACATAATTAATTAGAAGTTTCTTAATCATATATAATTCTCAGCGTTCGTTAATATAACATAATGCAGCTTTTGGGTGCACTTACTAATTGGCTGTGCTAAGGATCCCATTAGGTATATTCCTATTTTTTGGTTCTTTAATCTGATGAAGCCAATCCAAGATTAGGTGCTCATGTTAGGTAAGTTGGAACAGCTTGCTTCAATTAAGCAACAACTATTAAATGCGGCTAAAATAAAAATGTGTACTTCTTTATTCAGATAATTCCTTTAAATAGAATATTGTTTGGAGTTAAATTTAAACTATTTTTAAATTTTTTTTTTGTTTTTAAACTAAGTTATATATTTATTTTCTTCATGCACTTAATTAAAGTAATGTAAAACATCATTCGAACATGTGGAGTGTTTTTCAAAAAATATGTTATGTTTCTAAACTGTTATATATTTATTTTCTTCGTGCACTTAATTAAAGTAATGTAAAACATCTTCCCAACATATTTCATGTGGAGTGTTTTTAAAAAATATTTTGTTTTTAAACTAAATTATATGTTGTTTTTAAAAAATATGTTTTGTTTTTAAACTAAATTATATATTTATTTTCTTCATGCACTTAATTAAATTCATGTAAAACATCATTTCAACAAATTTTATATGGAGTATAATTGATTAGAGATTTCACATTGACTATATATTCTTACAAACTAATTTTTATAAGATTGACTTAAGTTTAAAGTTCACTTTTTTTAAATAAACTTTTAATTAGATTATATATAATCCCCACATCCTTTTCTTTCGGAGAATATTTTACACTACTTTTATAAAATACAGAGATGAAATAGGTATATAGTTTAATTCCATGGTAATTTTTTCAATTTTTGTTTCTTAAAGATTGTGTTAGTTTGATCTTGTTTATTTTAATAATAAATTAATATAATATCTTGTAATATATTCAAATTTATCTAAAAGTCAGGTATTTCAATTACTTTAAAAAATATTATTGTAGATAATAATATTATTTGTTTGTGATAGGATAATTCATCTAAAAGTATCTATAGTTAAAAAAAAAGAAAGAGAAATATAGTTCCAATGTGAAACCCTAGATACTAAATCTTAACCTAGAAAACATATGGTAGATGAAAGCATTAAGATGAAATTGAGAAATGTGTGCTTGGTCTCTTGGTCTTGGGGCACTAGGACACAGTGGACGTAGGTGGATATCAATGTGGAAACTTATTGCAAAGGCTCGTTGGCAACCCACTTCACACGGCACCCCATTACGTCTACCTTTCATTAGATTGGACAACTCACTCACATTTTCATTGCATAATACATTCCATCACTTTTTTCTTTAGTTTTTTCTCCATTCATCATACAAAATTCTTTATCTAAATGTTTTCATGTGCATATCTACATGGCTTTCGAGATTTATATAATTCCAAAGCCAATGTCTTCATCAATTATGCACTCCCCCACTATCCTCTTGTCCAATTCTTGCTTTGCAAGAAAGTGGCACATTCAAGTAACATTCCTTATTCATCAAACATCTGGAAATAATACATCACTTCATCCATGAAACAGGTTGTTTATCTCAAAGGAAAAAACCCTGTACTTTCTTATCACTCACTTTTTTTTTTTTCTTTTACTTTCTTCTTCTTGTTTGCTTTGACCAACTTTTTTTAAAGTTGGTGCTCATTTACATGTAGTGTGCATGGATATTTTTTATTTGCATTTTCTTTACTTATAAATAAATAAAGGGTTGATTATCACGTTGATCACAGAAAAAGGTGTATGTAAATAAAAAACAAAAAAAACTTTTTTTTTTCTTTTGCTTCCTCGACAGAGATCATAAATAACCCGTACTAGTATTTTGTTTTGGGTTCTTACAAATATTAAGGTTTTTTTTTCAAAAGAAAATATCTTATCATTTATTTTTAGCTTTTATCATTTCTTGCATTTCATGTTATTTTATCGAAATGTATTTTTTAATATGTGACTTAAATTTAAATGGTAGACGCAAGAAACACTAGTGCAGTAAGGACTTTTGGCCCCGATTGTTTTTGATATTCTGCCCCGGTTCTAGAACCGATCGGGTGAGACAAAAAAGGGTGATTTTTGGCCTAGGGTATCAACCGAAGCCATAGGGGGTACTTTTCTGCCTCAGTTCCCTGGGACCCGAAGCCATAGGGGTACTTCACTCGCACCACCATTAGCACTGTTATGCTCGTCCTCGCCACCGAGATCGTCGACAAACGCTGTCGCAGCCAGACCTTCACCAGCACTGAACGAGCAACTCACCGCGACGCTCAGACCCATGTTACCATTGCATGGTCTGAATGCGACAACGACAAACCACCATGAACCAGTAGAGCCAAGAGATCTAGAGACCCAGCACCTCCACCGTCGTTCGAAGCATAACTTCAATCCACTGTTGCGGGCAACCCTACCACTGTGCCGCCGTCACCACCGCAGACAAAGGAAGACAGTGACCACCAAATCACGCCTTTGCCGTGAGCCGCGAGCACGCCTCCTTCGCCAATGACGAACCAAACACCACCGCACGAGAAAACGAAGACAAGAATGCATCCACCGCGCGCAAAGTTTTCGCTCAGGGACGAAAGTGAACAATGCGAAGTCGCGAATTTGGGAACCTAAATAGGGCATATGGCCTCGGTTCAATTAATAACTGAGGCCTAAAGTCCCTTTATGGCCTCGGTCAATAAAGACCCGAAGCCAAATGTGGCGGC
>Ga0209589_1007558_pt1 | contig 17416 bp, 5 predicted proteins | sample CowpeawhiteBW_FD_187525 | JGI IMG/M metagenome (GOLD analysis project Ga0209589, IMG submission 187525) | Root nodule microbial communities of legume samples collected from California USA - Cow pea white BW (SPAdes) (version 2) | ecosystem: Host-associated > Plants > Roots > Nodule | place: USA...
TATATATATATATATATATATATATTCTACATATGCAATATAAAATATAAATTGAAAAAAGTGTAACAAATATTTTATTACTTATAAAAATATAGAATAAAAATAAAAAATAAAAAAATTTAAATTTAAATTTTATTTTATTTTATTTTATTTTTTTGTAATTTCGTATGTTTCTTAACTTATTTTTTGTTTCTTTTATATTGTTACACAATTTAAATATTTGTTCAATATTATAAGTACAAAGTATCACTACCATGTATTTCTATACAAAAATTCCAAATAATAAAATTTTAACATTATTTATATTTCGATAAAGGATAAAGAAAAAAGGGGAAAAAAAACGTTTTCATTTTCGAAACAACCAAACCAATAGGTTTAGTTACTCTTCGACCAAAGAACAATATTAATATAAAATCTATTTTGAACTAACTTAAAAATTCATTTTATATTAAGATAAAAATCAATTCATTTAATACTACACCAAAAATAAATATTTAAAAAATGTAACCATTATCAATGTTGATTCTTAAGTCAAATTATATAGTCATGGTTGTGTTAAAAAAAAATCATAGGTCCATTATGTTTTTGAAACAACCAACCAACCAGATAAGTTTAGTTATACTTCAACAAAGAATAATATTAACATAAATAATTATTTTATAATTAACTAACAAAAATATATGTAATAATACCTAATTTTACGGTTAATTGGTAAAAACATATCTATTAATATATATATATATATATATATATATATATATTACATCATTCTATTTTATTTTATTGATATAAAATCTAATTTTTGTAATAATTTTTATTATTTTAGATATCAATATGAATATTACTTATTATTTTAGTTATTTAAAATTAAATTAAGCTCATCGGAGCAAATTTTGATAATTGTTTTAAAAAGATTAAGACATGTTCTTTTTACATATAATAAAAAGTAAAAAAATTTAATTTTTTTAAAAGTTTCAATATGTTTTTAATTCCTACGTCAAATTATATTTTGTCTCAATCCCAAACTTTGAATCATTTTCACCCTCAAACTTTATTAGTGAATGAATGGAATGCTTGTGATCAAACAACGTTAAAGATTTATTGACATGACAAATGATGCAGCCACGTGAATGCTCACATTCTGATTGGACACACATTTTACAACATACGTGGTAACACTGTTTGCCACATAAGCAAATCCTTGATGTCATTCGGTCATGAAGACCACATCCATTCATTTTTTTTTAAGTTTGACGATCAAATTACGTCAAAGTTTGTAAAAGAGATGAAATCTAATTTTGAGTCATAGTTGAAACTAAAATTATATATTATCCTATTATAATAAATTTTATTCTTATATTATTAATTGACTTTAATTATTTAAGTGATAAAATTAATAAGAGGTACAGGTGGCAATGCAAGGCAGCTCAACCCGTTTAGGCTCGCCCTACTTTAAAAATGTGGGCTCAAACATGGGCCTATGAGATTGCTCGATTTTTTTAAGTTCTTACGATAAAACTTCCAATATTCAATAAATTGGAAAACTTTAATAAATTCACAAAATTAAGTAAAAACTTTGGGTTTCAGAATTTGAATAATAAATTGATAATCCAACATTTTCATCATATCCATATTCGTACTTTAAAGCACATTTAGAAATGCATAACACTTGTTTTCCACTCATACAAAAATTTGGAACGTACATGCAGAAGTCTACAAGAAAAGTAACCAACATGCATAAATGCAAGTTTTTTTTATGCGGGCCACGGGCCATAGGCTAGTCCGCCCCGCATTTTGTTGGTTCTCAAGTGAGTATTCACCAAAGTCCCACATTGAGTAATGTGAAGAAGAGAACAACATAAAAGTATTATAAAAGTAAAGAGTTGGTTTTGGAGTTGTCACCACAACTCAATAGGTCTCTTGGGTGTATGAGGGGCTTGGGTAGTTGTGTGTCATTGGAAGGTTTGCAGTTTTTGCCAGAAAAATTGCACTATGAAGGGTTTGCAATTTTGGTCCACAAAAAATTGCATTATGAAGGGTTTGCAGTTTTGGTCCATAAAAAATTGTAAGAAGGTTTGCAATTTTTGCTCGAAAAATTGCACTTGAGTGATAATACTTCTTATTGAGTATTTGTAGATGTAGGCTTTGAGGTGCCGAACCACGTTAAATTTTCTGTGTGCTTGTATTTATTTTTCTGCTCTTATTTTTGGGTGTGCTTCCGCTTGAAGAGATTATTATTTTTAGTGCGTGATTTCCTAACACATTTGACCCACACGAGCTGCGAGTTATATAGACCTGGCTTTTCCAGGGCAACAGACTTAATATTTTGACTTGCTCCGCGTTTTTTCAATGGGTCAGTGAGCTGGTCCGTTAGACCAATTCCACATTTTAGGGGTTAAAATATTTCTCATGCCGATGAGTATGACTATTCCTTGTACTAAGGGATGCCAATTTAGGAATGAGTATGACTAGGAATGTAAAACAAATCCGTACCCGCAGGTATCCGTGGATAAAACTTGCAATGAGTAGGAAGTGAATATTGTAAATGGATGCCCGCAAGTAACGAGTACGGATATTTTTTATACCCGCATGTTAATGGGGCGGGTACATGTATCATAGTATCCGTACTCGTGGATACCCGCTATACTCTAATTTAAATTTAAAAAATTAAGAAAAAAATGATTATAACATTAACACATCAATTTTAAATGAGTTATTTTTTATCAATTGGTTTTAAAAAATATCAAGTTTTTTGTAAACTGTTATTTAACACTATTTAAATGGATTATTTTCACTTTGTTTGAAATTTATAAATGTTATGCATTGTATTTTTATTTGAATTTATGGTTAAAATATGTTGTTACATATTACATTTTTCTTTTGTAAATATCCGCGAGTATCCGTGGATATCCATGAATATTAAAAAAAGTACCCACATAATGGATATCCGCATATAGATACGGATACGAGACAAATATTTATCAAACAGATAGGGTACGATGGAGCTACTACCCACTCTTACCCTACCCACCCCGTTGACATCCCTAAATATGACTTACTCTTTGTACTAAATGGATGCCAATTTAGGAAAAAAATATTTTTTTAATGTTACTTATATAATTAATTTGTTTAGTTAGTAAAATTTCATAACTAGCACAAATATTAGTTAACTTTATTTATATTTGAGTTTAAATTGAGTATGTGATTAAGATATATAAATGTTAATTAATGACCGATTTAAAAATTAATAATTTAAAAATCTAAAAAAAAATAAATAATTTTCTAAATAGTTTATACTAGAAATTTCTGTCATTAAATAAAATTTGTATTAAAAGATAAAAAATAAAATAACATAGACCAGTAGCAAAATATATATTTTCATTTCATATATAAAAAACTATACAAAGTGACATTCATCTTCCAAAACCGTGACAATGTAAAGCACAAAAAAAAAAAAATAATTCCTATTTTAAATTTAGAATTATGGTGAGGAATATTTTTAAAATTATCTTCAATATAAACGTGAGACATGACAATCTGTTATTTTTGTTTCTGAAGTTACGTCTTTTAGGGTTTCAACTTTCAACCAAAAATTTCTGTGAAAATGATTGCTTTCGCAAGGAGCCTTGACCTTTTTCATATCGGAGGAGTAAAAAGTAGTTGTGAACATAAGGCTAACTTTTCTTCTCTCTTTGGTTGAACTCTTACAACACAACCTCTTTAAATCTATGTTCATCACTCCAAATATAGAAAACATTAAAGCCTTCACAATGTCCACCACTATCTATTATCCTTCCAATTTAATAGATTCAAAAATACTTTTCATTTTTCTAAAATATTAAAAACGATATACTTTCATCTATTAATACTTTCTTTATAAAATTTAAGGCACTCTTTGTTTCAAATATATATATATATATATATATATATATATATATATCCATCTATTTTTTTAATAAAATATTAGAATAATTATAAGAATACGGTGATAATTAGTGATTGATAATTTGAGAATTGAATCAACATCTTGATCTTACATATATAAGTCAAGTCTTCCCGATAGAGTAAGAACATAAAGTTCAAGTTTTCATTGGTCACTTTATGTATATCCCACCATGGCACCTTGGCAGAAAAGCAGAAAGTTGCTTTTTTTGAGATAGCACAGTAAGTTTGGTAATAATGGAGAATGTTTGTTCTCCTGATCTTTTTCCTTTTGTTGACTTTAATAAAGATAAGTGTGCTTTATATCTTGTCAAGTTCAGGCATAAATAATGTTTCTATCTTTCTTCTATTTTTTTAGCTTTATTAGTGAAAGAAATACCGTATACGAAACATTCTTTTACGTCTATTTTTTTACAAATTCAGATGATTTAATTTTAGAGAAAACTAAACTATATAAAATATCTTTCATTGTCACTATGTTAACCTTATTTAGTTTTGAACCTAATTATTTTATTTTTCACCCCTTGCTTGCTTCGTGTTCTACCCTGAACATCGTAGAAAAAAAAAACAACGGAGCCATACATTTAGCAAAACTACATTGACCCGACCCGTATTGACAGTCAAAAAAAATGGGTTGGATGAGGTTGAGTTATCAAATAAAAATGAATCAATGATGATAACCTTTTTCTTATAGGACATGTTAACGGACCGGACTAGTATGGTCTGTCACTTTTTTGTAATTTCTTTTTGTTTTTAAATTTGTTTACAAATTTTTTAATTTTATTTATATACCTATAAATTAATATAAAAATATATTTAATCATATAAAATATTTTTTAAAATTTTTAATTAATAAATTAATATTTTTAACTAGATAAATTAAATATATTTACATGTTAAATTATTCTATTATAATTAATAATTAAAAATTAATTTGTAAGTGTTAATGATTTAAATTATAATACTATTATATATTTACATTTTTGAAAAATATAATATAAAAAAATTAAACTTTTTAACTATATTTTATTTTAATTTTTAATTTTAAAAAATAATAACGAATCAGGATAATCTAACTCGTATTTTGACTTGTCAAAATAACAAACTAGACGAGTTGGATTAAAACGGATTGACGGATTGAAATCTTCGAGACCCATTTTGTCACCCTAATATTTTCCCAACGGTTGTACATTTAGTTTTTTTATTCCTTTGGTCCTTTATAAGAGTAATAATTTTCTTTTGCTTTTATGTGATGAGAAATAAAAGTTTAAAGTATGCATAAAAATCAAAGTTAAATATTAAAACATTGCCATTGTAATAAAATAAATAGTTAAAATAATAAATAAAATATATTTTACTTTCCTTTTATTTCATTTAAATAACTTCATTTATCTCTGTTTTCACTTTTTCAATTTCCACGTCCAAAACCCTAAAAAGTAAATATTAAACCGTACTTTGTTAGTTAACCGTTTGATTTTAAATCCATGATACAATTATAATATTTTTTTACATCATCTACCTTTACGGCTTGATTTAGAACCATACAAAATATAATTCTTTCCTTTATTTCCAATATTATATTAGTTTACAAGGATCTCTCTTGTTAGCTGTATCTTGTTTGTTTCCTGTGGAATTAAAGAAGGAATAGAGACTATATTTCTCTCACATAATTATTCAAACAGAAACCAAGAAGCCTCAACGCCAATCATGAAGTACAGTTTCCATATCAAAGACTGACCTATGAGCACATAAGAATCTAAAACCCAAAATTTTGAGCCAAATTAAAACTGAAAGCATGGAAACTGAGCAAAATATCACAAACTGAACTTGGATTTTGCTCTCCGACTGTACAATATGCAATGAAGGGCTAATATATATATGTTGGTGTAGACGTTGATGCTGAAAACAACGCCAATTATCTTTCATCAGTATGTACTGTTCCAAAGACTTACGCGTGATGTTATGACAAGGTTGTTTTCGATAGAACATTAACTAGATCCATTCCAGCAGGTTCAAGAGAATATATACTGAAAAATTTGCACTGTAACATACCCACGAGATACAAATTCATGCACGCGAACCCATCTCTAGCTTGACACACTTTAACAATCTTAAAAACAAATTGATATATACGCCATGAAAACAATGTATATGTGAAACTCTGTTTAAATAATGTTGTCCAACATACCACAGCAAAACATGACAAAAATATAACTGTAAAGGTAAATGGTAAGAAAACACCCTTTAATACACTATTTCATTAGTAAATTTATCGACAATCACAGTTTTTAAAGTCTCTTGTTTTGTTCAATAAGATCGAGTGTATGTCTTGGAAATAATATTAGAGAATGTGTTTGTTGCAGCACACCTCAAATACATGATCCAAGTTTAAAAAAAAAAAAAAAAGTACCTACATTTCATATCCAATCTTTGTGAGTGATGAATATTTGGCACTAGTTTCTCAGCATTGCAGGGTGTAATATAATGGCAAATACGAAAGCTCCATTCCAAGTCACAAGAATGTGAGGAAAATGTGAGTTCTAGAATTCCTGAGTTGCATGTGTATTAAGCCAATTATTTTGATCTCAGACACAGTTCCAAGTGAAGTGTAACCCACAATGGTGCAGCCCCACCACTAGTACATAATTCCAATGAATGGGCCAATCAATAACTTTCTTTGTTATCTCTGTGGTCGGCCAGAAGACTAAAGTTGTGGTGGTGGTAGTTCAGAATTATCAAGACAAGACAACTCCTTCTGGATGTCATGTCCTAATAGTCTGTTTTCTTTGTTTCGTCTCTCGCACTGGCACCATCGCAGTGTTTCCTTCTGCCATGGCAAGCATGCTCAAATGCACAAACTCCCTACCTCTTCAAACTTTCCTTCATTGTTATTTGAAAATATAGGATGCTTTCTTCATCTCTGCACGCAGTTCATCACACTTTTTCAAATGGGAAAACCATGTTGACCATCTCTTCAATCATATCATATGGGCATGCAAGTTAGTATTTGAAAGACACCTTTGTTTACAACAAGGTTTTAGAAACATCATTTTGTTATGCATATTTGTCTTTTCGCTATCTTCTGTTAATAGTTGTTATTTTATGAAGCATTTTACATGTTATTCTCACAGTCTCTATTTCTTAGGTGTTCTTGTGTGATATAATTGAGAGATAAGAGTGATTAATAAACTTTTTTTACTTCTAATCTCGGAGTGGATCGCCTTTTTATTTAGTTCAAAATTGTCTCGGATACTACCAGTGCACTTACATCATACTCAAATCAACATATGTTACCCCATCACATTTCAATAAGATAATTCAATCAAACAAGTTCAATTACCCACCCTTTAGCACACTCTCATCATCATCATCATCATCATCACAAAATAAAACATATCAAATCACTCGTATTAAAAAGGATAAGCAAAGATCAACATCTAAAACATCCAAAACCAAACAATTTAATTGGCCTCCACATAACTAAATTGTTCCACAACAACATTCAATACCACAAGCTCTTATCACAATCATTTCATTGTTACTATAAATTTAAAATAGCAGTATTTTTAAATCTTTACCAGCTTCCAAATAACTTGTCCAAAAATAAAATTATGCTACTCAAGAAGAAGGGATTATAATAATGTAAATAGAAACTTACTCTATTTTGAAATCCGATCGATCTAAAATGATCATTAACATCAATTTTTAAATAGATGAGAGAATGAAATTGGGAAAGGAAGATTGAGGGAGGATGGTTTTGGTGGGAGTGTGGCATGAAAGAAGATGAACATAAGAGGTGCAACTTTTTCACGTTTCTATTCATATCTCCCTCTTTATAATGATATTATTTTATTTTATTATAATCTTTTCCTTCACATGTCCCAGTGAATCAAATTTAATATTTTTCATTATATTTCAATTATTAGTAAATGAAAAAAAATCAAATATTAAATCATTGTCAATAATTCAAATATATCAATATTAATGATTATTTTTAGTCAATCTTAGTTGATATTACCTATTTTTATTAATGTTCGTTAATATTTTTTTCTGATATTTGTATTGATGTAAATCGAAATTGTTTTTAGTTGATGTTGATAACAATTATTTAAGTAGACTTCAATAAATTTATTTTATAATGTTCATGGTTTGAAGTTTTTCGTCAACTTTTTTATTAGTCGACTGAAAAACTTTTCTCAATCGACAATGGTAAAAAAAGTATAACACATTGACAAATAATAACATTTGTGTCAATGTTAATAGAGATTATTACAAATATTGACAAAAAAATCATGATAGATGTTAGTTGAAAAAATCTAATTCACATTTTCTAAAAGTAATCTCTCCAACATTATTCAGAAAAATCCTAACTAATATTGAGCAAGAAATAACAAATTTTATAACAATAAAAAAATAATTCTAACAATTTAAATAAAAAATTACTATTTTTTTACATGAGTTGTCTGATTGTGTCTTGGCTATGGATAAGGAAGATAGATATGTTTGGAAAGATAATCACACTGATTAATTTATATATATATATATATATATATATATATATATATATATATATATATATATATATATATATATATATATATTCAAATCAGGTTATAACAAAATCGTGAAAAGAATGGTTGACGTACATGATGACTTTTTTTGGACAACTTTAGAATAATAATGATGTATAAGTTAATTTGATTTGTCTTGTTACATGTGTGTAAGGTTTTGGGTCCTTGATATAACTTCTACTTGTTATAAATATATTGTATCTTTTTATTTTGTGTCCTTGTTTTAAGTGTGTATATGGGTTGAAGTATCCAAATGTTTCATTCAATATGTTTTTCATTGCTAATAAAGAAAAGAAAAAAGAAAAAGCAATTAATAGTCTTAGGCTAAATATTATACAAAGAACTAATTGAATCTATCCAAAATTAGTCTGAAGAAGGTGAGTTGTATTTCCTAAGCCCAAGATTCAAAAATAAAAAAGCCTAGAAGATCTTTCAAACTCATAATATAATATACATTATTTTCCTCTCCATAGCATACTCTGTATCCCAGCACTCCACAACATTTTCTCCTATTTTATATTTGAGTCCCAGGTTTGATAAATACAGGTCAGTAGGAACCTGAACAAGATCGTGGGTTTATTTATAGGAGAGAAAGTTGTGTAAGTGGGTATTCAGTGGGTTTATTACTTTGTTTTTTTTTAATTAATAAATCACGTTTATTGAAAGTAAAGCTTTTTTTATTTATTTTAAACTATTATATTATTTTATTTAATATTTTTACTTTTGAATGTATTCAATTATATAAAAAGGAACATATATGTTTAACAATGTTTAGTGTCATCTTTTATTTGAAAATTTTATCTTCAAATAAAAAAGAATAACTATTTTTCTATTTGCCTCTTTTATAATTTTTAATTATTTTTGTCTTTTAATAAATATTTATCTATTAAATAATTAACACATACAATTTTTTTAATACTTTTTAAATCATTCTTTTATAATATATATATATATATATATATATATATATATATATATATATATATATATATATACACACACACACACACACTGTACTATTTAAATTTCAAAAATATGAGTACAAATGGAAAGAGCTAGTTTAAGATATAATAAATTATAAAATTTTATTTAATGATATTTTTAGAGTTTTTAAAATTAAGTAAATATATTTATTTTTATTACAAAAAGATATTCTTCTATTGTTTGAATTCAATAATGTAATTCTTTTTGTAATATATTTGAGCATGGTTGTTTGAAATCTTTTTTTTTTATGTTTTTATATAATATATTTTTCTTTATTTGATTCATTATTTTTAACAATATGGACGAAATTTAAGTGTTGAAAAATATTTATACCAATTTCTCAATATTAAAATTCTAAAGAACTAAGAGGAATTAATTCTTCATATTGAAATTATATTATAGTGATAAATTCAATATCTAATTTGAAGAGTTTCCCCATAAAAGATGAGAGAAGATTCTACCAATCATTTCACCATCCACACACTATAGATCTTGGCCATGTCATCCTAAACACTATTTCACCCTATCTCAAACATATTTAAACCTTTCCTACCTTCATCATTCCTATCTAACTTAACCTTGGTCGTCGACCTAGACCTAGATCCCATTGCACAACGTGATGTGAAGTATCCTAGTGAGACATCAACAGTTATTGAAGAAGCTGTTGTCGACAAGCTGCCACCACTAAAAGTTGCTACTCCACCTCCTCTTCTATCAAATTCCAAGAAGAGAGACGCCCTTCAAATTTCTTAGGTTATCATTTTTGTTCGATCAAGAAGAAGAAATTAATTAAGTTTCCACATCTAGTCTTATCAGTCGCCTCTATTTAACACCAAAGTGAAAAAAACTAAACTTAAAATCTTTTTTGTTTCAATTATTCAATTTGCTTCGGTTATATTTTTTTCAATTATTCCTAATTTTTTTTAAAATCAATTAATTAGGTCATTTTTATTATATTGACATTATAGTTGTATTTGTACATGTTAGTGTCATTTCGTGATATTTTTTTTAATTTGTTTTTTTGTTTTTTTATGTTATTATTTTTTTATGAGTGAGGTCCTTATCGTACCACATGGCAATGTCAAAGATACATGTCAATATTAGTAATACGTGTTAGTATCAGTACGATATGACAATGTCTTGAATTCAATTTATATATTTGAAATTTTGATTCAATTGAGTCTAATTTTTTTAAAATGGAACAATGTTGTATATCTCCAAAATGTGACCAAATTAGTAATTTAGTCTAACTACAACTTATATATATTTGTTAAAATAATTTTGTAGAATGTATATATCAAACCAATCCACGTAAATATTAAAATTAATTTTATTTTTTAATTTAAATTAAAAAATACATGTTTTAAACTTATATTTTTTTAAATATTAAAAATATAAATGTACAATTACACTTGTAATTTTTAAATGTTAATATTTAAAATAAATTTTTAAAAAGTGTATTTTCCTTTCTAGGATTATTTATAAATTGAGTTAAATATGTTTGTAGTACTTAAACTTGGATGCTAAATTGGAACTCGTCATTATCCCATACATTTTAGTCCTCAAACTTTAAAAATGAATAAATATAGTCTTTTTAACCTGATGATTCCATGACTCCTCATGAGGAAAGATAGGCTCTTCCTAGAAGGATCACTAGGATCATGACCAAATGAGAGACCTCTTACCGACTTTCTTTTAATTTATTTACCATTTCTCTTTGTGATTAGTTTTAACTTTTTGTGTGTGTTTATTTTATAGGTTTACTAGTGGCACCTCCTCTTTTGAGGTTATCACCCTTCTAGATGAATGAAAGGCTTAAGAGGAGCCTAGCCCAAGGGAGTGTACCCACCACACCCCATCTTTTGCTAAAGAGACACTTGGAAGCATCTTTGGAGGAGGAGACGACTTTTTGGGCTGCACACACATGGAGGAGAGAGAATATACCTTTATGGTGATTTTGTAATGATTGAAGAATATTCTCACTCTCCCTCATCAATAGTTTTCTAAAAGGATTCTTTTTTAGTTTGCTAAGTTGTCCTTCTTTTTTTGCTAGGTAGTCCTCTTTATTTTTGTAGTTTTTCTAGGAGGGCCTCCCATTGCTTATTTAAGGAGGCCTCTCTAGCACTTGTAAAAGGATGCATATTTGAGAGTAATGTTATAATGTTCAACTAAATTGTGAGAGTTGAGAAAGTGTTCCTAGAGTGTTCTTGAGCTCCCTAGTATCATCTTGAACGAAAGTTCAAATGGTGGCACTAACACTAATCTTGGGACGTTTAGTACCCCAAGTGGCATGACCTCCTTTTCCCCCTCCCCTCTCTTGTCTTTCCATTTTTTATTTTATCTTTGGTTTCATTTTTAGCTTATGTTCTTTACTTTTCATGTTCTTGTTTGCTTATGTTATTTTTTCATTTCCTATACTTGTATCCATCTTCTTTTCTTCGTTCTAGAGTCTTTTGAAATGAATCTTCACATCTGATAACTTCTTTTTGCTATCAATTTTACGTGAAATTCAATTAACAAGATTCTGGCATTCCTACTTCTTCTAATTAATATCATCATAAAAGTAGTTTGAATGCGCTAGTATGCTTTCTTTATGAGCCTATGAATAAGGCTATCAAGCAAAAGGAAGTTATCTTAATGTCTAGTGGAAATCTTCGTTGGACTTTCTTAATCAAACATTAACAGAAACACATTGTCCACTAAAGTCAACAAGATTAATTCACATCATAACCCAACGAAGTTAAATTTTTTTATGTTTTAAATGACATTCTACATTGACATATGAGTTTATACGTGTCGAACGGTGCTAATAGCTACAATGCCATCTTGAAAAGGCTTTTGACATGTAAAAAACAGATTAATTAATCTAAATTAGGAGGACTATATCCATTTATTTTTAAATTTTGGGGAACAAACTATATTAATAGTTGGGACAAGGAAGAATTTCAATTTCGCCTCAAAGTTTAAGGAAAACATATTTAACCCTTATAAATTTAATGTAACAAATAAATTTACATCTTTTAAATTCATATATATTACATCTTTTAACTTGTAAAAATATATTTAACCCTTTTAAAAAAATTAGGACTCAATTGACTCGAAATTTCAAATATAGGAACTAAATTAAATACAAGACACTACCATGTGGTACTAACACTAACATGTGACACTCACACCGACACTATCACGTAGCACTAACACTAACATATGATACTAACTCTAACACTACCACGTGACACGATAATGACCTGACACGTGACAAAAATAAAAAACTAAAAAGCCAAAAAAAATTAAAAAAAGTAAAATATAAAAAAATTAATGTCAATCTAATGGAAATGCTCTAATTGAATTATTTTTACAAAAATTGGAACTTAATTGAATAAGAAAAAAATAAGAAGACCAAATGGAATAATTTAAAAAAAATTGAGACAAAAAAAGGATTTTAGCACGGTCAGTGGCACATGTCACATCATAGGACCTCAAATGTGGACAACAACAAATTTTACAAAAAAAATTAAAAAAAAAATTACAAACTAACACATGACATGTCTTTAATGTCATTTGTAAGATACTAAGTGAACGAACCTAATTGAATCAATTTTTCAAAAGCTGACACTTGATTGAAACAAAATAAAAAATGAGAACCTACTTCTATCTTTTCAACGAAAATGGGACAAAATGAGCAATTAAACCGAGCATATATAGTTCAAATGTGCTAAAAACATGTAGACAAAAATTACTTCTTTAGTTTTCTAGTTTTAAAAATGCTTTCTTCATCTCCTTTTCTCTCTTTTCTCTCAAACTTCATATTGACTCTTCCTTTTCTCCTTTCATTTGCATTTTCTTTTGTTCTTTATCCATGGTGAACTAAATCTTAACAATCAAATCAAGAATTAAGATCAAACAAGTAGAATTAAGTTTTACATTGATCGTTCAATGTTTTGAGTTTGTTATTCTCTTATTTTATTTTATTTTTGTTGCACTTTGTGTTTCTGATTTTAGAAATCAAATTTGGAATAAATTGAATCTTGATTTGATAATTAGTTATTGACTGATTGAATGATATTTTTTATTTAATTCGTATAATTGGATTAATTAGTTAATTATTCAAATTTGGATTTGAATCTTAGAGAAAGGTGATTTTGGTTATTGAATATGTGAATTGACCTTTCATTATCTTAATTTTCATTTTTCAATATGTGAAATTCTTATCAATTTCAGTTTCACTTTTTTTATCCCTAAACCTTTAAATATGTGTTTTTTTATAAGAAGAATAGTAAATATTGAATACAGGTTGAGTATCAATGATATTTTCATGTCTTTTAATAACCAAAATAGGTTGTACTCTATATAAAAAATTTTAGAGATTGTACTGTATGACCTATCAACACCCCAACCGAGCCCTCGGCCAGGCGGCCCAAGGATAAGCGGCCCAAGGCAGCCCGCTACAAACGGACTATCCAACAGTTGGGGTTAAAAGTTGTGAACTTTGTTGATATGACAATTTCTCCAGAGTGATTTTAGGGAGCTCACAACTGAACGACCTCGAGGAAAAGCGGCCAAAGGCCGCCTATCAACACCCCAACCAACCCCTCGGCCATGCGGCCAAAGGATAAGCGGCCGAAGGCGCCCGCTACAGGCAGACTATCCAACGATTGGGGTTCAAAGTTGTGAACTTTGTTGATGTGGCAATTTCTCCGAAGTGATTTTAGGGAGCTTACATCTGAACGACCCCTATGAAAAGCGGCCAAAGAATGCCTGCTACGGCCAGTCGGCCCTTGCCATAAGTAATTGAAAATCACACTGAGATCCTTCTTAATGCAGCGTCGACAAACATCGGCCAAGATTTGTCATTCTCATCCAACTATTTGGGCACAAGAATATGGTTGATCGGTGTGCGAATGCCCAACAACATCAGTCAAGCAGAGCAAAAAGGTAAAACCTATAGTTAAAGTAAAACAGGAGAGTAATTAAGTTTAAAAAGCAATTGGGTCATGATTAAGAAAACCCTAATCACAAGCCTATATAAAAAACTATAAATAGGAGCCTAAGGTAAGTTGGTAAGGACTTTTACTTCGCATTTATTACAACATTAATTGCATATCCCTGAACAAACTTGAACTGACTTAAGCATCAAAGCCTAATTGACAGGTATCCCGATCGTTTGGTTTACCGAACGGGAGAGAGGAAAGGAAGATCGGGTCAAAGAAAAGGAGAAACTGCAACGAGAAGATGTAAGATTAAGTGGAAAAGATTAAGTGAGTGTTTTAGATAGGTGTTTGGTCCCTATACCCAAAACAAAGATGAATATTTAATTTCTAGAATGACATTGGTAATCAATGTATCTAACTAGTGGAGTTTACCAATAACAACAATTATCATTGTAGCAATGGCATGACTCCTTATGTTTTGTATGAGAGGAAGTGTGAGCCTCTACTATATTGGTTTCAGTATAAAGAGAAAGTTTTGGTTGAACTAGGATTGTTGTAGGAAATTAAAGAGAATATTGGATTGTTATAGGATATTATGAAGGTTTGCTTAAATGAACCAAAATCTTATTCAAATCAGAAAAGGAGACCTTTGGAGTTGAATTAGGTGATCATATATTTTTTAAGGTTTATCCTACCACAAATGTTGGCTAAGTAATCAAGTAGTTGACTCTTAAGTTCATCAAGCCATATTAGATTCTTAAAAGGACATGCCAATTGGCTTATGAAACTGCTTTGATTCCTTATCTAGCTAATCTATATAATAATTTTCATGTGCCATTTTTTAGGAAACATGTGTCAGATTCACAACATATGTTGAAACGTAATGAGGTTCAAGTTAGAGAAGACAACCTATCTTATAAGGCTAAACTAGTGAGCGGTCAAGATCATAAGAGAAAGTAGTTGGGTGGTGTAGGCATCAATATGTATAAAATGTTTTGGGATCTAAGGTGACTTAGAATAAGAAGACAAGATGGAATAGGCATATCTTACCCTTTTCCTGGTAAGAGAATTTTATATAAAATTATTTTTAGGGAGAGTTGTAAGACCAGGTTGTATGTTTAGTAGGGTTAGTTTTGAAAAGAATAAAGGTTAAAGTTCTAAGTTACATTTAGTATATAAATTAGAATTCTAATTATTTAGTAATTTATTTTAAAAATCTCAATATCTCTTTAAACTTTCCTTCACATTTGTTATGCTCTCTCTTTAAAATTTTGAGACTATTTCTCATATTTTCTTCAATCAAATAATGTAGAATAAAAAGAAGTTTAAAATTTTAACCTTATCATATTGTGTTCTTAAGTAAGCTTTTTTTCCTCCAAATCTCAAGTTTTTACTTTTATGGTGTGGTTTGCATGTAAGGAATTTTATGCTTGCATGTAAGGTTTGAGTTGAATAGATTAATTTATGTTACTCTAAGTCTGGAGTGATATGTTCTATTTTTGATTCGAGTTTCTAGGAACAAGTTTGGACTTTACTAACTTTGTCTAATTTTTTGATATTTTTTAAAGCAGTCTAGGAATTAAGATAAAGGAAGTTATATTGTTATTTAAACTTTTTTTTGTGTGTATTTTATAAGTTAGTAAAGATTTTGATTTTAAGAATCTGTGAGTTTCACGTGAAATAAATTTTAGGAATTTCATTAAATTGAATATTTTTTGGATCATTTTGTGAACTTTGGAGAAATTTATTTATGATTGTCTTAAACTGAGAGTTAGAAAGACAAATTTTGTAACTTTTTTGAACTATAATGTTTTAAGTTTGTTAGAAATGTGAAATTGATTTTGTTAAATGTTGTAAATGTTAAATTGGCGTAGCTACACATGGAATTTGGAATATACATGAGAAAATGAAATTACAACGTTTAAAATGAATTTGATTAAGTTAAACAGCGAAAAATGGTGTGTGTAAACCCCCGTCACGATATTACGAATTTTAAATAAAAAGTAAAGAAAAATTACATTAGCTTCATTTATTAAAGCATCATTTCCCAAAAACGCGGGAAATTAAAAAAATTTTAACTGTAACATAATTCAAATATTCGCAATTACTTTATTACAAAAATCCACCAAAGTTCAACATAATTAAAATTACATCAAAATTCTTAAAATGAAAATCCTTTCAAAAGCCCCAGGTAGCCCCTGCACTCCGTTTCTAAGCATCTTCTGGCTCACCTGTCAAATCAGCTGCTCCCGGATAACAAGTTATCCGATCATCGCCACATACACGCAAATAGGGTGAGCTATGCACAAATATATATATACATAAAATAAATATGTCATCCATCCCAAAGAAAATAACATCACTAAAGTATTTCATTATTTTCAAATTACCCATCCCTGATCTCATAGTCTTTCATGAGTCATACGCATGAACTAGGTCTTGGGACTTCACTATGCTTCCACGAAACTAACCCATTCGTGGTCCAACCCTACGAGCTTATCCCGCTCATAGTCCTGCCCCACAGACTCCTCGTCTGTAGTAAAATCCAAGCCTCCCTCGCTCGGACAATGGCACGCACGCAATCACCATATTATGGACTCCTTGCCCAATAGCAGCCGATAGGAACATAACAGTTCCTTGCCCATCGTGTGTCCGACGCATGTAATCACCATACTAAGGACTCCTTGCCACTTAGCAGCCGACGAGAACTGCACAGTTCCATGCCCATCATGCGTCCAACAATCAAGCACATCACAGACCCCTATTGGACTTAGTCCTTCAAGCCCAAACACCACAAATACAAGCATATAATTTCCATACTTTAGAAACTCACAATCAAATAGTCCTACATCACACATAAACATGAACTCGTAGTGTACTCGCTTAAGCTAGAGCTTTTCGCCCAGGCTAGCCCGTCAGCCTCGCTTAAGCCACCCCACCTCGCCTGAGCGAGAGTGAAACAATGGCTTCACCACCTCATCTCGCTTA
>Ga0209589_1007560_pt1 | contig 17413 bp, 11 predicted proteins | sample CowpeawhiteBW_FD_187525 | JGI IMG/M metagenome (GOLD analysis project Ga0209589, IMG submission 187525) | Root nodule microbial communities of legume samples collected from California USA - Cow pea white BW (SPAdes) (version 2) | ecosystem: Host-associated > Plants > Roots > Nodule | place: USA...
ATATATATATATATATATATATATATATATATATATATATATATATAACTGCAATACTGTTAAAAAAATCATTAATGACAAGATAATGAACAATAACTAATCATAATCTTTTTTTATTTCAACATAAAAATAAAACTAACACGAGAAATGAACGTATTAGAGTTTGAATTTTATTAACATAAATAAGATTACGTTATATTTCATCTCGTGTTAAGCCCTTCTTCATTGAGTTGAGAAACTGTAAGAATTTGGGCCTTGGCCCATTTTCTTTGCTTTTCCTTTCTTTCTTTTCTTCTTCTTTATACGTATTCCTTTCTTAATTATTCTCGTATGTTCTCACCCTTTCCCCTCCATCCTTTTCTATTAATTTATGTCTTCAATCATCTTTTTGAAAAATATTCGATCATATATATATATATATATATATATATATATATATATATATATATATATATAATATGTAATTATATTGATCAATGAATTATGTATTATGTTTTGAAAAAAAAAAACTGGAAAAACTTTTTACATCTTAAATAATATTATATGTGTTTTGTTTCCCAAAAACCCTTTTTGTTAGCGCATACAAAACATCTTTTATGTATTCTACAAAATAGCATATCATATTTTTAAAAAATAGGTATTTTATTTATTCATCGCGCATATTCTATCTTAGAATGATTTCTTAAACATATTTAAACTTTAATACTCACCCATATATCAATTTTTAAAAACAACTCTCAAAATTTTTTGTTTTTTTAATTTATACGAATATTATATTGCATACCTAATATAACAAATAAGTTTCTCAACAAGTTTAATTGATGATAAAAGGAACATTAACACCATCTAGATGAGAGGGAAAAAATCAGTTTGAAACACGCGTTGATATGTCTATATTAGTAAAATAAAAATATTATATTAAAGCATAATACATATAAATAATACATATAAGTAAAAAAACACTCAAATATAACAGTCAATTTTTGTTTTTTTTTTCTCATTTTATGATATTTTTCTTTTATAAAGTACATACAATTAATTATTAAATAAAACGCAAAACGAGAATATTAGTAGTATAAACAATAGAGCTGCACTTATATATAAAAATATTAATAATACAATTATGCTTCTTAAAGCCATCAACAACTGTATAATCTGACAACTTGTCCACTGCAGATCAGATGGTGTAGCTTATTCATATTAGATGATAAGGATGCCCATCGCTCTTAAGTTTTCTTTACTATATCATTTTTGTTTTTTCAATTAAGCTGTCCTATACCCTTATTTTATTGGTAAATCCGTCACCTTTAAGTTTCATGATTTGTTTAAATAGTTAAAGCGTGGATGATTACAAGACATTTCCTTATTAAAAAAATAAATGATAAAGCTTTCCAATCATTCATTAGTCCATTAAAAAATCAAACATCACAGCTTTGCAATAGATTTCTTAATCATGTAAAATAGGAGCCAACCGTTGGTGTAGTGGATAGAGGGGCCCATACAAAACTGAGAACGCTCCACTTGCAGTGGTTCCGGCCCAAATTGTGAAGTGGGGTCCAATTTAATAACGCCGTTGTAACAGATTAAGCTGACGTAGGCGCGTCTGACTCCGTCAACATTACCAACCCGCTAACCACCCCGCAAATTGCAATCCTGAATTTCCAAGAAAGGACTCCGAAAACGCATCAGACACCACATATCACCCGTGTAATAAGCACCAAATAGGGACACAAGGACACGCGTCACAATGTGATTGGAGAGGATTCCACCCCTTTAGCTATAAAAAGGCCCACACCCTCTGTCTCTCTTCACAGTTCAATTCAAAACAAACTACTTCATTCTCTTTGCGCAGTTCCCTACCTCTCCCCTCAAGGTTCGTCTATTTTATTTTGTCTATGTTATTCATTAGTCCCGTGAATGATCATGTTTTCGATTAGCTTGTTGAGTTTAAGATAGGGTTTGTACAGTTTCATCGATCGTCAGAATCTTTTCTTTCTCTTTTACAATAACACGTCTTGAATTTTTCTCTGTAGTTCTTTATTACGTTAATTGTTTTCTTTTTAAGAAAATTTTCAGATCCGTTAACAGTCTTCTTATTTTAAAGAAAAAAAAAATTCAGATCCATTAACAACCGCCTTGTTTGGTTAATCCTGACCGAAGATTATGTATTTTTTTCCCTGAAATTAATCAGATCTGTTCTTGAGATGTACTTAATTCAGTCGGATAGCTGTTAAATTTCATCATTCTGATTCGTTTGTGGTTTTCAACTTTGCAGATGCAGATCTTCGTTAAGACCCTTACCGGAAAGACCATCACTCTCGAGGTCGAGAGCTCCGACACTATTGACAACGTGAAGGCCAAGATCCAGGATAAGGAAGGAATTCCCCCAGACCAGCAACGTCTCATCTTCGCTGGAAAGCAGTTGGAGGATGGACGCACCCTCGCCGACTACAACATCCAGAAGGAATCAACCCTTCACCTAGTTCTCCGTCTCCGCGGTGGCATGCAGATCTTTGTGAAGACTCTCACTGGCAAGACCATCACTCTTGAGGTCGAGAGCTCCGACACAATTGACAACGTGAAGGCCAAGATCCAGGATAAGGAAGGAATTCCACCAGACCAGCAACGTCTCATCTTCGCTGGAAAGCAGCTGGAGGATGGTCGCACCCTCGCCGACTACAACATCCAGAAGGAATCAACCCTTCACTTAGTTCTCCGCCTCCGCGGTGGCATGCAGATCTTTGTTAAGACTCTCACCGGCAAGACCATCACCCTTGAGGTTGAGAGCTCTGACACCATCGACAACGTGAAGGCCAAGATCCAGGACAAGGAGGGAATTCCCCCGGACCAGCAGAGGTTGATCTTCGCCGGAAAGCAGCTGGAGGATGGAAGGACCCTGGCCGACTATAACATCCAGAAGGAGTCAACTCTCCACTTGGTGCTGCGTCTTCGTGGTGGTATGCAGATCTTTGTGAAGACCCTCACTGGGAAGACTATTACCCTTGAGGTGGAGAGTTCGGACACTATTGACAATGTGAAGGCCAAGATCCAGGACAAGGAGGGTATTCCCCCGGACCAGCAGAGGTTGATCTTCGCTGGGAAGCAGCTTGAGGATGGGAGGACCCTTGCTGACTATAACATTCAGAAGGAGTCTACCCTTCACCTTGTCCTTCGTCTAAGGGGAGGAATGCAGATTTTCGTTAAGACTCTTACGGGCAAGACCATTACCCTTGAGGTGGAGAGCTCTGACACCATTGACAACGTGAAGGCCAAAATTCAGGACAAGGAGGGCATCCCACCGGACCAGCAGAGGTTGATCTTTGCAGGGAAGCAGTTGGAGGATGGAAGGACCCTTGCTGATTACAACATTCAGAAGGAGTCAACTCTTCACCTTGTCCTCCGTCTTCGTGGGGGCTTTTAGACTGTGCTGATCTCTGTTTTTAGTGCTTTCAAGACATTTTCAAAATCGTAATGTGGATTGGGTCTTTATTGACCCTTTAAATAAATTTGGTTTGTGTTGGACTGCATTGTCCCTTTTTTATTATGAAACTTTAGATATATACTATGCTATTCTATGTTGCCTTATGTATTGATTTACGATTATTAATCAAGTTTAGATATATATATATATAATAACTAATTATGCTATTAGTTTATGTTGCCTCATGGAATGATTAACTGTTGTTTTGAAATGTTAACTCGCGTAAATGGATGGATCTATGCCTGTTTTGAAACTGGAGTTTCGGTCACAGCCCAATGATCTAAGGTCGGTTTTATGATCTGGTTTACTGAGTGTGGGAGATGGTGCTAAACAAGTCTTGAACCTTTGAAGGTCGTTTCACATTCTTCATTCTATATAAAATTCTGTTAATCAAATCGAATGGCTAACTTCTAGGTCATTTTAGGTTATCAAGAGTGATGCTAGCCATCTTTGCACCTCTTTCGATTTAATCTCATTTTGTGCTTCTTTATTTCAGAAAATACTTTGGTCAGATTTTGCAGTTTTATGTGATTGTCACCAAACCAACATATAAACCCTCGTATGTATTCGTATGTCTTTTGAAAATCTCATCTATCAAGCGCTTGTATTTTTTTTAAAGTAAAAAGATATTACTCTACCAGTAATTTCAATTTTCTTTCAGTTAATTTATTTTCTTCTAGTAGATAAATCATGATATTATTATACTTTAAATATGCCCTGAGAAGCGAATACCTTGGAGTTCGAAGCTCCATCTCAATGTGTTTGCACAGACAAGCCAAATTTTTCAAAACTTTTCACGTATTTGCAAGTCACATTATGTAATCAACATCTCAAATAAATTGTCTTGCTCAATTTAATAATTTCCAACATTCGATACAATTCTTCCTTTCTCTCTCCCTCTCTCTTTCTCTCTCTTTCTCTTCTTTTGAGCAGCTACTAATTTGGCTTTAGGACCTATACCACCGTACCCATTGTTAACAATAAATGTGCAGTTAGTACTGCAGTCCTTACGTGATGCATAATATTTCAACTATCGTATAGTTTGTTGAACTTTAAGATGACTTGCAGTCCATTTTAGAACCTGAACTCGAGTACTTTACAATTTTAGCTTTAAAGAGGACCTAAGTAGGTAAAAGAAAAAAAAGAAATACACTTTACCTTAATTCCTAAATTTTATCTTTAAAAAGTGCATAAGTAGGTCAAAGAAAAAAAAGAAATACAATTTATCTTAACTCCAAAATAATGTACAATTAAATGTGCCAAAATAATGTAGTCATTGCACCCTTTTATGTCATTGGGTGAGGACTATGACTAGACTACGCTCATGTTCTTCACTCCTAATTGCACTCTTAGTTATAAAAGATAATTTTAATAAATGTCATAAGTTTCACCAAAAAATTAGCTTATAAAAAGATTATTTTGACAAAGTTCACTGAGAAATTTACAAAACTAATTAAATTTAACTTTTGAAAGACATGTCTTTTTTATGAACTCAAATAAAGCTTCAAAAAGTTGTACATCCGTTAAATTTATTACACTATTCGAAAATACATATATTCAGTATTATCAAGGGACAATATATTTGTTGATATAGAAAACAAAAACCCTCCATAATATTTTCTTGCAAATCTCACTCTGTTTCCTTCTATAGACAATATTTCTCCACAAATTTTGAAAATGACACCCATGCATATAATAACTAATGTAAGTAACATTAATACTTATAAGTAATAAGTATGTCTGCCTGCATCAAGAATTTGGGGAGTTGTACTCTTAGAAAACTATGAATTGTGAACTGATTTCTTGACTATATTTTTTTTCTTATAATTACTCCTTCACTTAAAAACATCATAATTACAAAACCTGCAATTGGTCTTTTTTGTTTAAAAATATTTTTAAACCCGTGAAGTTATTATAATATTTTTAAAAACTGCATAGCTTAAGAATATTAAGGAAGGTTATACAGACTTGATTGTCAAACGTGTACACTTGCTAGTAGCTACACTACTTATACGAGTATTTCTTCCGATATCCAGTAAATTTTGACTATTCAATTTGAGAACAACTTTTGGCAATGTGTCTCGAAATATAAAAATTATCTTGGAAATTTCATTCCAAAATGAATGAGACATCCCAAGAAATTTATTCAGTATATGAAGAAATTTTTCTTTTGCCATTGTATTCAGTAATAAATTTACAGGTAGCTAGTGCTATTTCCAATTCCAATTTTGGACCACTTTGCCTATCCTTCCAGTGAAATTTCCCATAAGGTTGCATCTAATACACAAACTTCAGGCAATACTTTAGTTCTTTCATATATTATCTATCTCTCTAGGACAGGAAAACATAACATGCGTTTAGTTCTTGGGAACGCCATTAAGCATATCAGTGGTGGAATGAGGATTTCGGCATGTTATCATAGTATCTCATCTTAGTATAGCAGGAGTTTAACACCATTTGGTTTATTTTTTGGATAAATAACATACATTCACTAAGTACATTACAGAACAGAAAACTCATGTAGTTGTTTTTTACAGTTTTTAGTTGCATTGGCAATGCAATCAACTAACAATCAGAAAGAAAGATAATCCTATTATGCACCTAAAAGAAGATGCAGGAAGCAGTGCAGTACTAGAATTCACTACACATTGCTCTGTTTGTAAAACTTGGTGTCAAGAACTTGCTTGCCACACATCGCACAGACTCCTGCCATACAGAACACATCAAGAATTGAGTTATGCACTTTCATATATAAGGCACCCTGTACCTAAAGGGAAAAAAAAATAAAATGTAAGGTAGCAAGGGCAAAAACATCTCAACATGGGATATTACCTTTAGAGTAAGCACAGGTGTGGCAGTACTTGGCATCCTGATGCACTTGCTGCTTGCATATGATGCACTTGGTATTTCCGTAAGGGGTCCATCTGCAAGAAATCAATTTAAGAATAAGTGCAATCCTTCACAGATTATTAATGACTGAAACAAGCATAGTGGAACAACTATCAAAAGGTTACAAAAGGAAAAAAAAAAAAACAGAACGTGTGACCCAAGAAGCAAAGGTATAATAGAATATTAGATAAAAATTTGCAGATGGTATCAAGAACCATCGACAAGCACAAGATTTGCATACAGATTTACGAAAAGGTAATGCCCCTCATTCAAGCGCATTTGCTCGTTTACTTTGGATGGAACTGGCTTATACCAAAATGTTACTCATTCTAAATCCGAAACATGGAAAGCTTTTGGACAGCTATTAAGCCATGAAAAACAAGAACCATACTTATAATCATTATCAATTCTTATGAAGTTCACATTTAAAAAACAGTACTTATATTGTAGAGCATCATTTATAAGTCCAATATTAAGCTTGCACTCATGACACCAATACGTACTATATAGTCAGTTTTGGAGCTTGAGACAGCTATATTGAAAATATTTCCCAAGGGCGTCATAAATAAAAATACAGATATACAGTTTAGCTTTTAAATATATGAACATTATATGACTAAAAACATGAAGCCCGAAACAAAACTAAATTGTAGGGGATAACTATGAAGAGGGAAAGTAATCAGGGTTGAAGGTGAAGTATGAAAGGATGACACACATAAAAAAGTATGAAATAGAATGAATTGTAATAACACAGATGTAATTGTGTTCAAAATTCGTTAATTACAGAATCAGGTCCTAGGGATACTGAGAAAATGATTAACTTTGTTATTAAAAATACTTGTTCAAAATAATAGCCAACTAGTTCCCTATGACTAACTACCGCCTGATAGAATTAGGTTTCTTTCTCGACTCATACAATACAACCATTAGTACAAATCTACACGTAAATATGCATTGCCTAAAAGAAAAAGAAAAAGGAATTATATTCTAACCATCAAACCAGGTATATGCAGTGACAATTGTGCAGGAAATCTTGGGACCAATACCTTCATGTAAAATCGCATATATGCGTAGCCTCCCATTGTGATGCATACAATTTACTAACACAACAAATTCAAAAACATAATATTCAAGGGTAAATCTCATCCTACAAGTTCAACCCATCAAATTCCTTAGAAATTGGTCCCCCCAAAAGGGAAGTGCTATGCAACACAAATGAAATATAGTAGCATAAATACTATTGAGACTCAAAGATGACAATAGAGGATAGCATCACAAAAATTCCACATTCATCACAAAAATTTATTACACCAAGCAGGTGTCGAGTAAGTCACATTACAAAATTTCCGCTACGAAACTAGAAATGTTCGCTTTAACATGTTATCAGCTAATGAAAAAATATACAAGGGACAAAGCTAAGTCATGTTGTGCCCAGTTCTAAAATTAATAAAAAAAATAGAGGAAACAATAACAAAACGAAACATTAAGGATTATCGAATACCTGTTCTTCTTGGAGAGAAGCTTGTTCTCGTTGATCTTGCGGCCACCACCCTCGGTAGTGTTGCTGGCCCCTTCTTTCCACTTGTCTGGTACTATCACCTTCGTTAATTTCTTCTCACCTGCAACCCAAATTCCAATTCAAATTCAAAACAATTAAATAACTGACGGAGACATGGAGAAGGAAAAGTCGGAGTCCAAGAACAGGAGATGAAACTCACACTTCTCGCAGACCATAGCTGTCGTCAATGTCTGATTGGATTCAGAATGTTGAGATTCGATAATCAAAGTTGGGATTGTTAACAGCAACAAAACCCTATGCCCCTTTCCTCTCAGTTTTTCTAAGGACTTGCTTCCACTAATACACTTCTTGAAAGATTCCAACTTTTTAACCCGTATTTGACAAAATTACCCTTTACTAAAAAAATAACTGAAAACCAATTAAAGATTTATGGAAACAAAAAATAAATATTTTTTTTATCTATTTTTTCCTTCAACAAACAGATTTATATCGGATTGATACTTAAAAATGTTTAGTTTCATTATCTATGAATACACGTTGTACAAAAGATTTTCTGTTCCGTATCTATATTTTAAAATATTAATTTTATTTTTTAAATATAATTATTTATTAAATTTTTTAAAAATTAATTATTATTTTTATTTATTAACAATTATTTTTTTATATATTTAACTTTATTTTTAATAAATATAATTTTATTTTATATATTAATAATATTATATTATTATTATTTATTAATATAATATTATGCATACTCAAAAATTATTTACAACAGACGTGACATCGCATATACGTTAGTATAATTTAATTATGAATGTGAGAAAAAGTTCAGAATTATAAATATGACAACAATTATATGAAAATATATAATAACAAGTTTTATTATTTAATAATCTTTCATAACAAAATACTTAGTAAGTTTACGTTCAAATTTTGTTAACAATTTTTAATAATGAAAATTGATTCAAACTCTACTACAAAAAATCAAATAATTTTAGTTTGAATTTTATATTAAATTAAAATTAAACTTAGCTAAGTTATATTTAATTTTTAATATTTGGTTCAAATAAATTTCTTATATAAGATCGAATTAAATTAAGCCACAAACACGTTATGGATATGTTTAAGAATTTATTTCTTTTATGCTATTAGTATTAAATAATTGCACACATTTAATAGGATTTCATTCTGTTTTCATCACTAATTTGATGTGAACACATCATAAGTTCTTATTTAATATATATATATATATATATATATATATATATATATATATATATATATTCACATCACATGTTAAAAGTTAATGGATTATCATTGATAACTTTTAACACAATTTAAGATATTTTTTTTATTTGTCAATTTGTTAAAGTTATTATAAGCACTAGTTAGTAAAATCTTTACTTATTTTTCTTAAAATTAAACTGTTAAAATCAACTGTTTTCATAAAGTTATTAATGGAATACTAGTATTAAAAATAAATTAATAATAATAATGAATCAATTTAAATATAAATAAGATGTTATATATTTAATTATTTATAGTATTAATAAGATGTTATATATTTAATTATTTATAGTATTATTAACTTAATATTTATCCTGAAAAGAAAAAAACACAATTGAATAAAAAATAATATGAAATAAAAAGTTAGTATGATAACTAAATAAACAAATAAGTCTGCATAGAAGTTTTTAACATTTAAAGTTACCAATACATACAGTTTAATGTAATTTTAATTAGTCTTTTTCTCTAATTCCATATCGATATGTTTAAGACGCTAAATATGATTTTAGAAAACTCTGTTTCTTGTAGATTCCTTGTATAACACTTTAAATTATGTATCTGTTCTATTCACTTCCCCACTTTTCAATGCACTTACAGAGATCAATTCATGTTTCTACTGTCACTCATTATTTTATAAAAGAAGAGTAACAATTATTAACGAACTTTCAAATGTGTTTGCTTCTCATCTTCCACTCATCACTGTTTGTTAATGGGTAGACATTTTTGTGGTTTAATAACAGTTTATGCATTTCACTGATACTTTCAGTTTTGTAAATAGCCTGTCAAAAGAAAGAGACATAAAATTGCCAACTTTAAAAGCTTACAAATACAAAACTGCACATTAATTATTCCAGTGGTATCAAAAAAATTACAAGGCAGAAAAGGGAGATTGAAAAGAATAAGGATTTTTGCGGTTGTATATGATATTAATAGTAATATTAATCCCATGGACTCAATGAACACTCCTCTGGTGTAGTTGGATAACGTTGAGCGTCGTTGCAGTAGTCATAGATGACAAGGTTCCTCTGAACCCAAGCATAATCCATTTTCTGATCACCAGAGAGGTGCCAAGCATCATACTGATCCCACCAATTTTTGGTTGTGGTTGAGACACATGCAGGGTATGGATCTTCCCATTGGCAACCATCCACACTGAAGTCCTTGTAGGATGAAACAAATGGAGCTAATTTCCAGTTCGTCTTCTCAAGCCCACCTCGTGTGGCCCATTCATCTGCATTCCATATGCTCGAGAACAAGTACATGGGTTTCTCATTAGGGAAGAAATTGTTTGCTTCCCCATTGTTCTTGAACACCCTCACAGGAACTCTATCCACAAAAAACCTGATAAACAAAATTGCTGTCATTAGAAATGGCATTCTCAGAAAACAATACTAATCCATTCTTCTTACTGTCCACGTGATTTATATCATACTTTTCACTATATTACGAACAAAACTTTAAACCGACAACAGCATAGGATATTTTGAATTAACAACTTTTTTTTTTATCTGAGATTCGGGTGTGAAGAACTGAGGTTAGAGCAGGAAGTGGTAGAATAATACATGAGATGGAACTTACACTATCTGATGGTTGTTCCAGAGAATGGAGTAGGTGTGGTAATCCTCGGTTGGGTCAAACCATAGCATATGCCTCATCTCACGCCCACCGGTCCCATTCTTGTACACGTTTGTTTGAATCAAATAAGGCTCCCCGGTTCTGTTTCCCAGAAACTCAAAATCAAGTTCATCTCTTTCTGGCCCTGCACCGTTTTCTGAGCACATCTGCAACAATTCCCCACTCGTCAATCACACTTGGATTGGATGCAGTATTATATCACACTCTGGTCTTAGAATTGATGTTTTGATTCAATAATTTGTATAATGAAGATTTGTTTCAAATACAAGTTACTGATTACTGAGATGATACTTTAGTTAGTTCTTATCAAACTTGGCAACTAATTACTTTCGTCTAATTCTAATTACTGCACTTAAATGGTTTGCAGACTTACATAATATGCTGTCACAACACCAGCAGAGTCACCTGCGACTAACTTCAGCTTCATACTGAACCACCCGAATCTGTAGCGTTGTTTTGTTTGAAATCCACATCCTGTCAAAACATTGAATGCTTGAGAAACAGCTCAAATATGAAATTTTATGCTAACAGTTCGAATTCTCCTCATAAAAATCGTAGAATCCAATGCAGGTTGAAGAAAGTGCATATTTCAATGTGATGCATTTGATACCTGTATCTTTGTCTAGTGAGAGATACCAGATCTGTCCATCTTTAGAGGTAGTAAAATGGTCCTCGGACCACATTATGCTGAAATTGTCCTCAAAAGATCCCTTGGACACAGCTGCTTCTGATGAATGAAAATGAGCAACAACAATTGCTGCAAGTAAAATTATGATGGACACTGAAGAACAGGTCCTTGAATCCATTCTGAGTGGGAAGAATATGGAGTCTCTGAAGGGAGGGTTTGTTTCTGAGTTAGATCTCAGAAACCGAGAAGGGGCACTTCATTCAATGACCGTGACTTTTAAAATGGTTTTGGCACTTCCAGTTGTAACATCATATGCTGATGTTCTGCTCTGCTTAGATTTATGCCGAGATTTCTTTGTTTGTTTAATTATATTGCATGTGCCAATCCCCAATTGTACAAATTTGCCCTTTTTGAATAGCAAGCTCCCCATAGTGTGTGTCCAAGATATCTATACACATAAAGATTATAAAGAACTAGTAAGTATATATATATATATATATATATATATATATATATATATATATATATAATTTGATTAGAAGTTATGAGAAAGTGTAGTGAAGATTAGAATGAAATATATAGACATTATCGATTGAGAATTGTGAGTGCATGAGTAAAGTGTAGATGAACATGAAAATTTGAGAAAGAATTGAGGAGGTAAGGGCATATTGGTGAAAAAGAAATAGAAATGTGGGAGTGGGACCTTAGCCAGGCTGCATTTGCAAATTGCAATGCTAGCTGTAGAATAATGAAACTCAGAGTAGGGCCCAGCCATTGCATGTAACAACATCATCTTTCTCAATAATGGAAACACCCACACCACCGCCACTACCATTTCGATTCATTTATTATATTTTTACTTTAAACTTTACTTTATGCAATCATGCTGAAATTTAAATCCTTAGTCCTTTTTTTCTTTGCAACTATTAGACAGATCTTAGACTAAATAGTTTAGACTAAATAAATCATTTCGTGTGTTTAGTTTACATATATTTTTAATCTTTATAATATACTTATTGGGCATTTTTTATTATTTTTTCTCTTTTTCACAAACGGAACAAAATGTGAGTTTGATATCTCATCACATTAACACAGATCCATGTTTAGACCAACACCAGTATTATAGCTTCTACGTATCAAAACATCTCTTTGCTTTATTTTGATAAGAACGTATATACACTAAACGTAATACCAAACAAACCTGTTGAAAGCATCAAGAGTTCTAATTTGTGTTTCTTTATACGCAGGTGCAATATTATATATATTATTAAATTGTATAATTGTAAATTTGAGAATAGGAATTGAATACAAATAGTATTTCTTAGTTATTCAATAATTTAATTTACTTCAAAAACATTCTAAAAAACAACAATAACATATATATGATCTTTTTTAAAGAAGTTTCTTAACTTAAATAAATATTATTATCCAGATAACATAAATTTTATCATTTAAAGACAGTTTGGCCGAGTGGTCTAAGGCGCCAGATTTAGGCTCTGGTCCGAAAGTGCGTGGGTTCAAATCCCACAGCTGTCATAATTTATTTTATTTTTTTATCAATATCGAAAGACAGTTAGGCCGATTATCAGTGTCATGGGTTTTTTTTTTTTTTCATGCCAGCCCAATTATCAGTGTCACTGGACTCATCTCACATTATTTATTGCTTCACCCTGATTACCCTATATGCACCTCCATTTCATTTGTGGTGGGAACTTGGGTTTGATATATTTGTGGATAGTGAAAATTATATATATATATATATATATATATATATATATATATTATTTCTCTCTTTTTATCATATTACATAACTTACAAATCTATATTTTTTAGCGTTCATGAATCGCTGAAGTATTTCCTATGAAATGAAAACTAACATATTTTAAAATAAGGATCAAGTATAACTAAAAGAAAAAAAATCCATCAAAACTTAAAATATTTTGTATGAAATATTTAAAAACTAAAAGTTTAGAGAGACAGAGTGAATTCCTCTTTAAATTTCTCTTTTAAAAATGGGTATTTTCATTACTATTGCAAAACAGCTGACCCATACGTTGCATAGCTTTAGCTTGTTTAACGGATATTTTACATGTGTCTCTTCAGGACTATGGACAGCTACCACTTAATTTTGACTTCCTTTTCTTTCATTCTTCTCACTATTATTGTTTTTTTCTTTTCAGGGCTATATATCAACCACCACATATATTTTATTTTAGTTATCAGGTTTATTTATTTTTATCATTTTTTTCTCCTTTTAATTTTTATTCTGAATTCGCTAACTAACATACAGACTCAAACATTGAAAAACACATAAAAATAGACGTGATTTATTATTCATTAGTCTACTATTTAATATTTAATAAAATAATATCATGAATAACTAAATATAAAAATAATATATTTTGTTGTCACTTTCTTCATTGTCTGAAAAAAAAAAGAAAAAATATTTTCTTTTCACCAATCCTTGTACACCATTTCCTTTCCACTTCAATATTTCCTTCCCTTCAGACCAATATCCTAGAGGAAATTCAACGATTATTCTAACATCATTTATTTACCGGTTAACTCGAGTGGTAAGAAACATAAAAAGAAACCCATTTGTTACAAAATTGACGAATGAAGGAACAAACAAACACCAACCAAAAAACGATATAACTAATTTGTAGAGAGCACAAAAGGCATTCGTTAAGCAAAATGATAAAATAAAATAATAATATACTTTAAAATATCATGATCTTTGTAGAAAAAAAAAATCAAAGGAGTGGGACTAGGAAACGCTTTCGGAAATAGTGAGGCAACATGGATTAGTGCCATAAATTGCGAATGAATGAAATCAAAAATAACTTAAAAATGGTTTATTAATGGATGAAGCAGCAGAGGAGACAAGTGATGCAACTGGTTGGTAATGATAAACCATGGATTCTGGTAGTGAAGTCACTTTACATGAAAATATCACGAATGGAACCTCCTGCGCCTTTCAAATTCTATCTCCTTCCATAAAAAAAAAAAAAGCATACAGTTTGTAGATTTTTGAGTCAGATATTTCACCCATCACTCTCTGTTTTCTTTATAAAGCCCCACTCCACTGCACGGACAAATATCAAGTCCTCAACTTTTCTTCTTTTCTTCTCTTCTTCTCATTGTCTCTCGCTTCCCACAAGGTACAATCCATAGAATTCTGATGGCAGCCATGGCAACCACAACCCTAACTTCAAACCCCAAGCTTTCATTCTTCGACCACAAGCCCACCTCCTTCCATGGAAAGCCCGTTTCTCAGTACCGTCTCACACCCACAAAATGCTCCGCCAAACCACCCGCAATCTCCATGTCCCTAACTACACCCCCTTACGACTTCCAATCTTTCAAGTTCCAACCCATCAAAGAATCCATCGTCGCACGCGAAATGACGCGCCGCTACATGACCGACATGATAACCTACGCCGACACCGACGTCGTGGTCGTGGGGGCGGGCTCCGCGGGCCTCTCCTGCGCGTACGAGCTGAGCAAGAACCCGGCCGTGCAAATCGCCATAATCGAGCAGTCAGTGAGCCCCGGCGGCGGCGCATGGCTCGGCGGGCAGCTCTTCTCCGCCATGGTGGTGCGCAAGCCCGCCCACCTCTTCCTGGACGAGCTCGGTGTTGCCTACGACGAGCAGGAGGACTACGTGGTGATCAAGCACGCGGCGCTGTTCACCTCCACCATCATGAGCAAGCTCCTGGCACGCCCCAACGTGAAGCTCTTCAACGCCGTGGCGGCGGAGGACTTGATCGTGAAGGAAGGGAGGGTTGCCGGAGTGGTCACGAACTGGGCTCTGGTTTCTATGAACCACGACACACAGTCCTGCATGGACCCCAACGTGATGGAGGCTAAGGTTGTAGTGAGTTCTTGCGGGCACGATGGACCCTTTGGCGCCACCGGGGTTAAGAGGTTGAAGAGTATTGGAATGATCGATAACGTCCCTGGAATGAAGGCCTTGGACATGAACACTGCTGAGGATGCTATTGTGAGACTCACCAGAGAGATTGTGCCTGGCATGATTGTGACTGGTATGGAAGTTGCAGAGATCGATGGAGCTCCAAGAATGGTATGTTAGCCTTATAATTTTTTTTCTATATTTAGCAAAAACTTTTGTTAAGGTTGTGGAATAGAGTTGTGTGTATATGTTTGGTTTGGATCCCAGTGGTGAGTGTTTTGTGGGTGATATTTGGTGCAGGGTCCTACTTTTGGGGCGATGATGATATCAGGTCAAAAAGCAGCACACTTGGCGTTGAAGGCATTGGGGAGGAACAATGCAATCGATGGAACGTGTGGGGTTGGAAGGGAAGAACCTGAGCTTATGTTTGCTTCTGCCAACACTGAAGACATTGTTGATGCTTAAACTTCATCACACACATTCTGTTTCAGCTCCAGCTTATCATTTGAATTCTGGAATAAATAAAGAAATATGTGAATGATGAAGGATAAAAGAGAGTGTACCTGTTATGTCTTTGTTTGGGTGGATAGACAAATTGTCAACACCGGTCAGCGACAAGTCAAATTATTAAATAAAGAAGAGATAGTTAAATTATTGCTTGTTTTATTAAATCATAATTAATTATTTCATTTTATTATTATATAACTTTGAATAATTATTTTTTCTTATTTAAGTATTAAATTTTATCATTAAAATAAAGTTAAATAGTTTTTTTTTTCAAAAAGTATTACTTTAAAAGATATTGAAAGAAAAAAATGTAATACCACCAACATTCTAAATAAACAAAACTGGCTAGTAAAAATGGAGATCGATTTTTTAATTTATAATAAAAATAACTTTGTCTTTTAGTTTCTATTTTTTTGTCTTTATGAAATATTATCGATGTAAAGGAGAAAATATTATCAAATTAAGATGATAATAGTTATAATTTAATCTACAAAATTATATAAGAAGTTTGTTTGATAATTATCTAAATACATGGAATAATATAAGATATTTTCATTCTGATGGAGAGGAAAAAGGAAATAAACAAGTGCAAAGGTAGTGTTTACTGAAATTTATCAATGGTTTATTATTGCAATCAACAACATGATTTACAAAGAATGACTCTATTTATAGAGGCAACTAAGAACAAAAAAAAAATTAACAACTTGAATTAGCTACAACATTCTCCCTAATTCAATTACATGAGCTAACCACGCCTAATTTCAGTCATCAATTTTTCAAATCTATCCCTCTTCAAAGATTTAGTGAGAACATTAGCTATTTGATGTTGATAATAGGACGGTAGATTAGTTTCAACCTTCCATTATTCGCTTGCTCCCTTAGAAAGTGAAAACTCCATAATCTAGTGCTCATTTTATGTATCTCACCACCCTCTCTTAGTACCAAGTAAATGTACCTTCCTTGGATGATTCATGAAGGTGCTAATTACACCTACTGCAAAAACAAAATGCCTCAACTACCCTTCTGGTTTCGATTTTATATCTATCTGAAACAAGGGCCATTAGGATTAAGTTTCAACTTAAATACCCATTTAATATAAATTGATATTTTTTTTTTGTTAAACTGTAATTCATTTAAAACCCAAATCTAATTCTTGTCAATGGACTGTAAGTAGAGATGGCAAATAAACTCGTCTCCGTGGGTATTGCCCGAACCCGTCCCCGTTTTAACGGGGAATCCCCGCATTGACTGGGTATGAGTATGAGTATGGGGAATCCCCGATTTTTTCAATTGGGTATGAGGATGAATATATCCCTGCCATAATACCCGTCCCCGCCATATTTTCATCATCGTTTAAATTATTAAAATATTCATAATTAATTAAGTAATCCTATATATTCTTTTTATTTTTTATTTCTTCTAAATATTTTGTTTGTCATGAAACTCATTCGCATCTCCAATATATTTTTTATCTTATCATAATCTTTATGTAATTATGTTAAAATGATGTATGTCAATTAAAAAAAAATTATGTCTAACATTTGAATATTTATA
>Ga0209589_1007563_pt1 | contig 17410 bp, 10 predicted proteins | sample CowpeawhiteBW_FD_187525 | JGI IMG/M metagenome (GOLD analysis project Ga0209589, IMG submission 187525) | Root nodule microbial communities of legume samples collected from California USA - Cow pea white BW (SPAdes) (version 2) | ecosystem: Host-associated > Plants > Roots > Nodule | place: USA...
ATATATATATATATATATATATATATATTCCCGTTCAATGTTAATCCTTATATTTTAAACTATTTATCCTTTTTGAATGACCTAAGAGTGACATTTTGAACAATACTTATAAAAGTCAAAAGTAACTTAGTATTACAAAAGAAATATTTTAAAGAAGATAAATAAGACCATCAAGAATGGCTTTATGCACTCATACATAAGTTAAAAGTAACACTAAAATAGTCATGCGATTTTTTTATTTATAGTAAAATTTTATTAAAAAATTTCAAAGGAAAATTATACGCGATTAAAGTTAAATGAATCAATATAAAAATAATTCTTATAAAACTACTTTTGAATGCTGTATGTTTCAATATGTTTTTCAAACTTCTTTACAAAAAGTTTGTAGGTGCTCTAATTTAGCTTTATTTATTTTTTCTTCAGTTGTTGTTATAATGACTGGTACATTAATCTCTTGTATCCATCATTATTGTTAATGTTAGAAGTTTTCCAAACAGATAGTTGAAAATGAGATTTTCTTCATCTCTCAATAACGGTAAAAGTACTATTTACAATGAGTCTGATATTAAGTCAGCATTAATCAGAATTAGAATGTAAAAGAGAAAAAAAAAACAAATCTTTCTTAAATTGATATAAATTATATATATTTGCATATAATTTTATATAATATGAATAAGTGGGTTATTATATATAACACTTCTTCTTCTTCTTCTGTTTTTAAATTTTAAATAACTTATAAATGAATCTCAAATTAAAAACATATTTTTATCGGAGATACTGAATGACCATGATCATAACATTCCTGGCATAGTTCTTCTTGTTAATGTCCATAACTCTTACAGTAAATGAGACTTGCTTGGTTAGATTGGTTATAATAAACCATCATAAACCTCGACCAAGCTCTAGAATAATCATTTAGAAAAAAATAAAATAAAAACATGCGGCAGGTAAATATTCAAACATTCAACGGATGTTTGATTCGATTTATTTTAAACAAAATTACTTTAACATAAAAAATAATTACTATTATCTCTAAAAGCTTATGTACCAAACTACATGCGAATCCGTTGTTCTGTCCAGTCATGCTTCTAACACTATCATAAAAAAAAAGAGAAAAACATAAAGTAAGTGTTTACAACTTTTGACGTGATTCTATGTTCCAAAGAAGAACGTGGTCTGATAGACACGACAAGCTGTCCCTTGCGTGGACCCATTTCTTTCGCCGTTTTGAGAGGGCCAATGCCTCTCTTCCCTTTACCTCGGTCTTGGATCCTCCCATGACTCATTCAAGTTTCTTCTTTTTATGATTATGCAATTATTGACTTCATTTCCCATATAAAATAACACCAACAAATCATCTGATTTATATTCTAGTACCTTCAATTATAAGGACAGATTGTACTTTATGGGCAATAGAAAATTTCCTTCAATAATCAAAATGTGGGATGTGATTAATTTTTTCGTGTTCGAGATTGAGGCACCCCAATTTTGTTTGTTACTAATTAGATTTCATATAATTTTATATATTAGAATTATTTTAAAAAAAATTCCACAATATTTGTTATATGTTAAACCTAGTATATCATTCATTATTTGGTTACTATCAAATTATTCATTAATGTTGAGTTTAATATTTAAAATGTATATGTTTAATCAGAAAAGAGTGTATTAGAAATCTCATTCGATCAAAGATAAAATATAATTATGTATTGTCAGGGTCGGTCGATTATACTGATCGATCCAACCACTAAAGACTGAACGATCCACCTAAAAGGTAACTAATCATCCAATATGTTAGTACTAAGATTAAGAAGCATTGAGCCATGATTAGGCCGATCCTAATCATGATCCATAAAAAAACTATAAATACAAGTCAAATGTATCATTATTGAGACTTTTATCTTGTATTAATTGCTGCATTAATTTTTTTTACCAGTGGATCATGGGTTAACTTTAACATTAGAATACTTTTAACAAGTATCATCGGTCAGTCAATGAACAAGAACACTGAAAAATGAATAAAACAAGAAATTTGAACGAATCTAGAAACTATTTTGTTTTGGTAGACGCTCGACTCTAAAAGTTAAACAATTTATAATATATAAATTAGTACAAATCTTACCTTATATAACTTTTGTAAGGTATAATTAATTTTAAAGTGTTTTGAATTTTTTGTTTTGAAAAAATAATAGATTAGTCTTGTAATTCAAATCATTGACTTGTAGCAATTATTTGGTGGATATTAAATATATTTGACTTAGTTTCATGACTAAATGAATGTTTAGCATTTATATGTAGAATCTAAGCCTAATACTACTTTAGATTCTATACATAATTAATGTTAGTTTTGAATTTTTCTTTCGCATGTGTTATTAGATGCCGTGTTAAATAGGGTTGTTAGTAGTGATTTTGTTTGACCTTTTGTTAAAAATTATTTAAATTAAACAAAATTTAAATGCAATTTAATATAGTTTAGTTTTTGATTTATTATGATATGAGATGCGAACCAAACCAATCGGTTGATTTCTTATAACATAAATGCAATTTAAATAAATTGTGATGTTTTTGTTATTATAGAAGTGCTTATCATATTTTATATAAAAAGTGGTAAAATTACGAAATAAAGATAAACTTTATGAATTTTTATTTTGTATCATTATCAGATTTGTAATTTCAAATTTCTTCTAATTTATAAATAAACTACATAATGTTTGTGATTAAAAATTATGATACAAATTATTATCATGTTTCAATAACTATAATTATAATGCAATTAAACTCTGAAATAATTTTTAATACAACATTCATTTGTATATTTTTAATTACTGATTAACGCTAAACATTTAAAATTATCTTTTAATACCGTAGGTGATTTAATTCGATATTTTATTTTTAATCAAAAATTTAAAATCAAACTAATTAGTTAAGAAAAAGATAAAATCAAATAAAATTCACTTCGGATAATTTTTTATTTGTAATAACTTATGTGAAAAAGCTCATGCAGAACATATGTATCTATCGTAACATTTTACATTGTGTTATGCACAATGAGATCATACAAGAGTAAAAGATAAAATTGATATTGTCTTACATAGTTTGATTTCACATAATTCAAATATTTTATGCTTTATCACAAATTTAGGAAGGTAACCATCGTAACAAACAACATAAGAATGATATTCATTTTCTCAAAAATTATCATGCCAACAAAAATAAGTTGATCTATCTCTTGTAACCCTTTAATTCCATCATGATCAACACAAGAAACTATAACATGCTTTGCTATTGTTCATGGATGCAATTATACTAGTAAGAAGATCTCTCGGTTAACTTCAAAAAGAGTGAAATTGAGTGTAAAAGTCACAAAGCAAGAACTAGAAAAGACTCATAATTTCAACTTTAAGATTTTTAACATAATGAGAGTCCAAGCACCCTATCAACTTTAAGAAGGATGACAAGATCTAAAGATGTGTTAGGATGGTGCTCAATGAATGAGGTGGAGAAGACGATGAAAAATTTAACAAATTTTCAAAAACAAGAAGGAAATACCTTTATTAGACTTTTGAACACAAAATTTGAAATAAGTAAGATATAATGTCAATTCAAATAAGTGAAATATTAAAAGAAGAAAAGTGATAAGGAGAAAGAAAGATTAACACAAAATTTTAATACTAGTTCACTCTACAACAAAAGTTGTATTTGGTTGTTCAACCATGCATACCAACCAAGGTTTACACTATAGACTTTTCATGTTTTGCATACACTTAATAAAATAATGAAAGAAAAATCACAGAAAAGATACTATATTAGGAACTACATCTAGTTGTTTAATAACATCAGCTAAGCTCCACATTATAGATTTTTCAAGTTTTACATACACTTAACAAAATAGTGAAAGAAAAACCACACAAGAAACTAAGTTTCAAAGTCTATAAGGCTTGATTCTACACCTTGTAACATCTGATTACAAGATTATTAGATAAAAAGTCTAACACCCCATGATTTTGATTTAATTATAAAAAGTATAAAACATGATCATGCTTTGTCTAAAAGATAATATTTTATATGAACAAAAAATCATGTAAGATTCAAGTGTTTCGTCTGGTGCACGATATAACATTGTGTAGTCTCGAATTATGTTTTATAAATCACAAATGCTCTCAAACAATAAAACACATAGAAGTAAACTAGCCTTATATTACACAAATAACATTTAAATGCCTATTCTATGTTGCAAAAAATGTCTACCACTTTTATGTGTCAGAGAGATTTGTTGGCCAAAGGACAAGACATATAAGAAGATCTCATGAGTACAACATTACAATTTAAAATCATTCAAGAAAATGTGCACTGCCCAAGAAGAAGAAGAATACGAAGAAGAAGAAGAAGAGTTAACAACATCTATTCAAGGTGGAGCTAAACTCTTTTTGAATTGGTCCATAATGAAGCATTTTTAGACCTTGTATTAAGGGTCATGTAGTGTATGTTTTCCTTTGAAGGCCTTGTATTAAGGATCAAGTAGTGTAGTGTTTAAAAAAAAGAACAATCTTGCTTAAGTAGAGAGCATCATATGCGCCTAGCTTAAGCAATCCTTTGATATTTAATTAAGTTAATCCTAGCTTAAGGTAGGACATCCTACACATGCCACATGGCAAAGCCTTTAATTCAGGGTTCTCTTAACACAAGTAGTGGTCATGTGTCATTGTCCTATTGGAGAGGCTTTTCATAAAGTAGCTTTATACATGACAACTCATGAGTGGTTCATTTTTGTGAAAGTGTAGAGTGCCACATGTCAACCTCTCTTTCACCAAGATAGAATTTTTAGGGTTTTGATACATGTTAGTATTTTAGGGTTTTGACCATTTTGGAGACACCTTACTCTATAAATAAAAGTGTCTCCCTTATGTATATCTCACTTTGAGAATGTTAATGTTATGTTGCCAAATTCAAATTTGAGCCATACTTCTTCTCTTAGTCACTTGCTAGAGCATTCCAAGAGGTCCCTCTAGCACCCTTTTCTCTAGAGTTGGCATAACCTCTCTTAGGTCACCACAAAAACCTTCATCCCACTATTAAATCATCAAAACCTAGAGCCATTTTCTCTCAACACCAAGCTTCCGCATATCCACCATCCACCATAGCCACCATTTCAAGCTTTGGCCCAACCTAGCTTGAGGAGGAGGCTATCATTTTGTATCAAGAGCTTTGGTTCTACAAGAGCTAAGTTTCTTGGTCTTTACCTGTGTTATTGTTATTATTTGTGTTCATGTGTTTTTTTTTTCTTGTCTTGTTTCCAAATCAACCTCTTTTACACAAAAAAGTGTTGACAATAACGTTTAGGATTTTTGAAAAATAAATTGCATCTAGCTCAAAGGTCCAAAAATTATGTGGTATGATTCAAAAGAAAGCCCTTTGAGTCTAGTTTCCAACGAAACAAGAACCATCTCCTTTGGAGTTATTTGGAGAGAGTTATGAGCAAAATAGTAAGCAAAGGTCAGAGTTGCCAAAATCAACGTTTTCATGGTTCTATTTTCTACTCCATCTTGAACCATTCGATTTTTGTGCTTAGGCTTCCATAGTTTGTGTGCTTTTATGTTTTTTTAGTCTTGTTTCATGTTACCATTTGGTCATCACATGTTTGTTGGGTCATTTTTATTTTCAAATTCATCCATGTTGTCTAGAGTCATGTTTTGTCCTTTTAATGTCATTTTCTCTTAGTTTTAAGCTTTCAAAAATCCCAAAATATATGTTCTTCTTTGTTTTAAAAATTGCACCATATACCAACTTTTAAGTGTTTTTTCTTTACATATTTGAGATCATATTTGTCATTAGACCATTGAAAAATTCTTAGAGTTAAGTTTCCTTTATATTTGTTTGAGTTTCATGTCCTATTTTGGTTCTAGTAGGTTTTTCTTCTATTTTGTGCTTCTTAAACCTTTGAGCTACCAAAAGTGTTTTCAAAATCAGATTTGGTGTTGTAGTGGTGTGTGTGTTGCTACTGGAAAATGTGAAAAGAAAGAGACAAAAAAGAATCACAACATTGGGTACATGAAAAAGTAAGAAAAAATACAAAAGTAAAAAGTGAAAGTAGAAAAGGGGATAACTACCACTAAAAGTTGTGTAAGCACTATTATGTTGATGGTGGGATGTTTTACTTGATATATGTGCTTTGTCAATAGCCAAGTTTCATGCATTTGATGCAAACAAAAGAGTATCCATAGTACACCTTTAGCTTAAGGCTTGCAAAGACAAAAAACGTTATTTTCTACTATAGTATTTTTTGTTTTTGTGATCTATTTTAGAGATTTTCTTTAGGTATTTCTTTTGTCTGCCTAACTTTTGTTCTTAGCTTTTATTTTATTATTTGTCTCCTTAAACATTCTTGGTTTGGTCTCCATAAAATTCCTTTTGAAGAGCTTTGGTCTCCACAAAACCGAGAATGTTTAAGGAGACAAGAAAGAAAATAAAAGCTAAGAACAAAGGTTAGGCACACAAAAGAAATACCTAAAGAAAAGCTCTAGAATAAATCACAAAAACAAAAAAAAAATACTAGAGTAAAAAATGGTGTTTTTTGTTTTTGCAAACCTTATGTCAAAGGTGTACTATGGACACTCTTTTGTTTGCATCAAATGCATGAAACTTGGTTGTTGGACAAAACACATATATCAAGTAAAGCAACTCACCAAATCAACATAATAGTACTTACACGACTTTTGGTGGTAGTGGTTCTCTTTTCTACTTTTACTTTTCTACTTTTACTTTTCCCTTTTTGCTTTTAATTTTGTACTTTTTCTTGCTTTTTCATGTAGTCAATGTTGTGATTCTTTTTGTCTCTTTGTTTTCAAGTTTTAAAGCAGCAACACACATACACACACATACCACTACCATATCAAATTTGATTTTGAAAACATTTTTGGTAGCTCAAAGGTTTAAGAAAGACAAAATAAAAGAAAAATCTACTATAATCATAATAGAACTTGAAACTCAAACAAACATAAAGGAAACTTAACTCTAGAAATTTGCCAATGGTCTAAACATAAAAATGATCTCAAATATGTAAAGACATTCAAAAGGTGATATATAATGCAATTTTGAAAACAAAGAAGAACATATATTTAAATTAATTCCAGAAAATGTAAATCCAACATGAAAGAAAAATAAAATAAACTTAAATAGTAAAATTTGTCTAGAACTCAATTTAGATTTTATAATTTTTATTTTGTGAATTAATCTTCAAGAATTATTTCTTTATAGATAAAGAACAATAAACTCAAAAGAGAAGATGAAAAAGTAATTTGATAATTGAAAGAAAATAAAAAGAAAGAATTAATTTATAAAACTAGAAAACTAAACAAATGAATTTGATCTCTTTTATTAAAGATCGTTTAATATATATATATATATATATATATATATGTGTGTGTGTGTGTGTGTGTGTGTACGTATATGTACATATTGGGAGGAAGGGATACTTCTAAGTGGGCATCTTGAAGTCTTGAAGTGACGAATATGCCCCAGCATGCGAAGTATACCAATATAAGGTCCGGATATACTTCGGCGCAGGAGATTCTATAACACACGAATAATGAAGGAGCCGTAATAACCTCGACATTTAGGGGAGAAGACACCTCTACCAAGTGAACTACGGTAAGTACTGGAGAAATTAGGAATGATAAGCTATTAAGAGTAATTAAACGCAATTAGTGAAACTTAAACCTACCAGGCAGCGGAAACCCTAGGCCCATAGGGTTTGGCCCATTAAAGTAGTATAAAAGGCACTGTTCACGAGGTAAAGAGGTCATGCTATTTTTTACTATAGTAGTCATTTATTGCTCTGACACTGACTTGAGCGTCGGAGTGACTTTGCAGGCCCCCCGCCAGTAGAATCCTTCATCGGAAGAAGACACTCAGGCACTTGGGAGAAGACACTCAGGCACTTGGGAGAAGACACTCAGGCTCTTGGAAGAAGACACTCAGGTTCTAATAGGTGGACGCGTGCATTCAGTTAGTCATTGGTCCTAGTTGACTTGTGTCCCTCAAGTACATTAGTGTTCAGCAGGAACAGTATATAACGTTAAATTTTAAAAATTCAAATATACTTAATTCTATCTTTTCTTTTTCTAATGTGTTGAATTTTATTTCATTTTTATAAAATATTTTTTATTTTATTCACTAAGTTCATTTAAATAAATTTTATTAAACTAAACAAATAATTATGTTATATTAATTTTATTACAAGAAAAAAGAGCTTAAATTGCACTATTTCAATAAGTTTTGTTTCAAAAAATTGTGTTTATTAATATATTTACAGAAACCTCGGACTACGACTATTCTTTAAAAAGGACTGTACTTTTGGTCATTTAAAAAAGTTTTAAAATGATTGATGTTTTAACCTTCTATTTAAATATTAATCTTTTTTCTAATAGGTTTTTAAATTAATTATTTTTAACTTTTTGTTCAATTAATCCATGTGTGAGAAAATCAAGACTATTTTAATATATTATTTTACAAAAGTAATATATTTATATTGCATATTGCATATTTATATATTTTTTTCCCACTTGAATAAGAGAAGAAAGTTTGAAAGCTAAAACTCGCAAATATTTCAAGATTTTCTTATTTATTTGGCACATATCAAACAGCTAAAATATCCATTAACAGAAGTTCTTTCCTCTTATTCCTTTCCCTTCCACCCTATTTGTTAGTACCAAATAGGGTGTAGACTATTTTGATTTTCTATTTTTATTTATTACTATTATTAGTATTTGCATATTTTTCTGATTTTTTTTCCAATCTTTCCTTCTTATTTCTACTTTCTAACAGTACTGAAATTTTAAAAATTAGAAAAAAAATATATAGGGAAACATAACTTTTATATTATTAATTTTTTTGGACGTTTAATTTTTAAATAAACATTTCTGTACGTAAAATGAATGTTTCCTCCACTCCGAATTCTAGTTTCTTGTAATTCAAACTAACCACTGTTTCCAGTTTTCAACAATTGTTAATTTGTCTTTAAATAAATTATATTAATATTTTTAGTGCCAACACAATATAAAGACAATATATTTATTCAAAAATGGAAATATTAAAAAAATTGTATATTTATTATTATTATTATTATTTTAATTTATATAAATACACCATAGTCGCCCGATATTAAATTGCATGCAAACTATTGGGATTTTACGAGAGAGCTTCATAGTTAAAAAATGCATTAATTGTTTCTCTTCTAAAACATCAACTTCTATAAATTGATATATTTTTAATTAATAAAAATAATAAATATTTAAAAGGATAAAGCTTATCTCTCTTGATTTAATATGAAAATATTCGTATTTATGCATTTCAAAGTGTTATCTAAGTACTTCAATTTTAAATATAATAAATAAAAATTTTAAAATAACAATCCAAGATATTAATTAATTTAACTATTTTCTTAAATAATATGACATGAATTAATGAAGATATGTCATAAATAAGCCATGGATGTAGTAATTAATTAACGTCATAACGTGATTTGAAAATTAGGAGAGAGAATATATATATATATATATATATATATATATATATATATATATATATATATATATATATATATATATTAATGGATAGAGATTCGTTATTGCATTATCTTTTTGAAGCTATGACCCCCTGCTCTGCTTTCTCCTCTGTCCTTGAACTTCTCTCCAATAGTTACCGACCCCATTAATGGCAGCAACGCCACTTCAAACACAAAAATAAATGCCTTTCTCAGTCACCAGAGTACCACATTTTCAACTACCTCACTTGTCCCATTTCAACACACGTTCACCATTCATTGAAGCCTCAATTTGTGCCCTTCCATTGTTACACTTACCAAGGTCTTGTTTCCCCTGTTCTGCTCTGTTACCCTCTGCATTCAACCACCTACCAATAAATGGCTGCTTCTTTCTTTCTCCCAACAGCTGCAGGTGTAGGTGCTCCATGGTGTAAAGTTGAAGTTTTTACTAACCCAAGTCCGTGAACAATGCCCAAGTTTCCTCTTTTTCCATGTTGGTTCTCTTCAATTGTAAAGTTAGAGTTGTTGATGCTGTGATTGAAACCGTTGATAAAAAGGGTGTATGAATGTGATTTCGGTCACTCTGTGTGAAAGTTTTTGGAGTCTCTTGGGGCTATAATTGTGACTGTATTGGTTGTGTTTGTCTGTAATATCTTCAAATTTCTGCGATAACGTTATAGTTTTTAGGGTCTCTGGCATTGCAATTGTGGTCGCATCGGTTGTGTTTGTCATAATTTCTTTCAATTTCAAGAATTGTGGCGAAACTGTGACCGCAAGTGCAATTTGAATCTTCGCTGTTCAACAGAAATTTCTTCAGGGTGGTCTGCCTTTGACATCTTTGAGGTTTGAAGGATCTGTTTTTGAGTCTTTGGGTATTCTTAAATCTGATGCGTTATGTTCCAAGGTGGTAGAATGAGACATTTTTGTTACCTTTATCTTGTGGTTCTTTCATGGTTCTTTTTCATCCCAAACACTCATGAATTACAAGCTGTTCAGACACAAGCATTGTTGCAGTTAAGAGTTCATCTAGAGTATCCCTCCTCTTTGCAAATTTGGGAATATTACCAGGGGGACCTTTGTTTGCTCTCTCCATCTGCCAACCTGAGCATTAAATGTGAAGATGATGAGGTAACTGAGCTTAAAATTTCGGGTGCAAAATCTTTGAAGCCACCACGGTTCAATGGATATGCAGTTCCTAATCAGACTCTATCCATGAATTTCTCCATTGATTCCTTTTTCATCACTTTGACAGAGTTGACCAGCTTAAGGGTTCTTAGCTTGGTGTCCTTGGGGATTTGGGGGCCACTTCCTGATAAGATTCACAGTTTCACTTTGCTTCAAGTTTTGGACCTGAGTTCCAATTTCTTATTTGGTGTCATTCCACCAAAAATATCCAAAATGGTAACGCTTCACACACTGACCCTTGATGACAATTATTTTAACACCACTATGCCGGATTCGTTTGATTCTCTGTCCAATCTGAATATCTTGAGTGTGAAGAGCAATGGCTTAAAGGGTTCATTCCCCTCCTCACTGGGAAAAATTAAGACACTTGAAGTTATTTCCTTGTCCCACAATGAGTTGTATGGTGACTTGCCTGGTCTCAGTTCTCTCACTGGCCTACATGTTCTGGATTTAAGAGAAAACCATTTAGAATCTGAACTACCATTGTTGCCAAAATCTGTGGTCACTGTACTGCTTAGCAATAACTCATTTTCAGGAGAGATACCTAAGCAGTTTCAAGAACTGGATCAGCTTCAACATCTTGATCTTTCTTCAAATTTTCTCAGTAAGACACCACCATCTGCCTTGTTTTCTCTGCCACAGATAAGTTATTTGAATCTGGCAAGCAATGTGCTAAGTGGGACCCTCCCAGACAAACTTAACTGTGGCAGCAAACTTGGGTTTGTGGACATTTCTCGTAACAGGTTAAGTGGTGGACTTCCTTCTTGCTTGGCGAATACATCTGACAGTAGAGTTGTTAGATATGCTGGAAACTGTTTATCTGTTGAATCTCAGAACCAGCACAGAGGGTCTTACTGTAAAGAATCTACCTCTGGATGGAAAAGCTTCAAGACATGGGAAGTAGCTGTAGTAATGGCCCTCATTGTTGTACTTGTTCTTGTGCTTTTGGTGTCTAGCATCTTCTTATGGAAAAAGTACCATTCCAGAAAGACAATTGGGCAAGATAACTCTTCAATAGCAGTTCCGTCGGAGATTCTTGCAAATGCCAGTAAGTGTATAGGTTTCTTTGGCCTTAGTGATGTGTTGCTAACTCTTAATTTTAAATGAATGCTATTTTCCAACATAGTAATAATATCATGATTTTTGTTGTTTTCAGGATTTATTTCTCAAACAGTGAAGCTAGGGACACAAACTGTTCCAACCTGTCGGCAATTTTCTATAGAGGAATTGAAGGAAGCCACGAAAAACTTTGACTTGTCAGCTTATATTGGTCAAGGCTCCATAGGGAAGGTACACTTCAACCCCTTAAAAGTGTTACTGAAATATTGTATAGCTTATTCTTTTGGTTTTAAGGAAGAATATACGTGAGGTATGTTCTACAGTTCTACCAAGTCATCTTAAGGAGACACAAATTTCTTGAGTTTTCAGGAAGGTTGCAATTTCTGAAATCCTAGTCAAGATTACACTATTTGTATTGTTTCTTGGCCTTTACACCTTGTTAATGATTTAAAATGTATATGTGTAAACCTAAAAACACTTTGTGATACTTATTTTTTATGCTCACTGTAAATGCATCTTTAAGTCTTCTGCCATGTTACAGATGTACAAAGGTAAACTGGAGAATGGATCCTATGTTGCAATACGGTCTTTGGCTCTGTCAAAGAAATGCTCAATTCAAACTCTCAGAGCTAAATTGGATTTACTCTCAAAACTTCATCATCCAAATTTGGTTAGCCTTTTGGGTCATTGTATTGATGGTGGAGGACAAGATGATTCCAATTCCCACAAACTTCATCTTGTATATGAGTATGTGCCAAATGGGAATTATCATGCCCATCTCTCAGGTTAGCATGGAAAATTTATAGCATCCATACTATTGAGTCAAGTTTCACCAATTATTTGTATGGCTTCATTAATATCTGTAGTACTGACCAATATTCTATCGAGACTTGGACAATTTAACTATTTCTTATGTGATGATTGTATTCATAACTTTTTCATTTTTCTTACTATAATCAGTATATTATAACTTGGCAAAGTTGTTTTTGACATCATATCTTTGTGCTTGAAGGCTTCAATTCACTGATCTTCCTTCATTCAAACATGCAGAATTTTCTGTAGGGAAGGCACTTAAATGGTCTGATAGATTAGCAATTTTAATTGGAGTTGCAAAAGCAGTGCATTTCTTACATACTGGTGTTATACCTGGCTGCTTTAGTAACTTACTGAAGACAAAAAATGTGTTGCTTGATGAATACCGCATTCCAAAACTAAGTGACTATGGTATGTCCATCATCATAGAAGAACTTGAAAAGTTTGAGGTATGTTCATGGGAATCCAATGTTGCATTTTTACCGTTGTTTGATATAATTATGATTGATCCTCAAATGACTGTGTTGCTTTTTTTGTGTTGTACAGGCAAAGGGTGAGAAATCAAAGCCATGGTATGATACCAAAACTCACTTTAGTTAACATAAACAACAAAACATGATTAGTTGTTCAAATAAGCTTATGTTAGGTATCACTTTAAATTTTGACATCTGAGCTAACATCCAAAGTTCATTAATGAAAAATTTATTTATATATTATCATGAAAACCATGATTAGTTTTCACTCAAAACATGAATTCTTTACATATTAGGATATTGGGTTTGCTTCCTTGAAGCCACTTCACTCTTTAATGCAACTACTTCTCCAAAGTTTTTGTGTAGTAATCACTTTTGATATTTTCTTGCCCTTGGATTGTGAAGGGTATGAAAGATGGAATACCCAAAGTTTGATGTTCTTTGTTATGCATAAATGTATTTATGGTATGAAAGATGGAATGACAAAGAAATTGTTCTTTTTTCTATTGTAGCCTAAGGACAAAAGCAGATGATGATGTTTATAATTTTGGATTTATCTTGTTCGAATCACTTGTTGGGCCCATAGCCTGCGACAAAGGTGAAACATTTTTCCTAAATGAAAAGGTTAGTACTTTTTTAAACATTTTCCTTTTGCTTCTTGATGAATATAACTACTACTTCAATCAATGTAATCATATTTAGGTACTGATTATTTTTTTCTTAATTAACATATGTTTGTTATTCTTTACATATCACAATTGAAAAACAAAAAAATTCTTGTCGTTTAACCTTTTAGTCAAATCTCAAAATTGAAAAATAATTCCTGTAATGGCATATATCTAGACATGTCACATGCGGTCTTAAAATAATTCATGAAAACACATGACATGTCAAGATGCATGAAGTAAGTAATGATGGAGACCATTTGAACAAAAAAAGGTTAAACTTAGCAGAAACAAATAAAAATAAAAACTGAAACAACAAAATTTTCCTTGATGGGGTAAATTGATATTTAAACCTTTTACTCATTATTATAAAAAGGTTAATATTTTAATGCAAGAGCTTATGTGATAATTGGTGTGAATGACAGGCATCGTTTGGGAGTCAAGATGGTAGAAGAAAGATTGTGGATCCTATAGTGTTGACCACTTGCTGTCAAGAGTCTTTATCAATTGCAATATCAATAACAACCAAATGCATTTCTCCAGAATCTTCATTTCGTCCCTCTTTTGAGGATGTCTTATGGAACTTACAGTATGCAGCTCAAGTCCAAGCCACAGCAGATGCAGACCACAAATCAGATTAATTCTACATCACATCATTTATTCAGGTCAAAGTGTGTGGTGCAGGAGACTCAACAAGAGCTTCTACTCCTTCATTCTTGTCGAGTTCAAATTTTTTACTGGGTTTTTCTAGCGTTGTCTTCTGCTGAACATTAACAATACACTAATGTAGATATTTTAAAAATCTTTTCAATATATTTTAAAATATCAAAATTTGTGTTCATTAGTGTATTTTGAAAACACAGCAGAGGAACAATATAGAAAAATCTAACCCAGTAGACAATCAAAATTCTTAGTTCTCCAACAATGTTGATGAAGAAATCAATGATCTATAACTAAAAAGACCATGCAAATATAAAGGTATAATTGTAAACATGCTCACCCCATTCCTTTTTTGTGTTTCTTCTAGAGTTTTTATAGGACTTAGTTAGAATTCACAAACCTTTTTAAAAGAGGGGATTAGCCCTATGAAGCAAATCACGAACTTGACTAATGTTGATAGGATGAATGTTCTTAGAAGATATTTGGTGTAAATTGTATTTTGTTATCATGGATTATGGAAGGTCAAATTCAAAGTGTTACAAAGGGTGAAATATTTCTAATGGATATAGTAGTGCTTGTTGTGTGAATTTGTAAATTTAGTTCCGTATTGTAGAGAAAATATTATTTGGATCAATGTGACTTCAAGATATTAGTGTGAATATTGTTCATTTTAAAATTTAAATTTTCATTAAGTATTATCTTTAATAGATATCTTAAAAGATTAAGGAAAAATATTGACTTCAATTACTCAATAATATAATTTTATTTGATGTATTGAAACATCTACAAATTAGAGAGAGAAAAAATTGTTTGAAATTTTTTATACGATTAAATTACTATAAAAAAATGGTGATATTAAAATACACGATTTGTAATGTAAAAAGTGATGAGGACAAAAGAATAAAATATTTTTCCTATATTCCATTGAGTTTAATTTTTATTTTGGTTTGATCCCTCTCGTGTGTTTAGTAAAGACTTTGGATCTTTTGACTTTTTGGAGCATAGAGTTTGTTCGTTATAATTATATTTCATTTTGGATTTAAGTGACTTTACATCATAATTTTCTTACTCACTTTTTTACCTAGTTCAGAATGGTTATTTTGAAATGTATTTTTTATATTCTTAAGAGTCCATTCCAACATAAGTGAAAGTTGAAAAGAGAAATTGTGGGTGCACCGAGAAACATTCTTCCATTTTTGGTTTTTGTTCTTTTTTCTTTCAATTTTAATTTTATTTTCTTTAGTTTTTTAGACTCCCAGTTCATCAGCGATGTTCCACCAGTTTATATTTCATCTTATTTTTATTCATTTTTTCTTTATCTCCTCCTTTCTATAGATAATTTGAGATAATTCATATTTTGAATTTACAATCAAAAATACAAAATTTATATTTTAAAATTATTTAAAATTAATTTTATATTTAAAATTGTATAATTTAAAATATATTTTTTATTTTATGTTCTGAAGGTAGGTAAAAACTTAGAAAATGATATTTTAAAATAGATAATGGTTTAAAAATTGTAAGACTCTATTATTTTAATATTAAAAGGTTTTAGTATAAATAATTTTGTTATGAACGAGTTTTACTATTTTAAAACACACCAGTCCTCTAGAAATCACTTTTCTAGAGTTCTCTGACTTCTCCTTAATAATTTCTCCTCTCTGCTTGTCTAATTGAAGAATCCAGACTGTAGGATTGATCTTTAAAACGAGATCTTCAATTTGGACCAACTAGTTTCTCCATTCGCGTAAGTTGAGTTTCAACCCTTTTCTTGATCTATTTTTGTTTTTTTGTTGCATGTAAACCTTCTTCCACTTGCACGTGTCTTTTTAATCATAAGTATGAGTCTTTACTAATTAGTGATCATAACGATATGTTTTGATAATTCTTGTGTTGTTCCTAAGTATTGATAGAGCATCTTGTGGAGCTAAAGGTGTTTGGGTGTCTTAGAGCTTGTTGAGTAGTTTCAACAGGTAAAGGAAGCTAGTCTTGAATCTGTGTTGTGTGAGTTTTATCAATTTCTTGTTTGCTTGTTGTTGCTTTAATGCATTTTGGCATGAAATTTGATTGTTATGATGAATCAGGTGTAGGGTGTATGTTTGATGTAATTTAGTATGTTTTGGATGATTGATTCATGCTTGAGTGATTTTGCAAAGGCTTTGGCGTTGAGCGCCTGAATAGTGTCGTTGAGCACTAGTTTCACTATTAGTTCTCTTTTCATTTCTTAATTAGTTTTGTTGATTGGTATATTCGTGTTCATGGCTTTAATAGTCAATATAATTGACGTGTAAGTATTGTTTTAGAATGGTCGATGGTCGATAAATTTATGGATAAATATGCATGTGAATAATGATGTGTAAAATTGTGATGATGATGAGCTTGTTAATGAATATGAGCATTGTATGTGTCTGACATAATTTCAGTGATCTCATAGAAAGATTCTATGGTGGTGTTTATTTAGTGTATGCATTGATGTATGAATTCAGTAAAAGGGTATCATGAACACTAATAACCATTCACGCCCATGCAAAGTAGAATGTGTTTTTGTGGTGAGAGTCACATGAAGTCCTAGTCACTAGACTTATTTTGTTCTAGGCAGGAAGGGGATTAACCTTATGAGTAATAGGGTGATAACCCCTTTGTCTATAGCTTTGTAGAGCATATAGACTACAAGTGCACGCCTGTAGTGAATTCCGATGTCAAGGGCATGTATCTGAATAAATGAGTTTAGAGTCATCTGTTTTATGTTCATATACATTCCTTGTATTATATCAATATTTAGTTTGTATATATATATATATATGTATATATATATATTTATATATATATATATATATATATATATATATATATATATATATATATATATATATATATATATATATATATATATATATATATATAGTATATGATTTATTGGTTTTAGGTTAACTCTTTTTTATATTAGCTTACCCTTTTGTGTGCTTTGTGTTCTTGTGTTTGTCTGTCTGTTTCTTTTTCTATGATCACCTTAT
>Ga0209589_1007564_pt1 | contig 17409 bp, 5 predicted proteins | sample CowpeawhiteBW_FD_187525 | JGI IMG/M metagenome (GOLD analysis project Ga0209589, IMG submission 187525) | Root nodule microbial communities of legume samples collected from California USA - Cow pea white BW (SPAdes) (version 2) | ecosystem: Host-associated > Plants > Roots > Nodule | place: USA...
ATATATAAAATTTTTCTGAATTAAAGTTTTTACTAATATAATGAAGACTCATAATGTTTTGACTCATTTGTGGGGTAATAATTTTTCTGAATTAAAGTTTAGCAGGTACGGATATCCACGGGTACGAATACTATGATATCCGTACCCGTCCCGTTAACATGCGGGTATCAAAAATACCCATACCCATGAATAGCCGGTATCCATTTTTAATATCAATTTCCTATCCGTTGCGGGTTTTATCCACGGATACCCGCGGATACGAATTTTTTTGACATCCCTGCCTATAACAATAAGATAGTTACAAATAATAATAATAATAATAATAATAATAATAATAATAATAATAATAATAATAATAAATTGATATATTTACAGTCATCTTTCTATAAGACATGTCATCTTAATTTCTTTTGTTGAGATGACACAGATATAAAACCCTTTGTTATAAATTATAATAGTACTGTAATTTCTACAAAAGATTAGTAGTTTAATTAAAAGATAAAATTTGATTGAAATGCGTAAAAGTATGTACTTGTATACTTTTTTTAATGTGATTTTATAATAATAATATTTTAGAATTCCTCAACTGGTGTCTTGAAAACACTAGTTACAAAGATCCTTTAATTATACTTCATCGGTATCGAATATGAGAAAACAAATGAATCACGCTAATTAAGAAGGTTAATTAGTATTATTTAATTGTACTAATTTCATTGAAGATATAAACATTTTTTTTCTAAACTGCCTGATTTGAATTTGACATAAAATACGAAAAAAAACATTAAACATAAAACTTAATTAAATGAAAATGATGTTTTAGAATCGTCTACTTTCTATTCATTTACTTCCCTTTGTTTACTTTTCAGATTTTTTTTAGTCAAATATAATTTATTTTATTTTATAATTTAATTTTTTATGGTTATTCATTTTATGTTCATCCTGTTTTTTTATTCTCAACCATACTGTCTTAATATAAGAGTTGCGATACATTGAGGAATAATGAATTATCATTTGATTTTTATTTTTATTTTTATTTTTTGACTAACTTTCTGGGTTATTATCATGGTTATCCTTCTAAATTTCAAATAAACAATCACGTTGTGTTATTGATTTAATCAAATAACACCCATTCTATGGTAATACTTTTTACGATTCTAAATAATATTCGATTTCCAATTAGAGTTAAACATAAATAAATATATTATTTTAGGCTGAAATTATTTGAAATAAATTTTACTTTTCTTATTTAAAATTTAATATATCTAATATCTCACTCTTTTATAAAATTCATCATGTTATATATAACATCAGTTTTACATTAATTAAATATAACATGAATTATTGTATACCAGAAGTTTTATAATTTAACCCAATTTATCATAAATTTAAGTGAATTGATTACTTAAATATATTTAATTTCTTAATTTATTTCATATTTTAGTTAGAGTACAGTTAAGAAAAATTATAGTATCACTTCCATTTTTTTACTTACATATTTTATTCTCTGATCTAATTTAATATATATATATTAATCAATAATCTACACTAAATCAAAATCACGTCGATAAATAAAAAAAGTCATCTTATTACTATCTTACGGTTAAAATATACTTTCTGGTATTACTATCGTAAAAAGAGGAAGTGAAAAAACTAATTTCTGGCACAAAGATATAAATCGAAAGTCAAGTCAGACTTTATTTCTTCGAAATTCGATTTCAAATAATGAAAAATGAAAAATCTATTTTAATAAATAATGTATTTTTTTAAAATGATATTATTTAAGAAAAAAAAATGCAATTGTATATTGTGGTATGTGTTGTGCCATTTATCTGTGAACTTATCAGTTTTTGGTATGATACAGAAAAGTGAGAATGAGAAAGAAGGTGAAAACACTGACAAACTTACAAACACTAGCTGTAATTGATTTACATCAAATACTGTGTCTCCTTCGCTTTCACACTCTTTCGTTTCCCTACACTTATAAATGCACTAAACAGTACACAAAACATTATGCGTTTTCACTTCCCCCATGGAAACCAACAACTGTTGTGAAAAACAAGGAGCATGGTCCTCCGATGAAGACCAAATCCTCTTCAACTATGTTCAACTCACCGGAGAAGGAAATTGGACAGACCTTCCCCAAAGAGCTGGTTCGTACAAATATGTCAATTTTTTTTTTTTGTTTTTAAATCTGAATATTCATTCTGTTTTTCTTGTGCTAATTAGGGTTGAAACGATGTGGTGAGAATTGCAAACATCGATGGCTGAACTATCTCAAACCAACCATCCCCAGAGAGAACTTTTCTTGGGATGAACAAGAACTCATCATCAGACTGCATAAACTCTTGGGAAATAGGTATTTTTGCTTCACTTTATTATTATTCTCAATTTTTTTCTTCATCTTTAACCTGAATCTTATAAGGTAGTGTAAGTTAGTTTTGTTTTTTCAGTGTGTTTCTGGAAGAGTTTTCTGAAACCTGAATCAAATATTACTTTATCTGGTATCTCACAGTTGAAGTTCTTAGAGTTAATAACCACAATGAGAAGAAGCACTATGAATCGTGAGAAAAAGAAACAAACTTTGTTCAAATGGTTTTGATAACAGTATTCTTTTTTCAAAGCAAGTTATTCTTCTTCTTCTGTCTTTTTGTTTTGAAAAAGTTATTCTTTTTCAAATAATAATGTGTGTTTTTTCAAATGATGGATGTAAAGTTGATACAGTAATGATTGTCGCATCAAATGTGTTTGCAACGTGCTTACAGAAAATTAATATTTTTTATGAAAATATAATTCTTAAATATTTTAATAATCTCATGATATATATATTTTTAATTTCTTATTAAAAAAAGTAACTATATATATTTACTCATAATACTATTATTTTTTATATTATTAAGAACTAAAGTGAGGTAACATTTACTAGATATATAACTAACTTCCTTACACCGTTACCATATATCAATAATTGTGTTTTAATGCAATATGTTATTTACATATATGCTTAATCAGTTTGTGAAAATCCAAAACTCCTTGATATTATTAACAAATTGTTAGAGAAAATTATTAGCATTAACCATCTCAATAATATGACATTTCAAGTGCATTTCATGATAATATTTGAATTGTTGATATCATTTGAAATATTTTTGTTTTAATATTAATTCAAATATTATCATAAAATACGTTTAAAATGTTAAATAAACTTAATAAAATTTAGTAAAAAAACTAAATTTATGTATTTTTAGAAATAAAAGACTAAAATGTTATAAATTTTCGAAAATAGACTAATTCTAAAATTTATTGGATTCTAAAATTTATCGGGGATAACAATATATTTAACCTCTTTTGTGAGAGAAAATTAACTATTAACTATATTTATACATATAAGTTTCCCATATCAAGTGGATGGTGGGTGTAGAACAACTGGCTCCTGAATGTACCTTGCTTTTTGCACGGTTAACACGGCACAAGTTTTGTACAATCCTAAATATGTGTAAAAAATAGAGTTCACCAATTAAAAATCAAAGCTCCTATCGCCCTCGTGCTAGAATTCACATATGCTATTTTTTTTTTAATGTAACTAAATTCTAAATTCTAAATTGGGAAACAAAAACTACTTCCCTTGTACTTGACCAGTTCTGAACAATTTTAGAAAAATAAGAAAAAAAATATTAAAAGAAAGTTCTTCATAAGTTATAATTAATCTCTACACAATTTAAAAATAAAAAAACTTACATAATTATATTAATATCATTTCCTGTTTTTACTATTTTATAAGTAGTTGCGAAAAACTAGATTCCCTCATCCTAACTCAAATTACAATATAATGTAAAAGCTTTGACCTCATTATCTAATTTTGTTTGTTTGAATTGGGATAATAGTTAAGATAACTGAATATGTTTTTAGTGTTTGATATTTTCTTTAATAAAGAAGCATAAAACTATTTATTAAAAACTAAATACGTATTTAATTATTTGAAGCATTAGCATAATTGAAAATAAAATTATGATTATTGTTGATTGATTGTTGGAGTAAGTGTATATGTGGGGCACAGATGGTGTATGATTGCAGGAAGATTACCAGGACGGAGTGAAGATGAGATAAAGAATTACTGGAATACTTATTTGAGCAAGAAGGTAGAAGAAGAGAAGAAGGTTGGGAGCAGAAGTGTGAAAAGTAGAAGTATGTCAAGTGTTGAATCTCCATGGTTCTCTCAAAATGACCTTGCTATGAATTCCATGGACTCTCCAAACCCTGTGATAGTTAGACCTAAAGTTGTTAGGTTAGCCAAGGCTGTGCTGCCAAGACTGGTAGGTAGCTAATCAAATGTTTTGCTACCTCCTAATGCTACATCATAAGTACTTTCAACTCTTAAATTCACCCGACAACTTACCTTTCTTATTTTTGTTTTATTTGAAAAGTATATATAAAACCATTTAAGTGCTTCTTATTTATATTCATTCACATGTGATTGGACGAAGCATTTCAATAATTTTAAGAAATTGAAATATATTGTATTTGAATTTCTTATAATTGGAATTTCTTTATTTTCTAAATAATCTGTTTGATAAAGTAATTAACATATCTTACATTTTAATTTTTAGTTTAGATAAATTAATTGAATTTCTATTATGAGATAAACTTTCATTTTAACAATATTGATTTTAATATATTAAATTTAAAAAATATATTAGTCAATTTGAAATATTTAAACTCAATCAGATTTCAATTAGGTCAACTCGACCGAATTCGGTCAAATTTTTGTCAGGCATAAACCCAGTTAAATTTGGACAAATTGAGTGAAATTGTTTGATTCTCTCTGAGCTGATTAGGCTAAATTTGGTTAAAAATTTTGTTTGATGCCAATTCGGTGGAATTCAGCCAAGGTTGACTCTGTCGAATTTGAGCATAATTCAATCAGGATCAACTCGATCAAATTTGGCCAAATTTCAAACATGTCCAAGTTGACGGAATTCAGACAAATTTGGCCAAGTTCAACTTCAGTCACATTCGACCATTTTTTTGTCAGGGGCGACTTGGTTGAATTCAGGTGAATTTCATATGGGGTCAACTCAACTTAATGTAGCCCAATTTCGGACGAGACCAACTCAATTAAATACTTAAATTTTAATTTTGTCACGGTTAAGCCTTAAGATTTATCATCTCATTTACAAATGGGTATAATTTAAGTCAATGTTAAGATACTTTCAAACTCATCTAAATCTACTTTTAAATTTGACTCCTTTCAAAATTAAAATTAGAAAGGGTTAAATATGTTTTAAATTTGGACTCTCACATATAAAATTAAAATTAGTCATTGTTTAAAATTTTGATTCTATTTATTTCCTACCTTTAGAAATAATGGATATAGTCATTTTTATTCAATAATATTAAATTTTGTTTGACCTGACAGACAATATTCTAGTGATATGTATAAACTGTTTACACGTCTTTTTACATATGTCGTCTATGTATCAATAAATTTTTTTTAAATGAAATATTTGTTTTTTTTAAAACGTGAACGATATATGTCAAAATAGGTATAAACACTTTATAATAAAAAACATTTTTTACATTTTTTACATCAGACAAAATTTAATGTTGTTGAATGGAAATGATTATATTCATTACGAATTAATGAAGAAAGATAGATTCTAATTTTGTATTTTAGTTGGGAAAAAATATTTATTTTTTTAATTATAAATTATCGAGGACCATACAATATTTATTTATTTTAGTAATATCTTTGTTCAGACATCACTTTCCAAACTATTAATATATAGTAAAGTCTGAAATTAAAATATAAAATATTTTTATTACTTTTTATTTTCCCTTTATATACGTGTTCTAAAATGACATCTTATCTTATATTTGGAAAGTGTAAGTTGCGTAAGACCTTCATTAATTATTTTCTATTTATTCGATATTTGTTGCTTTAAGCATTTCAGCATATATTTAGAACTTTTGAGTATACACATGCCTTTAGAATAATAATGTAGTCTAGTCTCGATCATTTACTCGAAATTGACTCAAATAATTGTAAAAATAGTTAAATTATATTTTTTTAAACGATAATTAAACAAGCGGTAACAAACATAAAAAAAATAAATAATAGAAGTTATTTGTGATAGGGATGCAACAAGATCAATATACCCTTTATTTTTCTTTAAAGTTATTTTTTGATAATTCCTAACATTTTAAAGTAAATGCAATTATATAAATAATTAACTAATTAATAAAAAAATTCATTAAAATATCTTAATAAACTTGTGGTTGAAATTACCCATTGAAATAGATAAACCGTGACCACATATGCTATCAGAATAGGATAATAAGGAAATTCTTTATTTTATTAAAAATAGAAATATATTGATGAATTAATGGTTGGCATTAATGAGCAAGGACCAGCATATCATCATATAAAACTTTGATTCCTAATGGGTAACTATCTAACTTTTATGATATAAAAAAGTTTTAGATTAATGTATAATGTATAAAAAAGAGTACACACTAAAATATAAATTATTTTAAAGTTATAGATTAAAAGTGTTATGATGTATAAAGAAGTGTACACACTAAAATATATAAGGAAATAATGCAATTTAGAGCTTTGAGTTATTGCTGAATATTTTTTTTTTTGTTTATTAACATATAAATATATTCTTGGTATTTTTTTTATGGACATGGTTCATTCTTGGGTATTTTAAAAGTTGACAAATACTTCTTCTATTCTATGCATATGAAACGCACAAAATGTTATCTTAACATTGGTTGATCCTAGGATCACCATGACAACCCCACATGTCTCAGAAGAAGCTCACAACCCACTTGCCAAAAAAATTGGTTAATGCCATGTTTGGCTTTAAACCTAATTATGTCTTTTGTTTTTATTTAGTAGTCAATATTGTGATTAGAAAGCTGCATGTACAGTTTTATTTGTTTTGATGGAGATGATTTGAAATGGCCTTCATCCAAAAAGGGAAGAAGAACAACCACAAAAATATTGATTTTGAAACTGTGGTCGGATCATCGTCGGTTAGTAAACACGTCCTGGAGAGAAAAATTTTCATCAATCCTGTGTAGAGATACGAGAATGAGATACAATTCGCGAGTTAATTCGATTTATTATAAGTTTAAATCAAATTAAATTGGAAAAAGTTAATTTTTTTTAATGTAGATCAAATTAAACTCAACTCACTTATTATAATTTTTTTTGAGCTATAGACCACCTCATTAATTGGTGTATGCAAATGCTCTCCTTTCTCTATTCATTTTACATTTTGTAATCTAATTATCATTCTCTTCATCATTTCATCGTCAAAAGATGCCAAACTATGTATCACAACCTAAACCATACTAAAAATTATAATATTACATAAGATTTTTCTTGCAAATTTATTTAAAAGATTTGCAAGAAAATACATTTTTATGTTATTTTTTAAATAATCTTAATTGACGGGTAATTTTTTCATAAATAATTATTTTTTACAAAATTATATAATTTATAAGTATTTTTCACAAAATTGACTATAATAAGTGTTTTATACAAATATTTTATAAAAAAGTTTAATGCAATTTTTTTTTGTAACAAAATTTATAATTATTTATATATAAAGTGATTAAATAATTCGTATTTAACATATTTCTTAACAAACATACATTTTTCTTAAGATTTATATATAATTGAAACATTAAATAATTTTTAATTATTATAAAATTTTTATTCAATCAAAATACGTTTAATGACATAACAATGACATAAGATTTAATAAAAATGTATTCACCTACTACTTATTCCCTGTCTGCATAGAGTTGTGATTCCCAGAAAGAGTGATATTGATAACTCTTACCACATGGCTAGCTTTTATAGTTAATGAAAAAAATGATATTAGTGGTGAATAATAGAAAAAAAAAACTTAAGAAAATGTGAAGAGATGGTCAAAGCAAAAAAGGAAGTGCAAGAAGTTAGTGCAGTTGAAGCAAACACAAAACACAAGATTGCAAGTGAATAAAACAAACTACAGAGCATGTCAAATCAAAGTGTGATTGGTGCAACTTGCAGTCTCAGATGGAGCATGAAGAACTGCTAAAATCTCGTCAGCATCAAAAAAACGATGGAACTGATAAACAAGTCCACTTGCATATCCAGGTGTGGACAATAACATATTCTAATACATCCGGTGAACGTCCTTTCTCGCATTACTTATACACATATGGAATCACTATTATCTTTAATCAAAATTTTTAATATAATAAATTTATAAGTTTTTGTTTTTGGATATAGTTTAATTTTTTTCATTTCTTTTTAATGTTAAACCGAGTGTAAAGTCTTAGAAAATAATTTTGTAAAAGTGATAATAGTTTAAAAGGAACGAGACTCAATTATTTTTTAGACATATTATCTTTTTAGAAACCACTTTTATAGAATTTTCTAACTTTTTTCTAATAGTTTTTTTTTCCTTTAGTCATTTGATTAAAGAATTGAGACCGTATGAGTGATCATTGTGACAAATTTCTCAATTTGGATCGATTAATTTCTCCATCCATATACGTTGGTTTTCTACCCTTCTCTCAGTCCAATATGTTTTGTCCTTGCATGCAGTTCTTTCGGTTGCATGTGTCATCTAAATCATTAGTATGAGTCTCTGTTGATCAGTGATCATAACAATATGTCCTAATCATTGTTGTGATGTTTCTATGTGTAGATAGAACATTATGTAGAATTAAATATTTTTGACGTTTGTATAGTTGTCTAAGCTGAATAACAGGTAAGAAAAAACTAATTTATAGTGTTTTAAATTTGTAGAAATTATTGAATTGATAAATTGTAGATGATATTGTAAATTGTTGGTGTGTTTAATTTATGGAATGATACATGATTGAATGAAATTGATGTGTTAAATTTGAGGTATGTTACTTGTGAATATCAATTGGATTAGTTTTGTAATTGAGAGTTTTTGACACTTATGTTTGTGGTTAATTCAATTTTGGTATCTGTTAGGCTTCTGTGAAGGTTATGGGGTTGTTTAGTCTTTATTGGGGACACACAATTATGTAGAATCATGTTCTGCAAGATTATGCAGACTTGTTGGACAAATCCAAAGTCAGAGGCTCACTGACTTATGAGTCGCTGGGTGAGAATTTACTTGTTGGACAAATCCAAAGTTAGAGACTCACTGATTTTAGGAGTCGCTCGATAAGAATTTACTTGCTAGGCAAATTATTAAGGAATTTGTCATCTTGGAGTTCCATTAATACACTCATTGGACGAACTATCTGGTTTCTAGTTAAAAAGATAATTGGGTGATTAATTTAAAAACTTTTAACTTTTATAAATGATTAATAATTGAGAATCATTAATACTAATTCAAAAAGAATTATTAGTGAATTATTGTAATGCATATTATCTTTATTAAACATTGAATGTTTTAGATAATTAAAAAAATATAATAATTAAACGTGAATCTAACCCACACAAAATTAAGATTATATTAATTCAAAATCTTAAGTTGATGAATCTTTATTATTATTTTATTCGTTACAAAACTTAGACCTATATTTAGCATTCCAAAGTGTTACGAAAGAGCGGTGGATGAAAGCTTAATGAGGGTGCACTAAACTATGGAGCAGAGGAATTCCATTTCCCGAAGATGAAGTTATGAGTGTGTACACCTTTATATAGAACAGTGATGACTGCCACGGAGCAACATGTTTTACATGTCTTTGCAGGTTGTTTCAATCATAAATGCTGTTTAAATTCTGTCCCTAGCAGCAAAATGAGGTCCTCTATCCAAAAAAAAATATGTCTAACTTCTTTTTGGTTCTCTCTTATTTAAAGAAAGATGATATGGAGAATTATGATGACATCAAAATAGGCCTCCAAATCCCCAATCCATACGTACAGCCATTGAATTGAAACCAAATGTAAACAACTTAAACGGAAAAAATACATTTAATGTCACTTGAGACATATTATATATATATATATATATATATATATATATATATATATATATATATATATATGAAAAATGATAGGTTGACACCTATATTTTACTACTTTTTTTACCACTTTAAGTGGCATCACCATGTAGCATTCTATATTTCATTTTTAATTAATTTGTACACTTTCACACTGGCACACATGAGATTGAAAGAGTATTTCGCGCGTGGACATATATTGGTCTCATTTTCACCTACTAACCCTCCTACCATTTCACCCCAATTTTTCAAACCTCATTCGTTCATTTCTCTCTCTTTGGTTTGTTCCTTTTCATCCACCAAGACTCCACCCACTAGAGGAAGAAGCAATTTCATTTGGCGGTGGCTCTCCTTTAATGGCGAAACTAGGTCTGCCATTTTCATTTCCTATTTTCACGCAAATATTTTTTTTCTTCCTTCCTTCCCACCCATGAAGTTTACCACCAAAGAAACCTCTCATACATGATTGCTTCAAGGAACCCTAAAAGGAGCACTAATCTCAGATTGGTGTTGAAATTTGGGCAGTTTTTGCACATTTAATGTTGACAAAGTTTTTGAAAGGGCGGGAGGAATTTATATGCCTTTCCTCACACGGTGACCCCTGTTGTGTGCACGAATAACACATCCCTTTCTATTGTTTCTTAACCAGGTATATGTGCCTTTTTTGAAGAAAAAAATTGCCTTACACATATTTGGAATTAACATGCAACTCAAGACAAAATAACATGTAATTCATCAACGAGATTTTGCACATTAAATGTTGGCAGAGTCTTGGAAAGGGCAGAAGATATGTGTATTCCCATCCTCACATGGTACTCCCAAGTTGTGCACACCAATACTACACCCCTTGCTACTGTTTCTTACCCAAGTCTAAGTGTATTTGGGAAAAAACTTGCCTTACACATATATGAAATTAACTTGTAACTTAAGACAAATTAACTTGTAACCCACAAAAGACTTTTTGCATAATAAAATGTTGATGGTTTTGTGGTATGAAACACAATTTTCATCCTCACATGGTGAACCCCAGTTGTGCACACCAATACCACACCCCTTCCTACTGCTTCTTAACCAGGTATAAGTGTCTTTTTTGAAAAAAAAATGCTTTACACATATTTGAGATTAATATGTAACTCGAGACAAAATAATGTGTAAGCCACCAATGGATTGTTGCACACTAAATGTTGACAGTTTTGGAAAGGGTAGGAGGAATGCGTATTTCCTTCCTCACATAGTGTTTCCTAACTGTGCACACCAATACCACACCTTTTGCCATTGCTTCTTAGCCAGGTCTAAGTGCATTTAGGAAATAACTTGCCTTAAACATATTTGAAATTAACTTGCAACTCAAGACAAATTAACTTGTAATCCACGAAGAACTTTTTGTACAATAAAATGTTGACAGTTTTGGAAAGTGTAGTAGGAAACATAATTTTCATCTTCACATGGTGCACCCCATTTGTGCACACCAATACCACACCCCTTCCTACTGCTTCTTAACTAGGTCTAAGTGCCTCTTTTGAAAAAAAACTTCCCTTACACATATTTGAAATTAACATGCAACTTAAGACAAAATAATTAGTAACCCACCAACAGGTTTTTGCACATTAAATGTTAACATACTTTTGGAAAGGGCAAGAGGAATGTGTATTTCCTTCCTCACATGGTTTCCCTATCTGTGCACAAAAATACCACACCTTTTGCCACCACTTCTTAGCCAGGTCTAAGTACATTTGGGAAATAACTTGCCTTACACATATTTGAAATTAACTCGCAACTCAAGACAAATTAACTTGTAACCCACAAAAGACGTTTTGCACAATAAAATGTTAACAATTTTGGAAACACAATTCTCTCCCTCCCAAGGTGGACCTAGTTGTGCACACCAATATCACTCCCATTGCCCTGCTTCTTAGCCAGGTGTAAGTGTCATTGGGAAAAAACTGGCTTTACACATATTTCAAATTAACTTGTAAGTAAAGACAAATTAACTTGTAACCCAAGAATGATCTTTTGCACAAAACCTTTTGACTGGAAAGTCCAGTACAAATATCTGAAATTAACATACACCTGAAGACAAATTAACTTGTAACTCATACAATACTTTTTGCACAAATATATTTAGAGTGTTTGGAAAATGCATTGCAAAACACAATTAACTTCCTAATATGTCGGACAACAAAGGTCTACATACATTTTTTACTCTCAAAAATTATGAACTAGTAATTGTCACACACAAAACATAACATCAAACAATATAGCCTTTAGTACAACTTCGAAAGTACTTTTTAACTTACATTGTTTATGGATAAAAAGGTCATAACTTAGTCAAATAATATAACCTTTAAACTCCCTTCTAAAATTTAAAAAGTTCAAACAATTACACATTTTAAAACAATTTCCAACTATTTATTCAATTTTCTCCTCCCATAAGTCGCAAATGAAGTTCGAATAACACGACTTTTGTACCGTCTGGGTGGTTGATGCTTCATTTGTGCATACAAGTTGCTTTCCTCCAACTTCTCACTATATTTATTTCTTTTACGACCTCTATCATCTTCATGAACAAAATTGGCATCCAAACAGTGTTTTTTGAATACAAATAATTTGTTCATGGGTTAAGTTCTTAATCAAAGAACCAACATATTACGTTCGTCATGAATGTTTGAAATAAATTTGGAGCCACCAATGAAACACTACAATTAAGCCACTATCAAATCAATATATTGAAGCTTAAAAAATACTTTCAAAAGTCTTACCCTCCTGTTCGTGCTATAATCATCGTCTTCACTGACATTACTCATCATTGATAAATCAAATATTCACTTTCCCAAAAATAACTAAGGCATTTAGATATTAGAAAACAAAAGACCATGATATAAGGACAACTATAAATGTCTATGTAGATTTTAAGTGTTTAGGTTTTGCACTTTGAATTGGGAAAAATATATCCTTTCAAATATAATGCTTCAATGTCCAAAATAGATAACTGAGGTAAACACTTAATATAACTAAGGTATTCAAATAACAGAACACCAAACACCACACCTAAATATCTATTCTTTCTTTATTATATACATCAAGCATAATGGATACATTTGTCATTCTTTATGTTTTATTCTTTGAATATAAAAAAAACCAATTCTAGTATATTAAGTGGTTTTCTACAAGTTATATTTTCCTCTCGGTTTCTCCTTTTTTTTCTTTGCATCATAATTTTAACCACAAATTGTAACCAAAGCAGCTACTGGAACATTGAAGAAAGCAAGGTTAGTCCTATACGAGTCAAAATGAGGCCTCTATAAAGTTCTGCACCACCCTATTCTCTCACTATTTTTTGATATGCATGCAGTACACTATTATACACACTCATCTGCAAAATTACTGGTTTAGATTAAATTTTGCTTTTATGTTGTAAACAAAGTCTATCAACTGTGACAATAAACATCCATTTTGCATTCTTAAATTAATAAAAAACATGATGACTTCAAAATGTTGATAACAAGAATACTTCCCGACTTCATAAAAATACCGCATTTTCGTAAATGAAATTATTCAAATCACAAAGAAATGGAATTCACAAAAATGCTTATAATACACAAACATAATACCTAACCCAAGCTCCACCAAGACTACAACAATACTCATGAAACAACCCATTCACAAGTAAGAGCATCCGAAAATGGAGCAAGAACATACGTAAAAAAAACCCAATTGAAATTGGTTTCTTGGTGGTTTGAACCCTATTGGAGAATGCCCTTTTTAGGGTTCCTTGAAGCAATCGTGTATGAGAGGTTTCTTTGGTGGTAGGCTTTGTGGGTGGGAAGGAATGAAGAAAACAAATATTTGGGAGAAAATAGGAAAAAATAGGAAACGAAAATGGTAGACTTGGTTTCGCTAATAAAGTAGAGCCACCGTCAAAATGAGATTGCTTCTTCCTCTCGTGAGTGGAGGCTTGGTAGGTGAAAAGGAGCAAACCAAACAAAGAGAAATGAGTGAATGAGGTTTGAAAAATTAGGGTAAAAATGGTGGGAGGGTTGGTAAGTGAAAATGAGACCAAAATGTATCCACGCGCGAGATACTCTTTCAATCTCCTGTACCAGCGTGAAAGTGTACAAATTAATTAAAAATAAAATATAGAATGCTACATAATGATGCCACTTAAGGTGGTAAAAAAAGTGATAAAATGTGGATATCAACCTATCATTTTCCATATACACAAAATCAATTTCGTAATTAGTTTGAATCGAAAATAACATAATATCTAAATAAAATCTAAATCGATATATAAAAAGATATATACTATTTTGTATTCATATTTTATATTTTCACTTTTATTTTTAATTATTATTTTAAAATTTAATTATTTTATAAATAGTTTATTTTTAATTATTATTCTAAAAATTTCTTCTTAATTATTATTTTAAAAATCTATTTTATATTTAACAATTATATTAAATTTATTTATATATTTTATTTTTATAAGTAACATTTAATAATTATTTTAAAAATTAATAATATATTCGTTTTTCATCTTAACTCAAAATTTTATAAAAATTAGAAAAATATAAACAAACATGCGAAGGCATGGTAGTTCGCTGGTATTAATAAAACTTATAATGACAAAACTAATTAACTTTTTTATAATTCAATATCAACTAAAATCATTTCTAACAAATCACGTTTTACTTTAAATTAGTTATACCAATTAACTTTTTTATATAAAAAATCATTGATGTATTATTTCAAATAACTTTAACTAATTGGATTTAATTTTCTATTAATTTTAACTATAAAAACAAATATGTAATATTATTATTATTAAAATATTATTTATTTATCACGTCGATCAAATCATTTACTAACTTTATTTTTAAATCTATGAATTCTTATCTTCAAATTCTTAAAATAAATAGTATTAATTTATTGGTTATTCTCGCTCTAAGTCCATTCCTTAAATCATGTCCCAAAAGGAAACATATAGGTTTGTTTGTTTTGAGGGATGTACTCTTTGTGATGGTTCATGAGAGAGTGACTTAGGAATTAACAAGGATGAATTTAAAGGTGTGTTCTTTTGGGAGAAATGATTTGAGGGGGTAGGAGAAGACTGATTTAGGTGAATCTTAGAATGAAATTTATGTTGTTCTTTTTAAGGGATTTGGAGGTGATAGTATAATTGATTTGAGAGTAAATTTTGCAAAAATTTGTAAACAATTTGACTAATGTGATGGATAAAAAATAAAATTTAATAGATGAAAAAAGTAAAATTATCAAATTGTCCTTGGTACTAAAAGTAATATAAAATTATATTTAGATAAATTGTAATTAATTTTGAATTTTTTGTATAATGAATAAAATTATTTGTAATATTTATTAATTGAAAAAAAACAAATATTATAATATATTTGATTAGAAAAATTAAATATTTTAATTTTCAATATTAAAGAAAAAAACAAACATTTGTAATCACACCATTAATAAAATGTCAACTCAAAATATCGCATAATATCTAAAGAAGTACCCACATGACAACATATGAGAATGCAATGCTATTATATTTTTGTAATAAAATAATGAGGATATATTGGTAAAATTGTTATAATCACCCTCAAATCTCATATTGGAAGAGGAATGCAATATTGAGAAAGATCTCTCAAATCATCACATTCCCTTGTTTTCCAAGCAGTGAAAAGTGTGAGGCCCTGGAAAATAGTGTCTTAGGATTGATAAAATGTTTAAAATAATGATATTCAATTATTTTAATATTAAAAACATAACATATAAATAGAAATTTCATAAACAAGTTTCATTAGTTATAAACATTCCATCTCTCTAAAAATTCTAACTCTAAGAACTCTCTTCCATCTCTCTAGATTTCTCACTGCTAAACTCATCTGTTTGAATATCAGAGGCCACTAGAGTGATCCCATAGGCTAATTCTCTAAACCTGTCCGATCAATTTCTCGAACCGAGTAAGTTGATTTTCTACCCCTTTCTTCCTTTTTAGTTCAATTCAACACATGAGAAGGATTCTAGGTCACATGTGTTATCTGATATTCCTTAGGTGATTTTTCCTTCATTAGTGGTTCTAGTTTTTCCCCTTGATCCCAATTTCATTTTTAGGGTTGAATTGTGTTCCTTATGAGCTCAAAGGAGGGTTTGGTACTTTTTGGGACAATGGAGTCGAAATTTCAGGTAAGGGGAGTTAAAAATTGCTTAGAGTTAGTGAATGGTATGTTTAATTGTTTGTGGAATGATGATTAGATGAATTGAATGGTGTTGTTGAACTGAATTATGTGTGAATGTGTTGTTCATATGCATGTTTGAATTTGGGGATGATTGGTGAATTGGAACTAGAGTCATGAATCTAATTGGTATCACTTACTACAAATTTAAAGCTTTTCAAAGACTTGACAGAGGTAAGGGTACCAAATAGATTCAGGAAATAGGTCAAAGTATCTAAAAAATCCCAAATATTTGAATCTGTTGTTTTCTGGTGTGAGGCTGAGCGTCAGATCCAGTGCTGAGCGCCCAAAATTGTGAGACGATTGGCACTTAACCTCTGCAGGTCTGGAGATAATTTAATTGCCTGACGCTGGACGCCAGTTTCACCATTGAGGGTCCAAAATTGCGAGAAGAATGGTGCTCAACGTTGGGTTGGGCGTTGAGCGCTGAAGCTCTGTTCAGTTGCTTTGTTGGTTTTGCATAGTTTATCTCTTGTATGGATGATATTAGGCATGAATATGAATTGTATTGTTATATGAACTAAATATATACCAGTTGTGATGGGTGAATATGTTGAAAAGTGGGAATTTCAGGGAAATTCCTTGTGTTGATTGATAATAATGTATGTCTTGATATGGAAGAATGACTAGTAAGAAGTATCTTGAACTCTAGTAATCATTCATACTCATGTAGAGGAAGATGATTTATGTGGTGAGAGTGGCAGGATGTCCTAACCTATGGACTGATTCTTTGGTCATAGGTTTGAAAGGATTAACCTGGTATGGTTGGGTGATGACCCATTGTGTCTAGTACTCTGCAGAGTCTAGAAACCATTACAAGTGCACGCTTCTTATGTACCCTATATCAAGACATGGATCCAGATCCTTGAGTCATGAGAGTTTGGTTGTTTGGGAGTCCTTGTATGAGTAAGAATGTTATTGATTCAAAGACTTAGTTGTGAGTTATCCTTAATTTCCATTATTGTATCTGAGTAGTTCTTATATAAATTAGCTTACCCTTTGATTTTGTGTGGTTTTTCTTGTGTTTCTTCTTTTGTAATGATCACCTTGACAGTGGGAGCAGTTGATGATTCTGCAGACGGACCTATAATGAGGAGAAATGATGGGGCTGTCTAGATAGTATCTTTAAATATATATATATATATATATATATATATATATATATATATATATATATATATAT
>Ga0209589_1007567_pt1 | contig 17403 bp, 5 predicted proteins | sample CowpeawhiteBW_FD_187525 | JGI IMG/M metagenome (GOLD analysis project Ga0209589, IMG submission 187525) | Root nodule microbial communities of legume samples collected from California USA - Cow pea white BW (SPAdes) (version 2) | ecosystem: Host-associated > Plants > Roots > Nodule | place: USA...
ATATATATATATATATATATATATTAAAACTAATAACTAAGGGAATATGTTAGTCTTTTTCTTTTTTAAAAGGAAATTGAATTGGGGACATAGTGATCTATCCATCCTTCAGAGCACAGAACACACGTTCTTCATCTCCACTCCATCCCCTTCGTATCTCTTATCTTCTCTTCTTCTAAAAATTTTAAAAAAATTTCAATTTTTTTCCGTCATCCTTAAAGATCGGAGACAATAGAAGCAATCTTGATGAAAAGTCATTTAATTTACTCCGAACGATTAAGGTGAGTGAAATCTGTCTTTGGAGTTGTTTTTAGCTGTATGAACATTCCAAGGTTGTATGTGATTTCTTCCTTGTAATCTAGATAAAATTTCATTTAGTGTTGGACATAGAATTATAAAATTTATTATTTTAGGTTTTAATTGTGTGTATAGGACAAATTTTGGGAGAAATTGGCAGTGCACAACACAAAAATTCAGTGAATACCTTCATTTAGGTAAGGGAGCTAAATTCCTTTCAAAATTTAAAATCATATTGTTGAATTTAAATATTGGGGTATGAATAGTGTAGCTGCATGCCGACTTAAATATGAGAAAGATAATAAATTATTCCGAGAAGTATTATGTTTTAAAATGTGAAGTTGATTGAGACTTTTAATTTTATGAAATTGTGATTTTTTTAGTATCAGAGTGGTTTAGAAAATTTTCAGTTAAAATATATGATTTGAAACATGTTGGATTAATGAGTTATTTGGGAACTGAAGTGTTAATTCTTTATGCCCTTAAGAATAGATAAGGGATAGTCAAATTTGATGTCATAATAATGAATGTGGCATATTGGGTTGCTTATTAGAATGTTGTATATTTGTAAATGTTGTAAATTGAAGATAAGAATAATATAAATATGAAGTGTTGAGAAAGCCATGATTTTCAGAGAAACTTATATTTGTGTAGCATTACTCCTGGATAGTAACCTTGTGACCTTTTGTTTATACTAGAGGAGGTGGTTATATCTTGTTAAATGGTTTTCTTTACCTGTCACAAATTATATTTATTATTGTATTGCGTCATGTGTTAAAACTTATTTTTTGTACACTTCAAATCTTTTTACAACCATTTGTATAATTTTTAAAGAACAGGAAAATGAATATTTTATGAATAAAAAGCTAAACTATAAATAGGTATCTATTATAGAGTCATATTACAAACTCAATTACATCTTTTGAACATAGCAATACTTGTGAAAGTCTAGTGTGGTATAGTTGTCACATTAGCCTTTCTAAGGGGATTGCTAATCTAGGTGAGGTCAAGTATATTGAAGGGAACTTGTGATGTGAGACTATGCTGACTCAACTAGTGTCTAACTCACATATAGTAGGACATCTAGGTGGTGTGAGTCGAAGGAGGCTCCACATGACAAATAGTATGATATGAAATAGGATCATACTTAGGGAGCTAGTGGGGTTAACCCTGTCATGGCTTGATTTGAGGCATTGGTTCTGAGTGTTGAAATATCAATGGAAGATTGGGTAGAGTGTTGAAATATCAATGGAGGATTTCGAAGGCATGACAGGTGCAGAGTCTCACGAGTTTATTCAATATACTTGTCTTTCGGAAGCTAGAGTCTAAAAGTTTCCTTGTAGTTTGATGCTTAGACTTTTGTTAACTCACTTTAATTTAAGATTATGGTGAAAATTATGATATTTTTCAATTATAGATTATTTTTGTGATATTTAGCTCACCCTTGCATTTTGTTTCTTTTGTTTCTCTTGTTCTTGCGATGATCCTATATTGTATATATATACGAGAGCAAATTTAGGAGTCGTTGGGAATACTAGCAATGGAGCTAGAGCTATCCACTAAAGAAGTAGTATAGGAATGAGTTAGAGAATATGTGTTTGTCTTATGAAAGATTATATTAAGTTTTAGTTATTATTTTGGAGTACTTATGAGTTATGTTAACCATATTTTGAAATACACTCTTACTGAGTTAAACTAAATTGTAACTCAGTTTAATTATGATTAGTGATGTTATTAATGAGTTATGATCTTATTTATAATTACTAAAAGAATGATTAAGAAAATAGGATTGTTACATTTGACACTTATCACAATGCTTTGTCTAAATCAAAGATCTTTAAAAGAACGTATTGAAGAATACTCAACAGGTTAGCTAGAAGTGGCTACAAGCCAAAAGAATAATTTTGTATCTTGCAACATTAGTTTATTAAGTGAAATTCAATTAGTTGATTGAGAATTGGACGTAATTTGTGATATTATACGACTAGTATAAAATCATCTTAAGTAATTTCTTCCCTTCTTTTTATTGTTATATTGTATGATATAATTGTTGTTTTAACTTACAAAGTAGAAGTTTTCGAACTCAATTTTTGAAATACAATTCAATCCTCCCTTCTTATGTTTCTCCGATTTTCAATAGAAAATGTTACCAAAACTTCATAAATCAATGCAATAAAACTCTAATGCTCTAGACTTAGTGATTTAGAATAAAATATAAAGTAATTTTTCATAATTCCTTTCACCCAAGAGTTTAGAAAACTAATTATGATCGATCTTTCACTCGTATTGTTAAAGCATGTTCAACTTTTGAAGAAAATATCAATCTATGTATCAATTTAAGAGAAGGAAAGATGTAATAATTTTCAAAAGCACTTAAATATTAAAAAATTATATGAAAAAATACCAAGAAAAAGACTTTAAGAAACAAGGATGACAAATTTAAAAAGGGATAAAGAAAAAATAGGTATATCAAAGGAGAAGCAAAATGAAAACTAAGGATCGGGACAAAAGAAACCAAAAATCAAGGTAAAGATGAATAGGTATTCCATAATCTTAAGTGAGTTAATTTCTAATCAAAGTGCTATTTAGAAAAAGACCAAACAATTCACCATGACTGAATTAGTTTGCCAAACCAAAGATCAATTCAATCAATATTGTGTTTAGGAATGGTTCATTAAAATCATAGAACTTTTCTTGATCTAGTACTAATGTTTCGTAAAACAAAAATTTCAATTAATTTTGATGTGCTTTCATATTTCAAAGCTTAAACACGGTACAAAAAGATGATCCAAAGTTTGAACACTTAATCCCTATGTTTGGAGTTCAATGATTAATTCTTGTCAAAGAGTGTTTTAAAAACGAAAATAAACCAAAATTAAATCAAGTAATCAAGAATAATCAAGAAGAGTAACTAACATAAATATGACTCTAAAACAAAGCAAGATGACAACAAAGTAGAGAGAAATTATCAATGATTAATGAAAGTCATTATATCAAACATCTAATAGACATCAAATACTAACCCTCATTAACAAGATTAACTAAAAATGGATGAAAGAACCACCAAAGAGACTCGAGACTTGTGACAAAAATTTTCTATGACAAAGAAATTTGAAACAAAAAATAGCAATTGAATTAGTCAAACAACATAAACTGAATGAAAACAGTTCAAAAATTAATTCAAACACCTTTTAATCACAAAAAATAAAATCAATCATCACATATGATTCATATACATAGTGTTTGCATGTTTTGAAGTTAGAAACTATAAAATATGATTTTCAATCAACTATGAACCATTTAAACCCATATTCATTTGGTCAAAACAACATTTGTTCAGTTAGAAACTATTTGTATTAAGTTTAGAAACAAGTAATCCATGCATTAGAAACCAAGAACAAAGTATTCACTCAGTTAGAATTGATTGGAACCCATGGATTCTTATTTAGATTTTTTTAGCTTATGAAGAAGGAAAGAAAGATCAAGAGCAACAAAATACAAAACATGGAAGGTTTTATTCACTCCTCTCGCTAGACAATATGAAAATTTTCATGTATGCTGAGTGTGTTTGTACTCGTTTGATTTCGATTTTGTAGTGTGTATTATTGCTTATGAGGTTTCTGCTGGATAGGGTTTATTGAATATTTCTTTATCGAGTCAAAAGAAAATTAGAGAAGTCTTCTTAAATGGGAAATAAGCAAAGGGAAATAAAGTAGTTTAGTTTGAGAGAGCTTTTGTAAAATCTCTCCTTGAGTGAATGTGTTAAAGAAATCTTGTGCTAATCATTCTCTATTTATCAATTAAAATTATAATATTATTTTATTTAAAATAATAACTCACATTTTATTTTAACTTAATTTATAACACTCGCATTTTATTTTTAAATTAATTTCATCAATTAGAACTTTTTAATTTTAAATAATAAATCAAATCTTATTTTAATTTAATTTAAACTAATCATATTTTATCTTAAATTAATTTTAGCTACAAAATTTTAATCTTATAATTTATCAATTAAAATACTTTTTTATCTATCACACTCATCAAATCAATTACAACCTTTTTTTTTCTCTTCATTTCTCTTCATTTCCTATGGTATTTCTCTTAATTCCAAACAATCACATTTCCCACTTTCTTTCTCTTCAAATTTATCTTTTCTTCACTTCCTTAAATACATTCTCAAATTTAAACAAAGCCTTATTTCCTTACTTAAAAATCATTATTTTTATTCCCACACATCAATATCCTTCTTTTTAAAATATCTACATTATACATACTACCAAAAACAAAGGTGTTGTGTTTACATTCTTTAGTTTTCATAGAAGTTTGAGTTAAAATCAATAAAAAATATATAATTAATTTTTAAAATAGTTGTTAAATGTAAAATTAGAAAAATAAAATATGTACACAAAAGAAGTTTATAAAATAATTGTTAAAGTCAAAATAGGTTTTTAGAATAATGGTTAAAGGTAAACTATTTATAAAATAATTAATTTTTAAAATAATAATTAAGGGTAAAACTGGAATAATGAAATGTGGATACAAAAAAGATATCTCTTTATATATTTTTATAGATAAAATAATTAATTTTTAAAATAATAATTAAGGATAAAACTGAAATAACGAAATGTGGACATAAAAGATGGTATCTCTTTATATATTATCATAAAAAATAGAATATATCTCTTTATATATTTTATAGATTAATTTTTAAAATAATAATTAATGATAAAACTGGAATAACGAAATATGGATATAAAAGAGAGTATCTCTTTATATATTATTATAGATAAAATAATTAATTTTTAAAATAATAATTAAGAGTAAAACTGAAATAAAAAATGTGGACACAAAAAATAGTATCTCTTTATATATTTTTATAGAGATCAAGGACAAGTTCAATGAAGAGAGAAACATTTTTTCTCTTCTACTTTTCTCTAAGTTTTTTACTTTAATCAGCCTTAAAAATTGGCTCATTTTCGACCCTTCTTTTTCTATTATTCTATTTCTTTCCTTTAAACTTCTCTCTTTATTCAAACAAAGTTTAAAGTTCTATTCATTACTGAATTAAGCCAAATAATTTGAAAACAAAAGGAAGTAAATTGAAGGAAAAAGTAACAAAAAAAGAAGAAGAAAAAACTCAAGTAACCAAATATAGAATTCATTGTCCTATTTTTTGAGTCAAGAAAACACAATTTTTTCTTCAACAAATAAAATATTAGGTATAAATTATAATAATCACTAGCGCCTCACGGTTATGAAATCGAAATAGTTTAAAACTTAAGCCAATGATCTAAAGTTTAGGCATATTGAACTATACTTGAGGTTAAGATATTTGAATCGTATCCCATCTACTAAAAACAGACATGTCAAACACAAACAAGTTAAATGGATGGAAAAATGGACATTAAGTTAACCTACAATTTTTCATAAACATAAATGTCAGAAATCAAATATATAGGCAATGTTATTGTAACGTTAAAGAGACGCATAAGTTAAAAACATTCTATATATGTTATTTGTAGTGATGATGTAAAGGTATATTTATAAATTTAGAAATAATTTAAATTTTTCATTTATTTTGAGATAATGGGACAGTGGGTCTTATTAAGAAATTAAAATTTAGACGCGTAAGTCATTTGTTTTCATCTTAAACGAGTTTTGAGTCCAATATAGAAACTAAAATATATATATTTTTTTTTTGTACTTATTCTAAAATAGAGACTCATTATCTTAGACGAATTAGATAACATGTCATTCATTATTTCAGACGAATCAGATAACATGCCACTCATTTATCTTAGACGAATCAGATAACATGCTACTCATTATCTCAGATGAATCAGATAACATGTCATTCATTATTTCAGACTAATAAGATAACATGTCACTCATTACTTCAGACGAATCAGATAACATGCCGTATTTAGTAGATTTTATCTCCAATTAAACAATAATCACATGAGAATTAACAAATGAAAGTAAATAAAAAAGAAAAAATTATCAGAAAACTTTTTTTCATCTCTATTCACTTTCTATCATATTTTTCTTGAAATATGTCCCCAAATCACAACAAAAGAAGTAGATAGAAGGAAAAAGCTAAAAAAAAGAAAAGAAGGAAAACTCAATTAATCAATTATGTGTTAAGGTTTAACCATCAACTCTAATATCACTTGTTAGGTTTAGAGAGGATTATGTGTTAGATTTTAACTATGGGTTCATTGACACCACTCTTAATCCAAAACCTTAAAGCAATAGTCTTTATCTTTATATAGTACTCTACTTTTCCATTTTTAGTTCATGTGAGACTTAGACTCACACTTGGATTCTTAATATTATGGACTTCATTGTCCTTCTTTCTGAAGCATGAGAAAAACATTGATTCCAACACAATTTTTCTTCAACAAATAAAAAATTAGGTATAATTCAATGGTTATGAAATCGAAATAGTTTAAAACTTAGGCCAATAATCTAAATTTTAGACATATTGAACTATACTTGAAAGTAAGACAATCGTATACTGAAAACAAACACGTCAAACACAAAAACAACTTAAAAAGATAGCAGAATTGACATTAATGATATTTAACCTGCATTTTATTCATAAACATAAATGTCCGAAATCAAATATATGAATTCAAAAACTATAATATAACTATTGATGTTCCACAACCACCAAATACTGAGTTACATAACATGTAGAAGCCAATAGAAAATGCATTTATCTAAGAACAAATTACAACATACACACAAACCAACAACTATCATTTGAAATAAAGTTTGCATTTTGCAGAGCTTTTCGGGCACATGACCAATTCTTGAATCATCTGAAACTTGTTTTGACGATTTGAGGAATAAATTTTATTGGGTGGTATCTTGTGGATTGTCATGATCTGCAAAGCTGTTGAATTTCGCAATATAAATTTTGTAAATTGCACCTCAGAATTCCTGCCTGTATAATTAAAAATACTAAACCTTTTAAGCTGTGAAGCAATGGATTGAGGAACAACTTGTGGGGAAATCCATCCTGTGCAAGAAAATGGTTCCATGGGCATATGAAGCATAATAGTTTCAAGCTTTGGACAATGGTTGAGCATTTGAATCACCAAGTGCCACTGAATATCCAAGCCAAGGTGGAGCTCCAAATGAAGAAGGTTTTTGAAAATGGGAAAACTCTCTTTCTTGAGCTGCAATAGTTGTAAGCACAAGATATTATAATGTTCACAATACTTTCTAAAAGAACAAGAAGAGTGCTAACACCACACACTTTTTTTAAGACTTAAATTTTGTTAATTTAACATATTACACAAAATACATGTTTTCCAAAGATCTCATTCTCAAACTAACAAGACCCACATGAAAAAAAGTCTTTATAAGTGTCACACAATATATAGGAAATGTTAGTGTAAAGTTAAAGAGATGTAATTAGTCAGAAACTTTCCATATATATATATATATATATATATTATTTGTAGTGATTTAAAGGTATATTTATAAATCTAATAAAAATAATTAAAAATAACCATTTTATTTAGACTTAAAGTGGGTCTTGTTAAAAAAGATAAAAACAAAATTAGAGGTTTCTTCTTTTTTTTTTTACTATAAATGAGTCTAAGTCTAGTACCGAATATTGTGTACCAAAATTAAAATATATTTATTTTCTTAACTTATTCTAAAATTGAAACTAGTTATCTCAGACGAATTAGATGACATGCCGTATTTAGTGGATCTTAGTCCAATCAAAATATAAATATATGAAAATTAACAAATAAAAGTAAATAAAAAAGGAGAAATTATTATATTTTATTAACCATAAAACATCTCTTGTCTAATTGAATTACACAATAGAAATAAAAAAAATAATTTTTTAACAACTATATATTTTTTTCTTACAACATAAAAGTTATATCTTTGAAGTGATTTTTCATTTATCTATATTTCAAAACAATTTAGAAGATATATTTATTTTCTTAACTTATTCTAAAATTGAAACTAGTTATATCAGACGAATAAGATGACATGCCGTATTTAGTGTCCAATCAAACGATAATTATATGAAAATTAACAAATGAAGGTAAATAAAAAGGGAGAAATTATTATATTTTATTAACCATAAAACATCTCTTGTCTAATTGAATTACACAATAAAAGTAAAGAAAATAATTTTTTAACAACTAAATTTTTTTTCTTACAACATGAAAGTTATATTTTTGAAGTAATTTTTCATTTTCCTCATTTTTTTTATATTTCAAAACAATTTAAAAGATGTGACATCATAAGATAAAATTGTTAAAACGTAGTTTTCAAAAATATTATTCGCATAGAAATAATTAAGAATGAATCTAAATCATGCATCATACAATAAAATAGTCTTCATCAAAATTTGCAAAAAAAAATGAACAAATCAAAGGTTTTATTTACTTTCCAATATTCATACCTTGAGGAAGAATCTGAAGTGCTCCACATTAGACACCACCTTTAGAGGAAACTCGAACACATAATCAACTTTAAGGTCTGCCCTAACCAATTTGGGCATGGTTCGAAACTCCACCCCGTCCAATTTGTTATCCAGAAATATATGATACGCTCGAAAATCTTCCAAAACGGGACACCCATGAAGAATCTCTGCAAGATACTTAGACTTGGATACGAAAAGGAAATCCAAATGTAGGGTTTTGAGCACAGGCAAATGAACCTTAACAAAAGCATCTACGGACATTCGATACAACTTGAGAACAACAAGTGTTTTGCAGTTCCATATGATGTTTGGAACCTCAAGCGCACGAGGAATCTCGATGAAGAGTTGCTGAACGCCACGCTGAACGACGGTGCTCACCCAAATCTTGAAGAGAGGGTAAGGGAAGTCGCTACCGTAACCGCACGTGCGAGGGGAAAGGAGGAAGCGTGCGACTGTGATGGGTTGGTGCATGCGGCACTTGAAAAGGGTTCCATAAGCGAAATTGAAGAAGGAGGTGTAGGATCTGCCATTTCTGATAAAAGTTTGGTCGTCGAGGTGAAGAATGGCTGAAAACAGCCACAACGGTTGCCACCTTTTGGAGACAAAACTTGTGGCAAAGGAATCATAAGTTGAGAGAAAAGAAAGAATGTGACACAAGATTTCATCAGGTAATGAACTGATTCTATCTTGGGTATCCATTCCACCATTATTCTCAGAGGAAGACATAGATAATCACAAGAACTTGTTCTTGAAGTATGTTTTTCTTTCTTTTTTTTTTGGTTTACCAACATATATTTATATATGAAGGATTTGAGCATTTCCTAATAATTAAAATGGAGTTTCATTAAAATTAGTCTTAATAATATAAACTTTCATTTAATGAGACAGAATTTAATATTATAAAGTAACTGGTCTCATTAAACTAGTTATAATATAATATTAAATTCTATTAAATGAATTTTAATATTTTTATTCTCTATGTATTAATATATAGGCTTATATAATTGCTGAGTACCTGATATATGACTGCTTTTTGGTTTGATCATCCCAATTTTTTTCTTCAAATTATTGCTTAATTAAGATTTTAAGGATATTGCAAATTTATTATATATTTTAAATTAAAATTTTATCAAAAAAAAATTATTTTATTGAGTGTTTAAAATATTTTTTATTTTTGTTCAAGTATTGTACTTTTTTATTTTTGACATCAAGAGTATGACGTGGTTGCTGTTTTCATCTTTCTATTTTTAACTAATCAATTATTTTGTTTTTCCCTTATCTAACATCTTTTGATACATCGATTAACTCGCTATTTTCTATCTAAAGATTAGTTAACCGACAAAACGACAAAAATGAGATGATAAGAAAGAAAGAAAAAACAAGCTAATCAATCAGTTGAGAATGGAAAGATAGAAGTAACAAACACGTCATTTCATTGATAATAAAAGTAGAAAACAAAATAATATCATTACAGGAAACTTTTAAATATTGACCAATTTTAGTGACCAATAATTACTAGTAACTACAGTGACCAATTTAAATTTAAATACCAATTTACAAAGCTAAAAGTTATTGGTTACTAAAATAGTCATTACTATAAATAAAAAATTATAATTGGTCACTCGATTTGTTTTTAAAATTAACTATAATGGTTGTAACTATCAAAGGAAATTGGTCACTAAAAATTAGCTACCTAGGTTTTGGCTACCAAAATGAATTAGTTTCTAAATTAGTTTCTAGTTAATTAGTGATCAATTATAATTTTTTATTTATAATAGTGACTATTTTAGTAACTAATAATTTTTAATTTTGTAAATTGGTATCTAAATTGTTACTATAGTGACTAAATTATTTTTTTTCTAAAATGGGTTTTTAATTGAGGATTTTCTTGTAGTATATAAACAAAAATAAAAAAGAATATTCAAGTATTCAATAAAAACAAAACTTTAATAAGAATTTAATTGAAAATACTCATATTTATGAAATAATTTAAATTTAATTAAGTAAAATATGTACACCTAATAAATAAACTTTCTTTTTTTTATCACTATTAATTATATTTTGATTCATTCTCTAACCTGAAACATGTGTCATATAACATAGAGAGCTAAGGAAGGATATTTCTTAACACTACAAGAAAATTATCAAATATTGACCAATTGTTATGAACAAAAATATGTTTGGAGACCAATTTAGAAACCAAATTCATAATTAGAGACTAATTTAGAGACCAATTCTTTTGGTAGCCAAATCTAGATGGTTAATGTTAGTGATCAATTTAGAGATCAATTAATAATAGAAACTATTTTAGTTACCAATTTAGAGACCAATAATAATTTTTTAAAAATATTTTAGTTATCAATAAATTTTAGTTTATAATTTGGTATCTAAATTGGTCACTATAGTGACTAATTATTTTTTGTCACTAGAATTGGTAATTAATCAAGAATTTTCTTGTGGTGGTCCCTTTATGTTATATGCATTCGTGAGATAGTCACCATATAATATAAAAATTGGCTACTATGGTTGTTCTTGTTGGTCAAAATATAGTACAAAGATTCCACCAACTTCTCCTATCTTTCGCCTTCACTCTTCAAACTCCTTGTCGAGATGCCTTCAAATCCAGGTTTCGTCCTAAGTTGAATGGGAGTGTGCTTGCAAAAGACACTTTGAACCTTAAGTAAGGAATGTGCATAAACAAAAGCAGTAAACGTTATAATTCCTTGCCTTAATTCCCTATCTGTTGTAATGAGACTGACATGATCTCAGTCATCCTAAGATGAGATGATCAAGAGTAGGCAACTGCCGAGATTATCTCAACTATCACTACAAGAAAATCTTTGATTAGTGACAAAAATAATTAGTTACTATAGTGACCAATTTAGATACCAATTTATAAAGTAAAAGTTATTGGTAACTAAAATAGTTTCAAAAAAATATTATTAGTCTCTAAATTGATAAATAAAATAGTTTCTATTATAAATTGGTCAGTAACATTAGCTACCAAAAGAATTGGTCTCTAAATTAGTCTCTATTTATAAAATTGGTTTCTAAATTGGTCTCTTGAACATGTTTTTGGGTCATAAAATTGGTCACTATTTGATAGTTTTCTTGTAGTATTATATGAGGTAGCATAACTATCTTGGTCATCTTGATTGTTGGCCAAGATGAATCCCAAATATATAAAATACAATGATAAAAAAGAATAAGTTGAAGGAGAAAATGAGACATCTAACATATTTTTGAGAGCATTCTACAAGTGAACATAATATAAGGAAAAAAAAAAGATGAACCAATATTCTTAGGGCTTAACCCAAAAATTTGTAAATTTAAAGTATTCAATTAAAAAAAATATTGTGTAGTCCAAACAAAAATTGATAATATATTCAATTAAAAACTTATTTGAACATATTTGCAAATTTATTCTTTTGCAAATAAATGAATTTTAATACTTTTATTCTTTATTCATTGATATATAGGCTTGTATATTGTTCGGTCCTTGATATATGACTTACATAGGCTTTTCGTTGTGAGCATCCCAATTTTTTTCTCCAAATTGTTGCTTAATTAAGATTTTAAGGATATTGTAAATTTATATATTTTAAATTAAAATTTTATTAAAAAATATTTTATTGAGTGTTGAAAATACTTTTTATTTTTGTTCAATAATTTGTACTTTTTTTTATTGAAATCAAGAGATCACGTGATTGTTGTTTTTCTATCTTTAACTCACCGATCAATTTATTTTTCCCTTGTCTAACGTGTTTCAATACATCGGTTAACTCACTCATTTTCTATAGTTAGTTAACCGACAAGTACAAGAAGATAAAAAAGAAAATAAAAAAACAAGTTAATCAATTAATTGAGAATGAAAAGATAGAAGTATCAAACACGCCATTTCATTGATAATAAAAGTAGAAGATAAAAAACATAAACAAAAGAAAAATATATTTCAAATATTCTATAAAAATAAAACTTTAATAAGCATTCAATTGAGAATACTCAAATTTATGAAATAATTTAAATTTAATTAAGTAAAATTTGTATACTAATAAATAAACTTCCTTTTTGATATCACTGTTAATTCTATTGTTTAATTATTTTTCTAAGCTGAAACATGTGTCATATAATATAACTTAGAGTGTTAGAAGTGAATTTTATATTTAACTCAAGCTCATAACACCGACTTTTAAGGTCATATTTACACCAACTTATATAATATAAAATTATCTTATCTTTAATCGACGTGAAACTTTCAACCTAAAGAGCTAAGAAATATCTTATGTGATATGCAATCCCACAATAGCCACTAAATAATTTAGAAAAATGTACATAATAAGTTGAAGACATCTAAAAATATTGTCAAGATAACTAGTCAACATAATATTAAGTAAAAAAATATAAACTAATAATATTCTTAGAGCTAAATGAAAATTGTTAAATTTAATATATTCAATTAAAGAAAATTATTCGGTACTCAAAACAAAAATTGAAAATATATTAAAGATTAAAATTTATTTTGACAGATTTGCAAATTTATTTATTTATTTTTAAATTAAAATCTAATAGACAAAATACTTTTTTTATTTTAAAATAATTAAATTCAGAATAAAATATTAATATCCTAATTAAAATGGTTTAAATTTATACAATTATACATTGTATTTATAAAATTCAGTTTTAAATAGAAATATCTAATTAAAAATAGATAGAAAAATGTTTTATTCTAATTTTCAATTTTAAAATACACTAAATCAAAAATCAAACAATCACTATTGTTAATGCAGTCCGATGTTGGTGGGTTGAGAAAATACCAACAATAAAAATTGTGATTTTTGAAAGGTTAAAACAACCCTCAAGTTAAAAACAATAAAAAAAAGAAGAAATTAATTTCTTGAATTAGAAATTTTAAAATAGGAACACAATAATTTTGAAGAATGCAAAAGATTATTGTACATATATTTTTGAAAGTCACATTAATAATGAAATTGGTAGAATAATGAAATTAACGAAACCCACTCCTGCATATTGGTCCGTATCAAATTCTCAAAAAAAAAAAAGGTCTTGTTTTATCCATTTTTTTTTATCTCAACTTCTTTCCAATCTCCATAATGTGTTTATGTGTCTCAATTAACAAATATATTTTTAACCTTCCTAAGGTAATAAGGTTTGATACACTATAAAACAAATCCCACAGGTGAAAGTTATATAAAATGAAGATATTATGTAGAAATTAGAAGAAAGAATAAGAAAAAGTTACCCTTATTTATTTTAGTCGATAAAAATTTCATGGAAATTTTCTTTTTGTAAGTGAGGAAAAATTATAAGATTAAAAAATAAAAATATTTATTTTTAAATACAATGTACTAAAATTATTTTATTTATGAATTATATAAATACTTTTTATTTTAATATTTTGTCATTATCTTAAAAATATATATATATATATATATATATATATATATAATATTAATTATAAATTATATACATAGAATTAAAAATTAATCAATTAGTTAACTAACAATATATTATTATTAAAAATAATAATTAATATTATAACAATAGATAATAACAACTAATTAACCAAAAAATATATATTAACAATATATTATTTATGAATTTTACATCAATATTTAGTTATTATATATATAGATAGATATTAGAATTATAAATTAAATGTCTAAGTAGAAAGAATAAAGAAACTGGAAGATGAGTTAGAAAAAGGAAAGTAGGGAGAACAAGAAAGGTAAGAAAGAGCAAGGAACGAGTAAAAAAAGGATAAAATCGAGAAAGTGCTCCGAAACGTTTTTTTGTCTATAAATGGTTAAAAAAAATGAATGAGACACTTATTATCTTATTTATTTATATTATTTTATATATTTTTTATTAAAATCTCTTTTATTTCATTTCATTTATTTAATTATATTTATTACATACGAGTTTTATTTATTTAATTATATTAATTTTTAGTTATAAATTTTATTTATTTATTTATATTTACGTCTATACACAATTAGTTCTATTTATTTATTTAAATTTATCTTTAATTACTTATGAGTTCTATTCATTTAATTATATATATATATATATATATATATATATGTATATTGAGTTATAGACGGATCATATTAATTTTTATTTATATTTATCTCTAATTGCATTTATTTATTTAACTATATTATTTGGTGTCAAACATTTAACAGTAAAATTAAAATTTATGAGAAATAAAAAAAAATTATCGTAGTTGAAAGTATGACTTTGAAAGTTTAAATAAGTAAGTTTTATTTATGATAAGATGTTCTTAGGTTATTCTTTTGACCATTGTAAAACTCATTTATCGTAATTAATCATTACAAAATTAATCCAAGTTTTAATAAAGTATGTCAAAAATCAAGTTAATGAAATGAAAAAAGTTTTTATTTTATTTTATTTTATTTGGATATGTTGTAGTTTTACATAATATTTGTTTTATTTTCCTATTTTGTTATTTATGTAAGAAAAATAAAATTATAATATTTGTCTTATTTTCCTGTTTTGTTGTTTCTATATGAAAAATAAAATTATTTATTAAGTGTTTAAAATATTTCTTATTTTTTTCAAGTATTGTAGTTTTTTTATTTTTGACGTCAAGAGGATGACGTGGTTGTTGTTTTCATCTTTATATCTTTAACTCATCAATTATTTTGTTTTTTCCTTATCTAACATCTTTTGATACATCGGTTAACTCAAAATTTTCTATCTAAAATTAGTTAACCGATTAGTATGGAAAGATAAGAAAGAAAATAAAAACAAGCTAATCAATGAGTTGAGAATGAAAAGATAAAAGTAACAAACACATCATTCCATTGATAATAAAATTAGAAAAAAATAAACAAAAATAAAAAAGAATATTTCAAGTATTCAATAAAAATAAAACTTTAATAAGAATTTAATTGAAAATACTAATATTTATGAAATAATTTAAATTTAATTAAGTAAAAACTATACCTAATAAATAAACTTTCTTTTTGTTATCACTATTTATTCTATATTTGTTCATTTCTCTAACCTAAAACATGTGTCATATAACATAGACAGTTAAGAAAGGATATTTCTTAATACTACAAGAAAAATATCAAATAGTGACCAATTTTAATGACAAAAAAATATGTTTCAAGACCAATTTAGAAATCAATTTCGTAATTAGAGACTAATTTAAAGACCAATTCTTTTTGTAGCTAAAACTTAGGTAGATAATGTTATTGACCAATTTAGAGACCAATTCATAATAGAAACTATTTTAGTTATCAATTTAGAGATCAATTATAATTTTTTAAAACTATTTTAGTTACCAATAATTTTTAGTTTATAAATTGATTTCTAAATTGGTCACACAATTGGGTTAAAAGTACTATATTCATTCATTTCTAAAGTTTATGGACCAACATGTATCGAAGTTTCAGATAGGGACAAATTCCATTTTTTAGTCAAAGTTCAAGGACTAAAAACATACTTAACCCTATTTTTTGTTACTAAAATTTATCATTTTTATCAAGAATTTTCTTGTAGTGTAAGTCCCTTTATGTTATATGCACTCACGGGATAGTCACCATATAATATAAAATTTGGCTACTATGGTTGTTCTTGTTGGTCAAAATACCGTCCAAAGATTCCAACAACTTCTCCTATCTTATATGCCTTCACTCTTCAAATTCCTTGTCAAGATGCCTTCAAATCCAAGTTTCGTTGCAAAAGACATTGTGAGGTTCAAGTAAGGAATGTGCATCAGCAAATGCACTAAATGTTATGCTAATAATGCACATTTAGTCTTAATTCCCTATCTATTGTAATGAGACTAAATTGATCTTAGTCATCCTAAAACGAGAAGATCAAGAGTAGGCAAGTGTCAAGATTGTGTCGACTATATATGTGATAGCATAACTATCTCGGTCATCTTGGTTGTTGGTCGAGATAAATATATACAATACAATGATAAAAAAAAAAAGAATAAGTTAAAAGGAGCAAATCAAACATCTAAAAATACTTTTGAGAGCATTCTATCCGTGAATATAATATTAGGAAAACAAAAATATAAACCAATATCCTTAAGGCTTAACCCAAAATTTTGTAAATTTAAAGTATTCAATTAAAAAAATATTGTGTACTCTAAACAAAAATTGATAATATATTAGATTAAAAACTTATTCGAACATATTTGCAAATGTATTCTTTTGAAAATAAATGAATTTTAATACTTTTATTCTGTATGCATTGATATATAGGCTTATATTATTGTTGGGTCTTTGATATATGACTTAATAGGCTTTTTGTTTTCAGCATCCCAATTTTTTCTCCAAACTGTTGCTTAATTAAGATTTTAAGGATCTTGTAAATTTATATATTTTAAATTAAAATTTTATTATAAAAATATTTTATTGAGTGTTTAAAATACTTTTTATTTTTGTTCATAAATTTGTACTTTTTTATTTTTGAAAGCAAGATATCAATGTGATTGTTTTTTTCATGTTTCCATTTTTAACTCACCAATCAATTTATTTTTTCTTTGTTTAATAATTTTTTGATATATCGATTAATTTGTTGATCTTCTAACTAAAGGTTAGAAACTCACAAATACAGAGGATAAAAAAGAAAAAAAAAACAAGATAATC
>Ga0209589_1007569_pt1 | contig 17402 bp, 10 predicted proteins | sample CowpeawhiteBW_FD_187525 | JGI IMG/M metagenome (GOLD analysis project Ga0209589, IMG submission 187525) | Root nodule microbial communities of legume samples collected from California USA - Cow pea white BW (SPAdes) (version 2) | ecosystem: Host-associated > Plants > Roots > Nodule | place: USA...
ATCACAAAAGGGAAAGACAAAAACACAACAACCAACAAGTGCAAGGGTAAACTAGTTGAGAAGAGGTACACATGTATTTATATTCACAACATACTACACTAAATTATGTTATCATAATAGATATATTCTCATCCTCCAGATGTGCCTATAGACCTGCAACTTCGTCTGCTCCCACAAAATATGTGATCATCACAAAAGGGAAAGACAAAAACACAACAACCAACAAGTGCAAGGGTAAACTAGTTGAGAAGAGGTACACATGTATTTATATTCACAACATACTACACTAAATTATGTTATCATAATAGATATATTTACAATTATTAGACAAAATCATACATATCATGAGACTCTTCTAGACTCAATTATCCGTATACATGCCTTTGATATAAGGTACACAAGAAGTGTGCACCTGTAATATCCCGTCCGGATATTACGAATTTAATAAAATAAGATAAAGTAATTAATTACATTTTGATTAATAATACTTCATTTCCCAAAAACACGGGAACTTTAAATCTTTATTACTTTACTAAGAAGTCCATAAATACAAAATTGCAAATGTAATCAAAATATTCCATGAGTCTTTACAATCCATTTCAAATAAAGTAAAGAAAACATTAAGAAAAAGATCCCATGGTCATCCCCTCTCCGTCGCTAAGCCTCACCAGCTTCACCTGCATCATCACCTGCTCACGTGTACCGTGTACACGATCATCGCCAACCACAAGCAGATAGGGTGAGCTAACAGTTGAAACACACAAAAATATACCAACATACATATACATGTATAACCAATACAAATAATATAACAATAACACAAACTCTTTCTTTATACATGTCCATAACCATAAAAAATATCATTTCTTTTCCCACAGAACCTTACTCCATTTCCATCACATGGCCACCACCATGTACACCGATGCACCTAGTGGAAGACTCGTTACCTTCCCTCCACATGGCCACCACCATGTATATAAAGTACATCAGGGAACCTCGTTCCAATTCTTTCACATGGCCACAACCATGTTAGCATCCATCTACATGTCCTATTAGGTATCTCAAGGTGCCTTGCTGCCACACCTATCGGCCACAACCGATAGAGCACGTGCGGAAACCATGCTACGGATCACACACCATAACGCCAGGTGGAGTTCCCAAATACGAACAGAGTCCGTAACGTCCCAGGACTACCAAACTCATCAGCAACCACTGAGGAGGGCAATCCAACTGGACCCATCCGTACTGGCTACAACCAGCACACTCACACCGATAACACTCGCCAACCCGAGCCACCACTCAAGGGTTCCTCGTGTTCATCCGCTATCCCGAGCCACAACTCAAAGGAAGTCATTCCGGGCCACAACCCATAGAATGCCACGTGCTTAACCCCTGTCCCGGGCAACAACCCAAGGATACGTTCCGGGCCACAACCCATGGAACACTAGCAAGCTCACCATTAAGGCACTCTAGAAGCCTTATAGATCATGCATCAGCATCCAAGCTTTACTCAATCCATTTCCTCATCATTTATTGCCTTTAAACCTAACATCCCTCCATCCTTTAAATAAACTTCCAATTCACGCATAATCATAATCATATTTTTACTTCTAATGTAAAAGAAAGAGTACTCATTGATTTTTTTAATTATCAACATTTAAAGAGAGATACTTTGTAGCTATTATAAAGATTAACAATTTTATCATAGCATGCATTACAATGACATATGCCAGATGAATGGACAACCTATTTTCTCCACGTTGAAATGTAAAAAGAAAAAGATTTAATACTTTATTAGGCTGAAATAATAGGTAGTAGGAAGATTTGAGAATAAAGGGAAAGTCATAATTGTTGTTAATAGAAACAAATGTATAGAGAGGGAGTCTATTTCCACACGTGCACAGGTTATTTAATATGGGACCAATTTATTGGAATATTGTAATGCTTAGTTCCGTGGAAGCAAATCAAAGGTGCCCACACACCCTTTTTCCACTTCTAGATCTCCTTTAGTCCTTTTCTTTCTAACAATACATCCCAATTATTAAATTTATTTCATATTAAAAAAAGTAAATTTTACTTACGCTATCAATTTATAAAATAAGAATAATTTTTAACCGATGTAAAATTTTGATATATAAATAAATGAGTAATTTAATTATGTCTTGAAATAAAATAAAAATATTTTGTGCATTATATAAAAAAAAAAAAATCTTATAGAAAAAGAAGATCATCCTCGACATCAACATATCTATTGAACCTTCTTTTATTATTATTTTTAATATTATTAAAAATTTTATATCGATCGAAGATAAAATAAATTTAAAATATATAAATATAAATTTTATTTTATAAATTAATATTCTAAAATTAAGTTAGAACTAAAATCAACTTTTTAAAATAAAATATAAATTTTATTTTACAAACTAATTTTATAAAATTAAATTAATTTTAAAGTGTAATTCTTAACCATGATTAAGGTTTATTAGAAAAAGACCGCTGATGCGAATGTAAGTTTTTGTATTTGATTATCTATGAGATTTACAAGTAGGATATTTTCAGTTGAACGATGGAGATGTCGGCTGAAACATCAGTTTTGATGAAATTAACTTAGGCATGTGCAGTGAAAATGGTTGGTCCCATCTACCATAAAATACATAAATTATATATTTCCGGTGAATTTTTCTGATATAATTTTTCTCAACCGTATAATCATTCATCGGTTAAGCTTTCATGTCTCGTCCTCACGATTTTCTAATTTATATAAATATGCATGTTTGGGAACGTGAAGTATAATACATGTATCCTACGTATAACAGAAAAAGATCATTTCTTGATTTCAAAACGTGTTATGACGAGGATTGATGATCCTCCACGATAATGTTTATTATTTGCATTTTTTTATTTGTTTGGAACATAAAGGTCAACCATAGCACAAAAGCAAAATCTACATAAAATATTGGAGCTTGTTTTTATGTAAAAAGAGACTTTAACCATAAAGATAATATAAATTGGTTTAATTCAAATGAGTCTCTGATCTGAAACTATCATTTGGTGAAGGGTTAAGATACTGCACTAGCCTCTAAGTTCTATAAGGTATTCGAAATTGATTGAAAATAACGTGTTGGGTGACACTTAAATGTCATTAATTATTAAAATACTTACAATTATGCGTTCCATACATGTAATTAATGAATAACCATGCGTTAGTATTATGCCCAAAAATAGAAAAAGATTTTAAATTTGTTTTGGTCGTTATCAATTTTCTGATTCTTTTTAATTTCAAATTATTTTCAGAAGTTGTAACAAACACATTAAAACTATTACTCTGATAAAATTGTTTGGGTTTGGCGTTGAAATATATCTTTTGTAGGTATTGGGCATGATGTCTCAACTGCATTAGATATTGGAATTGTGGTACATAGATTTCAGATCTTAATCACTGATGCTTCTTCAATTAAAACGATTACACAGTTGAATTAACATTAATCATTGTACCTCGGACACAGCAAAACAACATACGTCCTAACAACTTACGCTTCGGAATTTTCTTCAATTTTCTGCTTCAGCACAACACTCCTCATAAGATTAAGTGGAAAGGTCAATATTAATTAGAAACGAAGGGTTAACTTCTTTTTTTTTTTTCAGTTTGTGGAAACCTTGAAAGGGGAAAACAAATGGGAAACCTTGAAAGGGGAAAACAAATGGAATATTAAAGTGCGGGCCAAAAAGTAGCCCACGATTGAAAATAGAGTTTAAATATATGGCCAATTAAACCTGTTTAAACAATACTGTTTACTTTATGACATTAGTATATGTTGAGAAAGGATTTTAATTTTCAGAATTTAATTATTGAAATGAAACCGTAACAAACATTAAAATAGTCGAGGATACACAAAAGTAACTGGACAAAGCATCTTTTTTAAGTCTTTTTCTCCGTCGGTGCAAAACCAAAGATAAAGCAAAATCTTGGGAAATCATGGTGTAGTAATAGTAGCATACTTTATATGTTCAAAGGTCAAAGGTTCTACATTGTTCCAGAGTTAGGAATTTGGAAGAGAATAGATTCCCGTAAGACAATAAAACACAAGTCTCCATAAATAGTGTTCACAAACCACAACAATATTATGTTGCAATGACAGAACGTACAAATGCAAGACGATGAATAAAGAATGTCCAGAGACAAGTAACAGCGAAGAGTGTCTCATTGCCTCTTACTACACCCATTTCTGACACAAAGTTATTCGGTCTTCACCACTAATTTTGACCCTTCTTCTTCGAACAAATAATCAGATGAAATAACACACAAGGAACATCTATTGATTTCAAATTTTTAGGTATACAACAATGTCAATGTACGCATCAAGTAAAAGCTCTCAGAATATAGGTGATGAATAATTTGGCCAATTAATTTAAGCCGGTGCAAGTTATTATACAATGTTGGAATTCATATCAACTAGAAATAAAATAGTTTCAGAGAATGTATAAGTAAATACAAATCTTATCTTACAAATTTGTTTAATAAAATTGAATTAGGCTTAAAGTCTATCTTTTAAAATAGTTTCAGAGTCATTTGAAGTCTATCCTAATAAGATTGGTTATTTATTGGACCTCAGTCTGATTTCTTTGCTGAGTTTTGTTATATTGTCCTATGCTAAACATTAAAAATACACTATTTTGATACTTTAAATATTAAAATTTTAAAATTAATGATCATCCGTGTATTTTGAAGATACAGTAGAATAACAACAGAGAAAAATCAGTAGAAAAAAAAGTGAATGCAAATCTCCTTGTTAGCATTTGTGACTAATAATATTTTCTACCAACATATGCTATTATTAAACAAGCAATTAATATGTGGGATTCCTCTCATTCTCCACTGCCAATAAAGAACCTCATTTTTCAAAGGCTTTTCTAAATTCCATCTACCTACAAGTGTGGCAGTACTTTATTTAGTTAGTAATTAACATGGCAATAAATTGATAACGAAGTTATCAGTAGTTTCTACTAACTAAACTATACCTTTTTTAATAGAAGAATTTGAAATGGAGTAGTTGAAGGTACGAAGATAGTTATACCTTCAAATTCAAAAAGAGAATGAGCGCCTTAGAAGATGAGCAAAACGAGAAAAAAGAGAAAAGGTGTCCCTGCTACTGTACCTCGACTCTATAAAGAAAGTGTGGGAACATGTTATGATGAAAAAAAACGATGGAGTTAATCGAGTTAGCCCATATTCAAAAATAAACATAGCTTGCAACATAAGCTTCTTGGTTGGCCTTTTTTTGTTACTCTATATATATACTCTGATATAAAATAGATGCTTTGTTAACAATCATCATACAGAAGAAAATGTTAGTAACTTGTGTTTACATGAATTTGGCAAGCATCTTTCAACGTTTGATCATCCGGAAGAAAACAAAATGGTGTGTGTGCATTTATCATTGATTGATTATACACCTACCTAACAATAAGAAATACACTTTCAAGATGTTACCTTTTATCTTAAGAAAGAAGCTTGGGATTTGTGACGAGAACAATTAATCAACCATATACATATACCTGCATATAATGGAATGAAGGTTAAACGTGCACTTTTCTGTCGAAAACAGAACTTTCATAATTTGTGTCACAATTCTATGCCATAGCTTCTAAAGTCTGGTACGTACGCATTTTTCAATTCATATCACTTGAATGAGACCATGTTAATGACGTGGAGTTTATCTCGTATGTGTCACACAAATTTGTGAAACCTGAACCTTGTCCACACCCAGAGAAACATAGGATGAGATTTGATGCCATAATTATAATGTTCACGAGTTAGAAATGAAAGTTACATTTAATCTGTCACGTGATTTTACAATGTTGTTCCACGGTAGCATCGAGGAGAAACATTGGGAGTGAATTGAGTGAAGATGGTTGTAGCGGTTAGGGTGATGAGTGTGCATCATTCTTACTACTCACTGGTAGTAGTTATTGGGTGACAGAACGAACCTTTATGTCTGGTCAAATGACAGACACGGTTATTAAATAAAGATGGAGAATAGAAATTTGGAAAAAGTGAAGAGGGAAGTAGAAGAACGAACAAAACAACCCCACAAAAGAGAGGGGAAAAAGTAAAAAGAAGATTTTTTTTTTTTTCATCCCTTCCTAATCCGATATTGTTGCTTAAACCTCTCCATGATTATGATGACTTTTAATCATTATCGTTGTACTATCAAATTGTCGCTTTACTTTCAAGAAAGAGGGAGAATACCCAAACGATAAATTTTGATAAAAGGAAATAAAAAATAAAAGTGAAGAATTAATTAACATGCCCGAAGAGGATGTTTATTCAAGTTTCTTAACAAGGTTGGATTATCATCGAAAGCATGTAAAGTAACTTCACACTTTAATGGATTGAAGTTGATGTGAATGAAATGCTTAATTCTAATGAAAACAAACAATTCTCTCGTGTATTAAAGTGTAGTGCGTATACTTGTTTTTTAAAAACATATTCTAGATTAGTTATTCAACAACTTTATAACAGAAAATGCATTCCTTCTTTTGGACTACTTTTTTCTTTGCTTACAATTAATATCCTATAATCACGGTCTTATTCCTGGTGATGTCGATGCAATATCAAAATTTGAATACCGTGTAATTATTTTTTGTGTAGAAAAATTAGGAAAAAGTTGTGTATTATTTTGGTGGAGATATTGGTCTACTAGGCTATAATTGTTTCGCTATATTTAGGCATATCTATAAGACCAAAGCACATACCTTATCTGTTGGATGACTACTATCATTCGTCTTCTCTTCCTTTTACTCTACATTTTAATTTTTATTTGACTTTAACCTCACTCTCAGTTAACGCCGTTAAATGTTCCGACAACCTACGGGGAAAAGTGTCTCGGTGAAAAATCGCCGTTAAAAACCAGAAAAGACCATCTATAAATAATGTTAAACCAAGGAAGGAACATAAACGCAAACAGGAGGAGAGCGAGAATAAAAAAGAGAAAGGAGGTTTTTGATAAAGCAAAAGAATATTATTGAAACATAAATTTTGGACTTTCTTTGTATTTGGCACCCACCCACAACGAAATAAAACAAAACAAGCACACAACCAGAGACACACACGCAAAAGAGAGAGGAAAGAAGGAAGAAAGAGAGGAAGAAGAAGGAGATCTTGTGAGATCAGGCCACAACTGTAAGCTACATTTCTCTCATTCTTTGCTCACTCTGTTCCCGTTCTGCCTTTGCTTTTCTTTTGCTTTACAATGTGGGTGTCGATCTCTGTTGCACCTAACTCTGCTTCGCGCTACAGTGGAGAGATTTATCTGCCATTTCCACTCTCTTCTGCTTCTTTCTGTGATTTGTGATGTGGGCTTCTCCTTTCTTTGATCTTTCTTCTGATTCGTTCATTTTCATACTCGCCAGTGCTGGCTAGCTCCTCAGAACCTCATCTTCTTTCGCCGCTAACTGTGAGCCTTCTCCTTTTCAAAATGGGGTTGTGAATATTGGGTCAAAAGTGGAATTCGATTTCCTTTTTACTTTTCCGTGTTTTTGTTTGTTTATTTTAAGGGTTGTCATTTCTTCGGTTGATTTCTTCACTTGCCGGGTTTATGTAATTTCTTTTCTTTTCAAAAGCTTTAATTTTCCGTTTTCTCTACTGACTAACAAACATGTTACTGGTGAATGTAGTTGTTGGAATTGGTCCTTTTGCGTCTCCGTTTCTCTGTTCTTCCTGACAAAGGGAAACGTTGTTTTTTTTTATTTTTCATTCTCTTTATTACTCTACTGTGTAAATATATATTTCTTTACCTTTCATTTAAAGATCATATTGGAGTAGATTTCTAATTTTCATTTTGCCTTCTAATGTGCAATTTTAGTTTGCACTTCTGAAAAAATATGCAGTTATGCCAGACCTTGAAATGTCTGCTCTTGCAGTTTTCTCTCGTTCTACGTCAAAGCGCGTTGAAGACGAGAAGTTTTTTTCCTTTCTAAAATGGGAAATAATTAGCTCAGAATCCGGAGGTTACAGGGCAGTTGATGAAAATTTCAAAATTACTAATTCCAGTGAATATATTCATATGAACAACATTTTCTTTTTGAACTAGATGCTCTCCTGGATCTGTTTATAACCCATTCGGAAGAAGTAGCTTCCTTTTACTATTTCTTTAATCTCTATAAGGATATTTAACTAATCCCATAATCTTTTACCTTCATTTACAGGACAGTGTTCTAAACTGACCTTAAACATATGAAGTGACTTTTTTGTTTGGTTTATGGGGTGGCGTAACTCTGTTTTAGTTGTGTAGTATTTCTTCAATTTTTAATGCTGATAAATGAAATTTCTACATTTAATCTTTGTCATAGTCTTGTGTCACTCATCCTGTAAATTAAATCCTGCAGCACCATGGGGAGAGAAGTGACAGGAATGCAAGTTGTGGACAAGAAGCCAAATGGTGTACTACCAGCTTCCTATGGTAGTTCTAACGATAATGTGTGCATTTCTCCTAAAATAGCAGCAGTTAAGGCTCAAGCAAAGGACCATGAGGTAAAGGAATGTACCAAAGGTGATTCTTTTGTGGAGAAAAGCCATGAGAAGAAGGATGTTTTGAGTGCCAAAACAACGAACTGTAATACTGACTTGCCGGAGGAGGAGATTGAGAGTTCTGAAGTGCTCAAAATTGGTGACAGTATTAAGTTTAGCTCGCCTGCTGGAAAAGAGCATACTGGTCACTTTGTTACACATCCAACTGATCTGGTTACTGAAAAGCATGAATCTCACACACAGATTGTTGATACTGAAGCTGATGCAAATGGTCTGAATCTGTCATCAAACACTAACAACATGCACTCACCTATCTCATCAAAGAATTCACAGGTAATTGATTGTCCTGCTTGTTGTTATGCCATCACATGTTGATGTTGAAGCATGAGCCACTTTAATCCATACGTAATCATATAACGTAGCCCAGGATGTGTAATAAACCTGGTGAATGTTATGCATATATGTTATTAATAGGTTGTTTGCAGTTTTACTTAGAATTACAGAACAAGGATCTTTCATTTTGTTTTTGGACATGCTTGTTTGTGCGAGATATGTTTCTTTGACAGAGGTTTAATTTCTCAACCCTCTGCAATTCAAACAAGAAAGCTTGCCAAAGAAATCTTTTTAAATCTCGAAATGAAGATAAAGATAGTTTATGGTATTAATAATTTGAGACATACATATGTTCGATCTTGGGAAGCTCAAAATACCATAGCAAAGAAATACACGAATGGTTTATTTTGTAAGCATTGCTAATTTGTTAAGGTTTTCTGTTAATAGACTTCCTGTTTATATATTTTGACGTTTGCCGGGATGCTTTGCAACGTTTTGTTTTTCTGTTTGAGTCACTAACAAAATAGTCCCATTTTTTCAGCCAAACTCACCTTTTTCATCAAGCAAGCCTTTGCAACATGATAAGAAGAACTATGACGATGAAGATAATTGGTCTATTGCTTCCTCGTATCCTCTAAACATAGATATTTTGATGATTTATTGTTAACAGAGCAACTTTTACCTACAGTAGATGAATCTTTTGGCATGTGACACTTCATACTTGTACAGACTAAAACATTTATAACATTATCAATTTCAGTGAGATTTTTTTTCTTATTTTGAAACCATCCAAACAATACGGCTGTTACTTTATCAAATGTTCCTTGACCGCAAATACTAGTGCTATGTCTATGCGCACAGCCAGATCTAAGGTGACTCTTGGTTCAGCCCCTACGTTCAGATGCTCCGAACGTGCAGAGAAACGGAGGGAGGTATTGATCGACCGACAAGTTGACTCTTGTATATAATTTAAAACAGAGGATTGTTCCATGTTGATATTATTATTATTTTATGTATCCAGTTTTATCTGAAGTTGGAAGAGAAACATCGAGCTCTTCGAGAAGAGAAAAACCAGTATGAGGCAAGGATAAAGGTACTGTCTTTATCTTGTAGTTGCATTACACACAATGTTATTTAAAAGTTCATATCTTTCTGTTTCCTCTTCGAACTACAAACACCACCCACTCATCCATTTTACCAAAGCCTGTTTTACTTGTTTTATGTATCCTCCCATGTCATCTTTTGCTCATTGAATCGATACAAGAACTTGTCATTGTTTATTTAATAATTAATAATGATAGGAAGAGCAAGAAGCAGCCATCAAGCAGTTGAGAAAGAACTTGGTAATCAAAGCAAATCCAGTACCAAGCTTTTACTATGAAGGGCCTCCTCCTAAGACTGAACTAAAGAAGGTACTTTGGCCTCTTTCTATCAATATTATAAACTACCATAAGAATTTCTGAACTAAAGGTTCTTTCAATTTGGAGCCTTTTGTTGAAAAATATATGAATTGGGTTTGGTTTGGTGAGTGACAGCTGCCACTGACTCGACCGAAGTCACCAAAACTAAGTCGGAGAAGGAGCTTTGGGGATACTGTGAACTCATCTCCAGAAGCTTGTAGTCGAGCGCGTCACAGCACAGGAGGTGGAGGTCACATCAAGAGTGGTTCCAATGCCCCTTTCCCTCACAAAAACAACATTCGACGCAATAGCAACAGCAGCAACAACAACGGCGTTTGCAAACCGAAAGAACGATCGAAAGTGGATAAGGAAACAAAAACGGCTCCTCCCAATATTACAGACCGTGCAAATGCAGACATTTCAGTTCAATCATGACTGCTGAGACCGGAAGAGGCTTCATCATTTTCTTTTCACCCGGACTGACTCTTGTGACTTGCGGTGTATATGTTTTGTAACTTATATTGCTACACCTTATTATGTCTTCTTATATAATGATGAGAGTTATTGATGTAATATGTTTTTACCAATGTATGAATTTTCCCCAGAGACTAGTCCAGGCGTTTTAAATATAATTACCTTTCTCAAGGACTAGCGTCAGGGGTGCCTGAGTGTTACACGCTTGCATCTATTACACGGTTTCATATTTTTATTTCTTCTTGTAAATGTGTTGTACGCTGTTAGTTTTTAATTTTGCGAACAGAGGCTAGGATTCCGAAGAAAAAAATGATTGAATTTAGGTAAGTATTACTATTCGAAGTTATTAAGGAGAATATCACTAAAAGAATCAGGATGTACTTCTGGCACATTATCTCCCACACCGGATAAGACTATGCACTAGAGGTTGGACGCCATGAATAATAAGGCCAATCTTTTTCTAAATGTCCAAATTTAGGCTTTCATAACACTACTACATAGAATAGTAATATTCAAATTAGAAATAAGCATCAGATGATAAAAAAAATAGTTAAAATAGGTTATATATAAAATAATAGTAACAAATAATTTTAAAGAAAGCATTTTATTTTACTAACTCAAAATGAACTTCAAACGTATCTTGAAATAGTAATATATTAAGAATTTTAGAAATTAAACTGATATTTCTTTATAAAATAACATTTGATTTCAAAACTGATAAAATAAACAGGCTAACCCACTCAACCTTTGTCAAACCGAGTCATCTCAGCCTCTCAACTGAAACCTCCAAAGCTCATACATCTTTCAAGAGATTACTTTCTGTAATAAAATTATAATTTTGTACCCTACCATAATCAATCCTAAACAAAGTTAATATCATTACGATAAAGAATAGAGGTAAATTAAAGAGTCTTCAAATTATTCCTTCTATTCATGATCCACGGTATTCCTCAGTTTCATGTGACACAAAAGAAGACAAATTGAAAGAATTCTTTCAATTAACAGACAATTTCTTAGAAATTCAGAGACATTTTCTTATCAGCACAGAAGTCTCACATTGAAATGCTGTAAGGGACACCTATAATGATCAAGAACAAGAAAACCGCAATCCAATTGATCATAGAAGTAAACCAAAAAATGAATAATGAAGAACTGTATTCAATGCAAACGAGAACTCTTTCTAACAAGAAATTTACATCAAATACTCTCTTTCTAACAATATATCCACCTATACTAAGATCGCACCAGAAATAGATAACACTGTAACATCAAACCAAAACCCAACCGACTCCACTTGTTCACTTCTTGGCCTTCTTGGCAGGAGATTTCACGCTCTTGGGTTTCTTAACCACACTCTTGGGCTTTTTCACCGCCTTTACCGGAGTCTTCTTGGCAGGCTTGGCAACAACTTTCTTGGCAGGCTTGGCCTTGGGCTTGGCGGCAGCCACAGCAGTCTTAGACTTGGGCTTGGCGGCAGGCTTCTTCTTAGCAGCAGTAGAAGCAGCCTTGGTGGTGGTCTTGGTAACGGACTTGGGCTTTTTAGGAGCAGCAACAGCAGCCTTGGCAGGGGCAGCGGCAGGTTTAGTGGGTGCAAGTTTGAAAGAGTTTTTAACCTTGACAAGTTTGCCAGCAGCAACAGACTTCTTAAGTTGAATGAGCACAAGTTTCTTGTAGGTTGGTGGCAACTCCTTGTGCTTCCCTTCGATGAACTTCGTTATCGCATATTGGCTTGAACCAGTTCTCTCCTTCAGACTCGTAATTGCCTCAGCTATCATCTACAACACACAAATATTCATAAATAAACAAACTAAAATAGAACAAAAGATTATTATTAATCGATAATTGAATTGAAGAAGTCATCGAAAAGTACCACGGCGAAGGTAGGGTGAGAGAACGGCTTCTTTGCGGCCGCCGCTGTTTTCTTGACCTTAGCGGTAGACATGGCTGAACTGATGCTGAAAGGAACGAGAATTAACGGTTGTGACAAAAGAGATAACAACTAGATGCTCAGAGAGAAGAATTTGGATGATAGAAAATTGTGGTGGAGAGAGTTTATATAGAGTGCTCGGAGAGGAAAATTCGTAAACTCTGATTGGTTGAAAGGAGGTTCGCACGGATTCGCTATGTTTTGCTTTGTTTAAATCTCCGCCTTTGGATTCATTCCTATCTACGGTTATTAATTTAAGTCAGCGGAGACGCATGGATCCTGGCGCATTAACATTTTTCCATCTCTTGCCGGAACTTTTAGTTTTGGGGGATGGTGTGTTTTTTTGTGGTTTTCATTGCCAAATAACATGTGATTTTTTACACTGATTTTAATGACATTTTTTGTATCTTAGTTTTGCAACTATTATGTATTTGTGATTCTTAATTCAATTTCCATGTTGAAACCATTGTCATTGTTTTGCAAACGGTTTAATTATGCACATAATACATCTGTAAGATTCAACTAGAATGGTTGGGTGAAATACCTATCAAGGATTACAGTGGGCTAGAGAGAGTAGAGATAATATCAACAAGTCTTGTGTAAAACATACTTGGTTTTTTCTTTTTTATATTTTCGAGCATGTACTGATATCAGTAGATATTTTTTATACTTTGGTTTCAAAAATTTAATAAAATATTAAAAAAAACTAAATTATAAACTTAAGTAAAAATTTGATTATATTCAAATGTAATAAAACTACATGATAAAATATTAATATAAATAAATTTAGTTTATGAAAAATAAATTACAATGTAAAATACAAGTTTTAAAAAGTCATCTCATAATCTATCACTACCTAAAAAAAATAAAAACAACTATGTATGATTTAATAAATTATTGTAAGACATTAGTGTTGAGCTCCAAAGTTGTTGAGGCATGTAAGACTCTTTATGAAGATTTAAAATATGACCCTTTGGTTGTGCTGAGCCATACATGAAGAAACATCCACTGCCAAAAAAGCATCAAGCTTCAATATTGCAGTTGAGTCTCCAGAGAAAATTCAATGAGAAGGAAAGTTTCATTACTGTAACACCAACCTGGAAGCTCCAACATGGAGGAAACCTACCTAGGTAGGAATTATCATGGCCAACCAACACTTTAAAAGTCTAAGCAACTCGGGTTATAGAAAAAATAAGAAATCATTCAAAGATACCAACTCAGGTTATAAGAAAAAGTTATCAAAATTTAATTGATATTGTATTATTTTTTTTAATTTTATTTGAGTAAGTTTAGCTTCCATGAAGAAAAATGTTAATTTGACACTCTTAATTAAAAAAAAAAATAAACACTCATTTTAATAATATACATAAAATATTTAAATTTAGATGTAAAATAAATATAACCAAAGTATTATTATTTTGAATTGTGAACACTCATTTTAATAATATAATAATATACATAAAATATTTAAATTTAGATGTCAAATAAATATAACCAAAGTATTATTATTTTGAATTGTGAAGCATGTTTTTTTTTATTCATGTAACATCCCATTTTAGTAGTATAAAATAATAAAATAAAAAAATTCAAAAAAATATTCAAAGGCAGATTAACAAAATAAAAAGTATATTAATACAACCCTTTAAGAGTTCAGACTATAAAAATATACTATTTATATAGCAACAACAAAAACTTTAAAGATAGTCATATATCAAACGTATTCACCACTCAAACCTTCGCCTCAATCTCACAACTCTAACTATGGACTTCTCATCCTTCAAAGGTACCTCTAAATCTGCATCTTCATCTGCTCTCACTATAATGGTGATCATCGCAAAAGAAGAACACAACACAAGACCACAAAATAAGAGGGTAAGCTAGTTTATAAAAGAGTTGGCACAAAACCATTTAAATCATATCAATTATAATTCATACATGGGCTACTACAATTAATTCACATAACTTGTACACAAACAGCTGATACTAAACCCGATTATCCAGATACATGCATTTAGAATCGGACTCACGTGAGACTTACACTCGTGGTGCCCTCTATTGCTCTACAAAGTCATTGTCAATGAGATTCATCCTATCACACAAACTTAATCCATGATCATCTGAGACCATTATCATTCCTTATACCAAGACATCCTTCTACTCTCACTACATGAACAATTCTACTCTATTTGAGTGTGAATGATCATTAGAGTTTCAAGTTTCAAGATGTCACTTTACTTAAATCCATAATTCAACAAATATATTAAATTAACACCACCTTAAAATCTCCTCATGAGGCCCATGAAATTAAGTTAAACATATACAATGCTTGTAGTGTGTTCATATATATATATATATATATATATATATATATATATATATATATATATATATATATATATATATATATATATATATATATATATATATATTCACAAACTCATTATCATCCCAACTTCACAACAATATTTTGACAATCATATATATCCTTAAACATATTTTCATATTCACATATTAATAATCTCATCTCAAATTTTAAATATCAAACAATCACATTTTCCAACAACATACCAAGTCAAGTCTAAAAAAGATACCACATCATTTATGCATAACTTAGTACATCATATTTTTAAAATTAACTTAGTTAATTCTGTAGCAATTCTCACTTGAGCTAGAAATTATCGTGTTTAAGCGATAGGGGTTCTCTCTTCAGTTAGAATTTTTCACTTAAGCGACATGGACTCTCATTAAAGCTAAAAATTCTCGCTTCAATTAAAACTCGAACATAGAGCAAAGTGAAATTATAACTATTTTCGCTTAAGCTAGATTTTTTTCGCTTGAGCAAGAAGGCTCTCGCTTAAGCTAAAATAGAAGATTTTCATCTGTTCTTAATATGCAAAAACCAGACCCAATAACCATTAACATTTCCCATGCGCTCATCAGTTCAACACATCAAAACACAACAATTTAAAGCAATTCAATCTACCAAATTATAACATGCAAGACAAATTTATTTCCATTAAAAGAAAATAGCTTCCCTCATCTCAAACGTAGACCAAAATTGAAACAACGAAGAACCCCCTGATTTTTGAGTTGCAAAACCCCAATCAACCTAAAGAAACCAAAACGAAAGAATTATAGAGAAACATGAGGCTCTAATCAGAACTCAAGCAAAGATAAACAACCCAAACATAACAAGGAGACAAAGGTTAGATTTTTTACTTACGCAAATGAAGAAATTGTTTAGGCATCTTCGAAGAGGTCCGAAGCATCTTAAATCTGGTCTCTGATTTCAAGAGAAGATGAGAATCATATGAGAAAAAAAGGAAGAATTACTAAAAGAAAATGTTTCATTAGTAACTCATTTTCGTGACCAACAGTTGTTAGTTAATATGGTGACCAATTTAGATACTAATTTAAAAAAAAAATTATTGGTTACTAAAATAATTACTATTATAAATAAAAAATTATAATTAGTCACTAAATTGGTCATTAATTAATTAGAGACCAATTTAGAAACTAAGTCATTTTGGTAACCAAAATCTAGGTAGCTAATTTTTAGTGATCAATTTCCTTTGGTAGTCAAAACTTTGGTAGCTAATTTTAAAGACCAATTTAGTGAATTATATTTATAGTGAATTTTTAGTATTATTTGTATTAAAATGGATATATTTTGAAGAAATAAATACAAAAACATCACAAAAGAGAGAATCCAGATTTCTAATTTGGTGATCTTGAAAACATGTAAACATATAAAAAGAAAATTGTACCAAGAACGCAGAGCATGAGAATTAGGATATCTTTATTAGGTGTGCCAAAACAGGCTAGCTAGACCCGTATGTGGCACGTAAAAAACGATCGGGTCAGGCTGGTCCGTTAAATAGAAACAGGCCAATAATCACAATCCATTATAGGACGAGCTAACTGGCCGGTCCAGGCTGGTCCGTCCACTTTTTTTTTCTTTTTTTTTAATTTTTTTAATTTTTTTAAATTTGTTTTCAAATTTCTCAATTTTTTTTTATTTTTTAAATTTATTTATATATACATATAAATTATTATTAAAGACATATTTAATCAAATAAAATATTTTGTAAACTTTTGAATTATTAGTTAATGTTTTTAATTAGATAAGTTAAAATAATTATTAAATTTACATATTAAATTATTCAATTATAACTAATAATTAAAACTTAATTTGTAGGTGTTATGATTTAAATTACAATACTATTATATATTTACACATTTTAAAAATATAATATAAAAAAATTAATCTTTTTAATTACATTTATTTTTATTTTTTTTAAAACGAGTCAAGACGGTTTGGTTCGTACTTTGGTCCGTCAAGTTGACGGGCTGGACGGAAGGACCATAACGTACTTACGGGTTACAATCTTCAACCTAACACATCCCTTTTAACACGGATTGCCTGGACCCAACCGGTTTTGTCACCCTTGTTTATCATGATCTTTGGGAAAAATAAAATAAAAAGAAAGCATTCACAACACACCGAGAGACTCGGGGTATCCTTATCTCTCTTCATTCATACAGCACATCAAATTAGGGATGGCAACGGAGCGGGGCGGGGACGGGTTTCGCTATCCCATACCCATCCCCACATAAAAAATTCATCCCCATCCCCATACCCAAACCCAACGGGTATCAAACTTTTTTCCCATCCCCATCCCCACCGGGTAACGGGTATAATCTCGTACCCATACCCGTACCCGTGTTCTAACTACTT
>Ga0209589_1007573_pt1 | contig 17395 bp, 8 predicted proteins | sample CowpeawhiteBW_FD_187525 | JGI IMG/M metagenome (GOLD analysis project Ga0209589, IMG submission 187525) | Root nodule microbial communities of legume samples collected from California USA - Cow pea white BW (SPAdes) (version 2) | ecosystem: Host-associated > Plants > Roots > Nodule | place: USA...
AATTTTTGTGTTGGTGTTCTGGAACACTTTTCCCACTACATTAGTGTATGTGAAAAATCTGATTTTTTTTTTTTTTTTTTTTTTTTTTTGTTTGGTTGGTGTTTAGAAGGAAGTTCCAATCTCAAACACTGGATTGAGATCACGCAATGATCCCATCAGTGGGATGAAGAGTGGTGCTGGTAGAGGGTTTGGGCTACCACCCCCAGCAAAATTCAGGAGTGGGCATCTTCCTGCTAATGCAATTCCTGTATCTACAGTTGTGCCGGGTGAGACTGGAGATAGTGCTTCAAATTCTGATAACGATGACAGCATTGAATCGGAGGAAGAAGTTTATGGTGGCAGGTACTCATTGGATTCATCACCACAAGATCGAAGAATTCCCAATGGTGCTGCTAGGAGACTTGGAAACTTCAATCAGAGAGGACCCCGCTATGGGAGTGATTATACATACTCAGAGGTCAGTTCTTCCAGGGAAACACTGGTTGGTAGACCTGGCACTGTGAGGGATCCGGTGATGAGGGGGGTTGCTAATGTGCGGCAGAGTGGCTTCACAGAGGATGATTCATCGGATTCCGCTGCTAGCTCTGAATTCTCTACCACGCAGGTAGGAGGAAGTATCAATGGAGCTCTGCCAAGAAGTAGAACTTATTTGTCTGAAGGGTATGCTTCTAGTGTGCCTTCAAGGATGAATGTGAAAAGTGCTGTAGAGAAGGTATGGAATGGTGGATATGGTATAAACTATTGAAGTGAATGGCTGTAATGTGGCCTACAGTATTCAGTAATACTGAAAATTTTCTTGGTATAATTGCTAATATGATTTTTTTTTATGAAACTTTGGATGGTGACAAAAAGCTTTATTTATAGAACAACAGGCTTTTTATATACTGTTATTTAAGATTTGTATTCGATAAGGCAGATGCTGCATCAATCACTGTTGTTGTATTGGCAATGTGCCTCTTCTTGGTCTCTATTATTTCCTTTTATATTTTCTCATCTTTGAAATGTATTGCTGAAATTAGTCTAACTTCTTGAATTGTGTTACGAAATTCCCAGCATGGAAGAATATCTGATGATGAAGATGATGACATTCCCAGTGCACCCCCATTTTCTGGTTCTACTCAAGATATCAGACAAACACACAAGGAAATCCCCACTTCCAGAGCTCATATTTCTCCAAACAAAGCTGAATCAAGTACTTTGAAATCCGTGTCAGGGGATAAGATAGAAAACCATGTTCAAAGTGGGAGCCCTGATCAATTTGTTAGGTTAGCAAGACATTTGAGTTTTTAACCTTTTCAAAAGTACATGACATCTTAGCTGAACAGTTTATGTGAATGTGTAGCTAACCAATATTATTTGATCTGTTCTATATTTACAGAACTGCTACCGGTTCAGAGGCTGCTACATCTTCAAATTCACACCCACCCCGCCTTCCAACATTTCATGCAAGGTATTTCATCCTCTTTGATTGTGCTCAATACTTTCTCCTTGGGTGTGGCTAATTTCTGTGTAAATTCATTTCAGTGCTCTTGGGCCATGGCATGGAGTGATTGCATATGATGCTTGTGTGCGCCTTTGCCTTCATGCTTGGGCAATGCAGTGTATGGAAGCTCCTATGTTTTTGGAAAATGAATGTGCTCTACTTAGGGATTCATTTGGGTAAGTTAAGATTCTTCCTCCACTTCTCTTTTTCCCTCTTCTGCACTCTTCTGCCCTCTCCTTCCTCTAGTCTTGCTGTATTTAGTTCTGGTAAAGATACTCTGGCTATTTCCTGTTGTGTATGAGTATACACAAATGGTTGTGGGGAATCTAACGAAGGTGTTTATTTTGTCATGCTGACTCTGGCCAAAACATTGAAAAAAAAAACATTATTTTGCTGCAACCATGAAATAAGTAAACATTTTACTTGCATGATTCCATTCAGATGGTGGTTCAGGAATAAGTAGGGATACAACGGGAGACAGTGTCTTTCTTTTCATTAAATAAAACTTTATTTTATGAACCAAGGTCAATGAAAATCATGTGAACACCTTTCTTTTCCAAAGTTTTCTACCACTTCTCTTGGCACTTGGTCTTATTCTTTTTATAAGTCTATAAAAACCATAAATAAGGCTTTTTCTATTGTGTATTTTCCATGAATATACACAAATGGTGCTAAGTCTACATATTACAGTGTATAGTGTCTTGTGGAGAATCTAACACAGGTGTTTATTATGTCATGCTGACTCTGGCCAAAACATTGAATAAAAACGTTATTTTTCTGCAACCATGAAATAAGTAAACATTTTACTTGCATGATTCTCAGGAATAAGTAGGGAGACAACAGGGGACAGTGTCTGTCTTGTCATTAAATATAACTTTATTTTATGAACCAAGGTTGATGAAAATCACGTGAACACCTTTCTTTTCCAAAGCTTTCTACTACTTCTCTTGGCACTTGGTCTCCTATGAAGTGAGTGTGATATATATTTAACCATTCACATGCCTATATTTAACAGTTTTTTTTTTTTTTAATGATTGATCCTTGACTATTATTTTGGTTCCTCTGCTCTTATTGGATTCCTTTTTTGGTATATGTAGATTACGGCAGATACTATTACAATCAGAAGATGAGCTAATGGTGAAGAGCAATGCAGAGCCTTCCAGTGAGGGTATTGCTCCAAAACCCAAAAAACTTATTGGCAAGATGAAGGTGCAAGGTACATTCTCATGTTACCTTTTACTAATAAAATTATTTAACTTATCATCCCAAGAAGAGCATCCTTGTTTAGACATTCTTCACTTTGCAGTTCGTAAAGTCAAAATGGGCTTGGACCCTCCTACTGGCTGTAGCATGTCATCGATAATGACAAACAAAGTTAAAATGGACTCTGTGCGATACCATTTCTCCAATTTGCAATCGTCACTATCTGCTGGATGGCAAGCTCTCAGAAGAATTCGATTTGTTCCACGTGTGCCTGCAAATGGTTCCTTGGCTCGACAAAGCTTGGCATATGTGCATGCTAGTACCCGCTACATACAGCAAGTATCTGGACTCCTGAAGGTTGGCGTAACAACTCTAAGGAATAATTCATCATCATATGAAGTTGTGCAAGGTATGTTAACATGCATTATAATTATTCATTATCTCTATGCATTATGGAAAAAACTGTCTGAAAAAAAATTCGTTCTCAATATTTCTATTGTGACCGAAATATCAGACTTGTTTAACTCTAGGAAGAAATTTGGTCTAATTGAGTTTTGGCTTTCTGTGAAACTAACAGATTTGGCCCCTAGTGTTGTTGTGTGTACTCCTTAGTCCTTGGAATTTTGTAATAGTTGTGTGTACTCCTTATGGTGTCTTTATGTGCATGGTTTTTTTTTTTCTATGCAATTCTTTAAATGAGATAGCACTTAAAACATTTGCAATGTTACTGTATGTAATTGCCTTGATTAATATTTTATTATAGTTGTGATGATTTTTATGAAAGCATTGCATTTAGTCATTTGGTTGTAGTTTAACAAACTCATTGTCATGTGTTACATTTCAATCGTTAGTAGCTTGACACGGTTAAAATTCCATTGTAGCTATAGTGGTTGACATAAAGGTCGGAATAGGATTGAATGGAGTCTACATAAAAGTTGACCAATTCCTACTGCGGTTTGTGAGGTCTCATTGACACTTGTGTCTCTCCCTAAATCTATAACTAGGAAGCCTCCCCTCTCTCTATCTTATATTATTATTACCTGAGAAAAAATTATTGTGCTGTAGTCTAGCTATCAGGTATACTCCCTGGCTTGAACTAACCTTCTCAGTAGTTATAAGATAATACTTTGATCGTACTCCTGTTACAGCTGAGTCAAAAAAAGTATTTCATTTTGTTTTAATATAATCAGTTTTTTCGGAATTTATGGATCTTTGTTGAACTTTTATACTTCCTTGCATGCTTTATTACTTTTGTCTGTGTTTCATGATACTTCAGTTCTAATTGTACCTACTCGATTCTCATTTCACTAATTTGGATTTCACTGGGCTTGTTTAATGTTATTTATTTTTCTACCTATGCATGTGATCAGAGACATACTCATGTTTCTTAAGGCTGAAAAGCATAGTTGAAGATGATGCAGTAAGGTTGCAGCCGGGATCTAGTGAAGTCCATATGTTGTAAGTTTTTCTTGTTTGTCTTTTTGTCTTTTCAATTTTTATGATTGTTACCTCTTGAATAGTTTTCTGAATACTTGTACAGTTTTCCAGATAGCCTTGGAGATGATTTACTTGTTGAAGTTCAAGATTCCAAGGGAAAGCATTTTGGTCGTGTTCTTGTCCAAGTGGCTACTATAGCTGATGATCCGGTAATATTGTACGGTGTTTGTCTCTGAGTGTTATTATTGCCTGTCTTGAGTGATGATCATATGATGGAATTTATGTTCAACTGAAACAGGCTGACAAATTACGCTGGTGGCCTATTTATCGCGAACCTGACCATGAGCTTGTGGGCAAGTTACAACTTTATATAAATTACTCAACAAGTGCAGATGATAATAGTCATCTTAAGGTTAGTTACTGTGAACAACGAGCAAGTGTTTTTGGACATAAAGCTGTAACAGAGCTTCAAATCCTGTAATCTGTACTTTCTTAAATCATAGTCAAGCTATCATGGCAGCATAAAAGAGCCAGGATTCTTGGAACTGAAAAATGATTTGGAATAGAAAACATAATCATACCTCGTGGTAATTCCCAGGGCTTACCACACAGATGTTTGAAGTTACTTTCACATCCATGATATGATGTCTAGGACTGAATTTGTTTTTTGGTTGCCAAAATACAGTACAATTTGATTATGTATTTTTTTTTTCATGTTAAACTGTATTTACATTCATTTGTCTGACATATCATTTGCATGATTTTGGTCAGATGCAGATTAAAGGCCTGTTTAGCTCAAGAAACTTTTATTGTTTTCCAATTATAAGTATGCCACATTATTTGTATGTATGCCATGATATGTAGCTATTAGACATACTTTTGTTTTTTGTTTTGAATGAACTGTATACGAATGCTGGTCCCTGAAAACAATGAAAACTGCAAACATTTCTCAAACAATGCGGGGGGCCAATATTTCAAGTCACAGGAAGGTGCCCCCGTCAGCCAACCCCCTTTATTTTGTTGTGTGTGCAGAAAATTAGAAAGAAACTAAGATATAATTATTCCGACAGAAGGGAATAAAAATTTTGTGTGCTTTATGTTGGAGTAGTCACATGTTTAATTATTTGTTCTTATATTTTCTTGAGTATTCTAATATAATGTGCCTCGCGTGTTCACATTTTATTATTTTTTGTGATACCAGTATGGTTCTGTAGCAGAGACAGTTGCCTATGACTTAGTTATGGAAGTTGCAATGAAAATTCAGGGCTTTCAGCAGAGGAACCTAATGTTGCATGGTCCATGGAAATGGCTTTTGACTGAGTTTGCATCCTATTATGGAGTATCTGAGATATATACCAAGTTGAGGTAATGTAAAGTTGATCTGCAATTGCTATAAATGATTTGATTTCTTTAATATGTAGTTTCACACTTTTTTCATTTTATTATAATAAGGTGTTCACAAAATTCTTTTTAAATAGATATCTATCTTATGTCATGGATGTGGCGACACCTACAGCAGACTGCCTCAACTTGGTGTGTAATCTACTAGCACCTGTTATCATGAAGGGCAATGGCAAGACTTCTTTGAGTCACCAGGAGGTATCTTTGACATTTAATTATTATGCTTGTCATATAACTTCAACTAGCCACTTCAATGTTTTAGATGTAGTCAATATACCTGAACTGATTGTTTTGTTAGCATTTGTTTACTATCAAATTCATTGATTTTTTGTCTGTCTAACATAGTGTTATTATTGTTCATCTCCAGAACCGAATACTAGGAGAGACCAAGGATCAAATTGAACATATACTAACTCTTGTTTTTGAGAACTACAAATCACTGGATGAATCTTCTTTCTCGGGCATCATAGAGGTTTTCAAATCAGCAACTGGCCATGCAGCGCCTGCATTGGAACCTGCTGTTAAACTTTACAAGCTTCTTCATGATATCTTATCTCCTGAGGCTCAAACTGCATTTTGTCACTATTTCCAGGTTAGATATAATTTATATTTTATGACAACAATCGCTAATTGTATACTCATGACATTGCAATTTAATTGACAAATTGGTATCTTGCTAGGTTGCCGCAAAGAAGAGGTCCAAGAGGCACCTGAGTGAAACAGATGAATATATTGCACAAAATAATGAAAGCAGTTTGATGGATGGCATAGCTATGTCTACTGCTTACCAGAAGATGAAAACCCTATGTATAAATCTTAGAAATGAGATTTATACGGATATCCAGATTCATAATCAAAATATACTTCCTAGGTATTATTTGTTTGAAGGACTCCATTTTTTTTTTCTAGAACTTTGATGTAGGTTATGTGTATCATATCTCATCTTTAATTTTGCTTACATGCAAATAAATATGTGCTGTGTTATGTGCATCTCTTCTAATCTTGAAACGCTACTAAATGTAGATAGACTTTCTGTTCTTCTATTTAATTGATGGTTACACAGTGGGATGTCTACTTTTTCAGGGCTACCTTAATGGAAATTTATAATGAAATTGCTATTAACTAGTGTTATTAGCTTATAGAATGGTAATATATCAGTATTGGGTACTATATAGCAGTATATTATTACTCCTTACCAAGTCCAATGAGTTGTACAAAAGTCCTCAGCAAAACTATTGAAGGGACTAACTGATTTTATTGTTCCCATTTTTAACCATGATATTTTTTCTTCATCCTTATCAGGACTAAATGCTGTACATTTTAAGTTCCAAAAAATTAGACCTGGTGTTAAAGCTTATAGTAAATGAATAAGTTACAGCCAAACTATGAAACGAACATGTAATTTACATATTGTAAACAAAAATGTTGCGTTTTGTCTTTAACTGCAACTGTTATCTTGAGTCTGTATTCACATGTGACAACATCCCTTTCTTCTACAATGATTACTTTTGTTTTGAGCTTGACTCAGACATTAAATTCAATCACATTATTAGATCCATTTCAAATTTCATCTTCCTTAGTTTTAAAGTATTATTGTGTTAGTTTATCAGATTGCTATTGTATGTTAAAGGTTCTAATGTAGCTGGTTCAATATTTTCACAGCTTTGTGGACCTGCCAAATCTTTCTGCTTCCATATACAGCACAGAGCTTTGCAATAGATTGCGAGCATTCCTCATATCTTGTCCACCATCAGGGCCATCATCACCTGTAGCAGAACTTGTTATTGCAACATCAGATTTTCAGAGAGACCTTGTAAGCTGGGGTATTGGGTAAGTGTTGTTATGCTTTAGTTGGAGACACTAAGTATGCCCTGACTTTTTAGTCAAAGAATGAATCCCTTCTACTACACAGATCTAACTTGTTTTATTTCCTTAGTTCCATCAAAGGTGGGGTAGACGCAAAAGAGCTATTCCATTTGTATATTCTTGTTTGGATACAAGATAAACGTCTATCTCTGCTGGAGTCATGCAAATTAGACAAGGTACTTACATTTAAGATATAGTATTAATATTGTCATATTTCATTGTCTTCAGGAAGATATTCCCTTTAGGTTAACTAGGTCTCAAGTAATCTTTTGATTGTCTTCAGGACTTAATTATAAACCCTAAAATTAATTTTACCTTAACCACTACATTTCTTCTGCAGTAAATTGTTGTGACAACAGGGTTTATAATCTAAATGCATTGCTGTTGCAGGTGAAATGGTCTGGAGTTAGAACACAGCATTCTACTACTCCCTTTGTTGATGACATGTATGAGCGGCTGAAGGAGACATTGACAGACTATGAGGTCATCATTTGCCGATGGCCAGAATATACCTTGGTTCTAGAGAATGTATGTATGCCAATTCTTGTTATTTCTTTCCCCTTTTTACCCATAAACTTTTGATACTATCCATTTCCCTTTTCATCTCTTCCACAAACAAATACCTATCCTTGAGATTTTTCTTTCTTTCAATTATTTCCTATATTAAAAAGGCCATTTTAGAACAGGAGTTTTTATTCCTTGGCTCTAAGTCTGTTATTGTATTTGATGGCCAAAATTTTGAAGACAGTTTGATTAATTTTTTGAAAAAAAATTTGGCAACAGGCCATAGCTGATATTGAGAAGGCCATTGTGGAAGCATTAGACAAACAATATGCAGATGTATTATCTCCTCTCAAAGAAAGCATGGCTCCTAAGAAATTCGGGCTTAAATATGTCCAAAAGCTTGCCAAACGAAATACATGTGCCTATGTGGTTCCTGATGAGGTGAGTTTAATTTCTGGAAAAACTGTTTTTCGTGTCTTTGATACTTTATTTAAAATTTCTTTACTTTTTCCAGCTCGGAGTTCTTTTGAATTCCTTGAAGAGAATGCTCGACATCCTGCGTCCCAGGGTTGAATCCCAGTTCAAGACATGGGGTTCTTGCTTGCCAAATGTTGGAAATACAACACCTGGTGAGAGACTTAGTGAGGTGACAGTGATGCTGAGAGCAAAGTTCAGGAACTACGTGCAAGCTATTGTGGAGAAACTAGCTGAAAATGTTAGTAGTCTTTTGAAAGAAAATTTATGGTTCTTGTTAACATAATACTTGACTTGTGTAGGTAGAGCATTACTGCAGTCACGATATTTAAGCACATATCAATAAATTTCAAATTGTCTAAATCTCATTTTTTCGGCTTTATAATGGAGTAAATACTGAGCAGATATTTATAAATGGAAAAATTGATTAACTTGCCTGTGAAGTTATTTTTTTCTTCATATTAGTATCAATTTCTTGTTCACATTTTAGAATAGTGTTAATAATCAAGTATTCAAGTATATCCTAATAGCTTTTTCCTTGTCGTTTCAGACAAAATTACAGAATACCACAAAATTAAAAAAGATTCTTCAAGAATCGAAAGAAACTGTGGTGGAGTCTGATCTAAGAAGTAGAATGCAACCATTGAAAGATCAGTTGGCTAGTACCATAAGTCACCTTCACAGTGTCTTTGAGACTCATGTTTTCATTGCCATCTGTAGAGGTTTTTGGGATCGTATGGGACAGGTCAGTTCACTTTCATCTGGAATCTGTTACCTTGCCTTTGAGCATCTTAGATTTGAGACAAATATTAATTGCATCATATCTCGGTATATTTCTGATTTAACAGGAAATTTTAAGTTTCTTGGAGAACAGAAAAGAGAATAGATCGTGGTACAAAGGCTCAAGGGTCGCTGTATCTGTGAGTAACTACTTAACAGCTTAACAGTCTGTCTCTGTTGTATAGTTATAAAGGTCTCAAAGAATATTGCTCTAGATTGATTGCTTTATAGTGAAGGAAAACGGTCGATTGACACCATTTGACACTTATGTAGAATTTGACACTTATGTAGAGATTAAAGGGTCATAAAAAAAAAAAAAAAACTTTTGGATTTGTTAAGAATAAGAGAAAGTTAGAAGTAGTAAAGGGTAGTAGTGTCAAATGGGGCTAAAAAAAATTTGACTGTCAAAATACCATTGTCTATAGTGAAAATGCCAGAAAGGCATTCATTCCTTGTATTGTTTCTATATGCTGTGTACTTTAGGTTATGATTTGTGACCTGAAGTAATATTGTGCAGATTCTGGATGATACGTTTGCTTCACACATACAGCAGCTTCTAGGAAATGCATTGCATGAGAAAGACCTGGAGCCACCTAGATCCATCATGGAAGTTCGTTCCATGCTATGCAAGGATGCTCCCAATCACAAGGACAACACATTTTACTATTAGGCCAATTCTACATGTAAATATGAAGAGAGGCATACATGGGGGTCACCAATTTTGTAGTAGGAGCAAGCAACTCAACTGCTCCCAGAAAGATCAATGTGCTTTTCAATGAGGAATAGTGATTTTTTCTATACATGGTATATATACAGTAAATTACTCATTGTAATACTTGGTAGCAGTAGTAGGAATAATATATAAATTTATTAGTTTTTTACATTCTATTAATCAGACCTTGGTCTCTTGATTAACTAGCACTGACATCATTAGTATTCTGTTTATTTATACTAAATATATGCACTAACAGATTAAAAGTTCTTCCACTGTTAATTGATTATGATAAAAGTGTTGATTTTTATAATATTTTTTAGAACATATGGGATAATTTTTTATTGATTAGCAGTGTAAAATTTTACACATTAACAGTGTATACCTATTAAAACTGAATCATTGTTTTGGTAGTTTCGATATTCCTGGCTTTATAAAAGGTAACTTGATTACTAGGTCTGATTAGTTTCGAGCTCGTTCAAATGAGCAGATCCTGGTAACTGATTATCACCTTTGGTTATTAGATGCTTTTTTAAATTAATCACATGGTTTAGCTCCTGCTCATTGATAACTCTGGAATTCCAAGCAATGTAGTAGAAATTTTTTAAGCTGACATGTTACTGTGACAGGAACCTTGACATTTGATGTCACCATTTGTTTTTACCTGATGTCATTTTCTAGGGGGTTTGCTTGGATATCGTAATTTGTACTTTTTTTTTGGTAATTTGATCTCTTAAATTTGATTCAAGGCCTTTATTTACGTATTCTCTCTATGGAACAGCCTCGGGTGTGCATTAATTTTCATATCCTTTTTCTGGTCTTTTAATTTTTTTAGTCAGTTTTTATTGTCCAGACATTTTAAATGATTGTATGATGAGTATAGGTGAAAGTCAGAGCTGGCTTGGTGGGTTCAATTTGCAAGAAGTCTTCTTAGTTAAATAGATCAGTCATAGGTATTTAATTTCTCTATCATTAACGTAATTTTGATTCTTGTTTCTGGAAATGGTATTGATATTGTTAATATTAATATTGTTTCCACAGAAACACCCTCTAATATCTTAGGCGATCTCATTTGATTTTATTTTCATTATATGTTCTTGTTAAACATCATTTAAATTTAATCAACCATACCTAAATTTTAATTGTCAACATATCATATCAAATTAAAAAATGAACGACTTTATTATTTCAATCAAACTTGAATTATGGCCGGAATCTGAGTTAGGTACAGCTGGAGAAAGCAAGGATATGTTTCATGTGTTCAGGGCCAAGTTGTGAATAAGAATTTGAATAGCACTCGGGACATTTGAATAAAGATATTTACATGATCAAACTACATTAAGATCAATTGAACTTCGGTGCAGAGGGAGTGTACCAAACCAAGCTTAATTGCAGCACAAGCAAATACACAACAGTCAATTTACTACAGTTCAACTTTTCTTCAAGCTGCATCGGCAGATCACAGTAGCTTTGATATAACTTGGCAAGAAGTCCAAAATGCTTTAGTGGCAATCCTTGCAACCACAGGATTTTGATATATCCTGTCAAGAGAAAAAGTGAAAGATATCAATAAAAATTAAACAATGATCTCAGAAGAGGGTAAAAGAGTCACACTAATTTTTCTGCACTTTACTAAATATAAAAACAAATTGACAACAGTTTAAACCCAGAATCAGTGTCCCACATAAGTTATCAATGAAGTTATACTAACAGGAAGTAACCAACTGCATAGATAAACATGTTACATGGTACATCAACTAGGTTGGACATTAATGAGTTCCTTAACATTTACTGAGAAGAGCAGGGTGTTTGGTAAAAAGCCATTACCCAATGGCTGTAGCTCCCCATGATGCAACATTATAAACAACTTTGCTCCCATCCCATGCCTTTCGAAGCTTTCCCTTTTTCTTTTGCACGGAAAATGTCTTGCTAAGAGCTATAAAAACACGTCAAAAAAGTCATAAATGATAAATTCTTTCCCATTCCTTTATCTAGGTAATACTTGGCTAAAGTAGAGTACAAAACTTTATCTAGAATGAGTAAGGTAGCCAAGGAGATGCTTCTACTTTCTTCCCCATTTTCCACTCAAGCGTATGGAGTTGTGGACAAAACAAGAAATAAGACCATATATTATGGAGGAAGCAACCAAACTCACCATCCTGGAGTTGATTTGGGGTTAAATCCTGCAAAAGGCAAAATACTCAATCAGAGATAATTGAAGTGCTCAAATTGCAATTTAAATTATGAATCACCGAACTAAATATTTGAACTGTAAATCGTAAATCCGACCAAATTTAAAATACGGGGACAAAAAGAAATAGGTTGAACTTTATCATACTATAGTGCTCAATGTAATAGTTTTGAAAGAAAAAATTTCCATAAAAACAGATATTGAACATCAAAGCCAGAGACAAAAGGAAAACAATATTAATGCAATACTCATTTGCAAACTATTTTCTGATATTCAAACTTCGCCAGATATAAATTGGACATCTTCCTATAGAAAATAAGCTTTAGAAACTTAAACTTCACTATAAACCATGGAAGGAAAAACATTTTAATGCACCAAATAGTCATGTTCGCTTAAACAGCATTGCAGTAAACATACAAGACAACTTTACAAATGGTTGAGGAACAATCCCCACAACCTTTCAGGTAACATACAAGTACTTTTTTCTGTTTCTGGAATTTGCATCCTAACTGAGAAGCATATGCAGTGTCTGTTACATAGGCATATACAAGAACTCAGAAGGTGCTTTTAAGTCAACAGATTTAGACTTTCAGATTTTTCAGATTATAGCAGTTAAGAGTGACACAATTAAGAGTAACTTATACCTAGGCCCTAAATTGATGGGTACGGTAGAGAGTCTGAGATAACAAAAGACTACACTGATAACAAACCTTGGTTTGCTTGAGGGACAACAAATATGCAGCCATGAAGCATGCTATTCCTTCCACTATATCTTCTTGTTTAACAAGGACATAATCTTCTTGGTCTGAGTTCGCCTCTTCACCTTCCCAAAGATCATTTTCGTTAACAAAATCCCAAGAACCACCTTCTTCTGTCAAAACCAAGCTTTTTTCATTAGCATTCTAAAAGTAAAGACCCAAACAAAAAAAGAACATTTGCACGAGTCGGTACCAACTACACTGAGAGAAACTGATGCTTGTGCATGCTCCAACTTTTCAAGGAAGTCAGGACATTCAACTCTAGATTTGATTAGGTCACACAACTGCATGGAGCACACAACATTCCAAGCTATCAAGTTAAATCTCAAACAAAATATCAAATATCCTTCTTAACAAATCGTCAATGCATAATACACATAGCATCAACTACAATATACAAGCACAGCACTAACAATAATTACATCTAGAAGAAGTACTTGTTCCACATAAAAAGGCTACCGTCAAACAGACACAAAAACACCTTTGTTGTAAATGGTTGTTTGCATTAGCACAACAAAATAGGACAGTTGTGTGTTTGGAAACAGTTGACACCAACTTAAACCCCACATTAGCTTCGATCCAACACTTATCTTGCCAATCCTTTTTGCGCTTTGGAAAATACCAACGAACATTTTTTTTTTTGCCTTTAAAACGGTAATCAAAACACGCTATTAGACAGTCGTTTTACACTGTTCTTCAACCAGAATTGGAATTTCGCTTATTGACCAATGTCGACCTTCAATGCAAACTTTTATTACGCTGATTATTAGGGTAAATCTTCAATCTTGATACGAAACGGCATAAAAGGTATCTAAAAAGTGCATCTAAGTTTTACAAAGAAAAAAAAAAGAAAAAGAAGCTTTATCACTTCAAAAATTCAAAGTAATCGTTTATCAAAGAAGCCCTCATTTTTTCTCTAACACGGGACTGAGAAGCCTTTTGTTATTCATCACATAAATCATACATAAAAAGGCAAGTTTTCCTCGCTCGAAACGCACAATGCGAACAAATAACATAGAAAATCCCAAAAACGCTTACCCTAACGGATAGAAATTTCAAGTATCTAAGTTGGAAGAGAAAAAAGAGAGTAATTGCCTGATCGGTTTCTGGATCGGGGGGCGTGGAAGGATGCGATTCGTCAGAGTCTTCTTCTTCTTCCTCCTCTTCTTGTTCTTGCTGTTGTCCATCGGAAGCATTGATGAGTTCAAGGGCTCTCTGACACTGTTCCAGCATGGCCTCAAGGGTTTTCCGCTTCACCCGAACCGGGTTCGGGTTCGGATCGGAGACCCCAACCTCCATTCCGGTTCGGAAAGGGGAACGGGTTGGTGTTTGTGCGTTGACGACGGTGGCGAGAGGAGAGAGAAGAGAGTTATTGGTGGCGGCGTGGAAGACACGTGACTTTTTGTTTTCTTAATTTTAGCAATTTTGAATTTCAATGTTAATTTTGCGGACGAGGTTGTCGGTTGTGTTTTCGAGGACGAAGGAAAGAAGAACAGAAACAAACAACAGCAGCGTCAGGATTGTGCTGCTCCCAATGCAATTCATAGGCTTTCTTTCTGTTTTTTTTTTTCTTTTGCAAAATTTGCAGGGTCCTCTTTTTTTCTCCAATGAAATTCATTTTAGAAGCATAATTAAAAAAACAACTAATTTTTTTTAGGAGAATTATGAACAAAATATTTACTAAATAAATTGAAATTATATCTGAAATATTATTTATTTTTGAAAAGAATGTCTAGTGTATCAAAATGAATTATTGAAAATTATAAAACTTTCTAATTCTTACATATGAGGTCTACTAGCTAGACATGGAACGAATATCCAGAAGATTATATGACATTAAAGTTGATGAAGAAAATATATGAATGACATTAATTATGTAAAGAACAAGTACGAGGTATAATAAATTATATCTGAACATCGAACAAAGATTATATATGAATGAGATTACAATTAGATTATTATATAAGTTTCAATAAAGAACAATAAAAGGATTGAGATATTGATATATTGGTGAAATTATTATAATTGATTTATTTAAATATAATAATAAAAGTATCAATTGATATTTCGTAGATATTTAATAGTAGTAGTACGTAGTTACATAAGTTCATAATCTAAAAATTCAAATAACTTTTAGTAAACTGACACTATGAGCAATTTGATTGTGTTATTTATTTATTTTTTATAATGTAAGATTTTGAGCACATAAAGAGCAAAACACGTTTACTTTAATTTGGACCTTATTATTAGTGAAGACATTTGTAAATTTATATCATAAAAGTTTGACTTGTTGTTCCACAATTTGAAACAACCAAAACAAATGGGCGAAGTTGGTTTTCCATCCCAATCTCCGTAATTATTGCAACCAAGAAGAAATATTATTCATGACAAGACCAATTGACTAGCATGGTGAAGAAAATTTTGGACTATTTCTCCCATAACTTACAGCCACAAGGGAAGAAAATATTATTTTTTGACCTTGCTTAAAGCTTAACATGCAAGTCAGACCTTATTTAAATAGATACAACCTCAGCTTTACTTGTTTAATGTATAATTTTTAATGTTTAAGAACTGCTAATTAATTATATGAATTATATATATAATATCTATTAAGGTGACTACTTCTTTTGCATGTGCTACAAAAAGGGTTCTAATGAGTTAATTTGTGAAATTCGTATCATTCTTTATCCTTAGAGTTTTGTATGAATAGTTACATAGATATACTAAGTTATACAATTCAGAAAAAGCTTTTAAAGATATAGAGGACAAAAGGTGATGAATGACTTGACAATTAGTTCAGCATGTTAGATCTTACAATTCATTTCACTTGATTTTATGAAGTTGTTTGATGAATACATTATTACGAAATAATGTATTTTGTATGAATAGTTACATAGATATACTGAGTTATGATCTAGTTAACATAAGTGAAATTATTTCATTTTATTTTATGAAATTGTTTAATAATGAATACATTATTACGAGATTGTTTTGTGGATATTACTCCAAAACTATAACATTTGAATATAAAAAAATTTCTCTAAGGAAATGTGGAAAGCGAGTTTATTGTGGGTCTGGAGTGCATTGTCCATAAAAGTCTAATGGTGTGTTTGGATATAGTATTTTAATGAAGCAATTCATTTTTTTTTTTGAAGAATTTAGATTTCTTTGTAATGAAATGTTTTGTTTGGACAAAGAAATTAAAAAACATTTAAAATGCAAGCATTTTTTTGAAGTATTTCAATTAGTTAAATTAGTAGAAATTCAAATACCCTCAAAATAGGTAGAATTTGAAATTCTTCTCACTCAACTTCATACTCTGAACTCTTTGGTAGAGTTCTTAATTTGACCTAGTCTGTAGACAAACTCGATGAGCCAAACAAGCCAGGTGAGCCTGACAACCCAAATGGATCGAGCTAGCCCAATCACACAAATAGGTTGGGCGAGCTTGACGACCCAAACAAGTCGGGTAGGCCTAACGATGCACACGGGCCAAGCGGGCCTAACAACACAAACGAGTCGGGTTGGCCCGACGAACCAAACAGGAACGACGACCCAAACAGGTCAGACGGGTCCGACTAGCCTGACGATCCAGATGGGCCCTATTGGCCCAACAACCTAACCAGGTCGGACTGACCCATCAACACAAACTGGTCGAACGAGTCCATTGCACAAACGGACCCAACGACCTAGATGGGCCGGGTGGGCCCAATGACCTAGAGGGACCAAGCGGGCCAATGACCTAGACGGGTTGGGCTGGTCAGACTTGTTAAGATCATCGGGTCAGCCCAACGTCTAGGTTTCTCGACTGGTCCGACCCGTATAGGTCATCAGATTATACCAGCCTGACTGGGTAGTCGGGTCGTCGAGTTCGTTTCCAAATTTATCCTGAACTCAAAACATAATTAAGTCTAAAATAAATATTGTTAAAATGAAATTTTATTTTACAAGACATTCAAATGTTTTATCCAAACAAGAAATTGAAATGTAAGGTATTTTAATTTCTTTATCCAAACAATTTATTTTGAAAATGAAGGGAATTTAATTACAGACAATTCAAACAGTGGCGGAACTTGACCAAAAATTTTAGGGGGGGCCAAATTATATTTATTATATATAAATTATTATTTTTTAATTAAAAAATTAATTTCTTTTAATTTAAAAAAATAATTAATTTACATCATTCTTTTATTCAAAATAAGCACTCATGAAAGAGTAACATAAAGTTTATCATCAACAATAATATATTAAAAAAAAAAACAAAAGTTACCTTTATTTAGAGTGCTCCTTTACGCTTTTTCAATGACTTAAAATTTTCAATAATTGAATCAGAGCTGAAGTTAGTTGCAATATCCCTTTCAATATAGATTATCACAGTGCTTGCTAAAAATTTAGCCTCCATCTTATTTCTCAACTTGTTCTTGATTATTTTCATTGCAGAAAAAGATCTTTCAGTTGTAGCCAAACATGTACATAACTCTTGCATTGTTGATAAATTCTTCAAATTTGAATCTTGACGAGCATCAATAATGAAATGTTGAAGTTGAAAATTCAAATTAATCTTCTCTTGCTCATTGAAATCCATG
>Ga0209589_1007575_pt1 | contig 17392 bp, 13 predicted proteins | sample CowpeawhiteBW_FD_187525 | JGI IMG/M metagenome (GOLD analysis project Ga0209589, IMG submission 187525) | Root nodule microbial communities of legume samples collected from California USA - Cow pea white BW (SPAdes) (version 2) | ecosystem: Host-associated > Plants > Roots > Nodule | place: USA...
TGGTTCAGGCTAAAAATTTTGTTTTGTTGGAATGTAAAGATATGTAAGAGCATCATTTTGTTCATGATTGTTTGTATAAGGGTTAGAGCACCCCTTAAGTGCTCTCTTTAATTTAATTTAATTCTTTGCTGAAAAAAAAAAGAAGAATGAGTTCAAACTTACATACTCGTGACTATTTTTTCTTAGAAAAAAAATATTTGACATTATTTAACTATTTTTTGACAAAATGAGAGATAATATTAAATCTATAACAATATATAAAGAGATTCTCTCTTTTATCTCCATATTTTATAATATCAATTTTATCTTTAATTATTTTAAAAATTAATTATTTTATAAATAATTTATTTTTAATTGTTATTTTAAAAACTTTTTTATTTTATACTATTATTTTAAAAAAAGTTGTACATATCTTAATATTTTAATTTTATATTTAATAATTATTTTAAAAATTAATTATATATTTATTATTAATCATAACTCAAAATTTTTAAAAATTAAAAAATACGAACATGCCACACACCGTATTCGCTGGTCGGTCCATATAAAGGGAATTCTCATTTAAAAGGTACCATTGCTCCTTTTTTTTTTTCTTTTATCGCATAACTGACGACAGAACATATGACCAGTACAAATGTCTTTTTATGAAAGAAAAAACCGACAAGTATTTACTATCAAACGGGAACATGTGATTTGATTCCTATCCATGAACAGAACATATATATACCCACAGCAAGCTCTTTGCATAGTCAACGTTCAGAATCAATGTTCAGAAATTAACATACACATATGTGCAAATTTAAATGCATGCCAAAATCATCTCCTCCTTAATGTAACGTTCTAATATGTGTTTCAGTTATTCTTTTGTTCTATTTACCTTTTATTTATAATAATTATAAAGTAATTAGTGTACATAATTTCATAACCCTCTCTTTTCCATGGTTCCTTCTTCTCTGTCCATGGTGAATTTTTTATATCAGCAGAATTCAGAGGGACCCACAGTGTACAGCTAGCCCTAAATTCATCCTCATTTCTTTATTCCCCACAGTAACAACACTCACTCACACTCTCTAGTGCTTGTTGAAATGTGTGAGTTAGAAAGAACCCTATAGTCTTGAAGCTACCAACTCTCCCTCAATCTCATCTTCTGCAAAAACTCATTTTCTTCGATCTCCTCACTGCAACACAAGTCTTCTTCTATTCACACAGTATGTACTCAACACACTTTGAGTTCTGAGTTCTCCTATCTCTCTTCCTTCTTTTTTCATTATTTAACTTCAACTTTCTTAATTAATAGGGTTTGGAAAGTGTTTGACGAAAGTCCCAGAATGTTCTATCTCCGGATCCCACGACAACCTTTATATATGGATACATATTTATGTAAGTTCAGTTACAGACTTGGCTAATGCACTTTTTTCTTTCATCTTTCTATTTTTTACTAGTTATATGTTCATTATGGTTTTCTTAGTTTAAGCTATCATTAATATTTATTTTTCATGAGTAGTATCATCTCTTGTTTAAGAATAAATATGTCGAAGGTAGGAATAAAAATACTATTATTATATTTGTGTGCTCTTTTCATTTGTTTGAGGTGCTTATTCTGGAATATGAATATGTTGTTGAAATCATAAATAAATTACTTAAATGTTATAGAAAGTGACTGTCCTTATTGGATTTTTTTTTTTCTGTACAGACATTATGACGACATATTTGTCACTCATATCCATTTCAGATCTTCTTTATGTTTGATTATTACCAAAATTTCAAATGACTTCTGAACAACAATGAAAAGGTTATTACTGATAATTATTTAATTATTTATTTATTATGGAAGACTACGGTTTTAGCGACATCCATTTTAATTATTGATTCTATTAATTTACTGCAAAAGGGTTTATATCAAATCATTAAATAATATATAATTAACTAGAAAAAAACTTTAGCAATATATATATATATATATATATATATATATATTAATTATTGTGAGAGTTCTTTCTTGGTCCCTTTATAACTTTATTGTAGTAGTTTTCGGGCTTTTACGTACTCCCATTATTTCTTCATGTATTCTCATTCTTTCAAAATAATGTGTTTGTCTTTTTCTATTTAATAACAACGGTGAACTTTTATGACTGGCTCTTCATGGTGATATAAAATATAAAGGATAAACTAATATTTTGAAAAATAAATGAAAGTACAAGAATAAATAGTGAGAGTGAAGAAAGCAAAGGCCCAGTTTCTGTTATTGGACCAATAGATTGGGCCCGAATTTTTAATAGTGAATGTCACGTTATACTCATTCATTAATTCGATTATTCAAAAAATCTAATTAACTCCTAATAACAAGTTAAAAATAGGGCAAAACATAGAGCCAGCGTATAAGAGATCAAAATTGATTTCTTAATATACTAATATTTACACTCAAATTTTACATACTTTGTAGTCTTATAATAAAAATATAAATATAGAGACTATGAACAGTGGCGGAGCTACATGGGGCAGGGAGAGGCCCTCGCCCCCAAGATTTGATTTTTTATTTATATATATATATATATATATATATATATATATATATATATATATATATATATAAAATTTATTATTTTTTTTATTTTATAGATAATATATTAAAAATTAATAAAAATTAAATTTTTTATTTTTTATTTCTTTTATTTAATGTAAATACATAATAAAACATAAAATTAAATATAATAAAAAATAAAAATATTTAGGTTTAGTTTTTCTTTAGAACCCTGATTTTATTTAAAAATTGATAGTAGGATTAGGTTAATTATACCAACAAAACAAATCATCAATATTAAGAGTTTCAATTTTAATGAAAAGATCATTGATATGTTTTGAAGAATTTAACGAAATTTATCATACAAGACGATCAGTTTTTCAAAAATTGGAACCAAATTAAAACTAAAAAAAATTGGAGGACCAACTTAACATTTTTAAACGAAAGCATGAATCAAAAGAGTAATTAAACCAAATATTTATTAACCTAATTTTTATTTTCCTTTTCATTGTTTTTTTAGTTTTTCACTAATTGTAATAATCTCTCACTCTCATATGTCTTCTTTTTGTTTTTAAAGAAAAAAAAGTTAGACATAAACTCATTATATTTCTCATTTATCTTCTTCCTTTTTTGTCTTTTGTCTTATTTTATAATGAAAACATTATTATTTTTTATCTAATGAGCTTTTTGTATATTCTTTTTTTTTATGAATATTGAAAAAAATAATAGTGTATTATGTATTAAGAATAATGAATATATTTTTCTTTTAATAATTACATGTCTCAATTTTTTATTAGATTATGATCAATTATTTTTTTATTATTTTAAAAAAGTATGTTGATAAAGAATGAAAGAATAAATTAATCGTTTAAGAGTTATGAAAAGAAAATTATTAACTAAAACAAGATAGATTCTACCTCTTCACATATTTTAAAGCATTATACTAATGATAAAAAATGTTCAGTTAAAGAAGTCATTATTTGAAACATTATATTAATGATCGAATTTAATGATTTCAAAATTATATTACTTTGGCCCCTCCTACATTTTTAGTCAAGATCTGCCACTGACTATGAAGCTCCCTTTTAACCATAATAAATAACAAATTATGACTCTGCTATTGAAAGCAATTTTTTCTATTCCTTATTATCTTGAATTATCTTGAAACAGTAGTGATATCATACGTCTTTATACCGATAAACATCTTTCGGTTAACTTAATCTCTTCCGTTCCTTCGAACCAATAAAGAGTAGTACATAAATATTTATTTGTTGTTCATCTATTACGCCTTTCGACTTTTTCGAGACATTGATTCTCACCAACGTGTTTGCATTAAGCAAACTAACATTCTCGCATAACAAAGAGTAAAAGAGTAAATTTAAATCTCCCTTTGTACTATGCCATGGATGACCTATGTATAAACTAAAAAGAAGATAAGAGCCATACTTTTTATTTTCATTTTTATTTTAACGAGACTTATAAGCAAAAGTAAAAACCACATAAATAAAACTCAAAAGACAGCTAAAAAATCTTAATTGGCAATAATGGGTACCACTTCACCGACAATAAATGTAACTCGTGCCTTTGTTTCCATTAAGAACCTTATGCTGTTCTTTTTAATGTTGTATTACTTATAAATTATTCTAATATTGATAAATATATGTTTGGGTTCTTCTGTTCTCTTTATTGAATGTTTTATCTATTTGTTTTTTTTTAATAAAATTTGAAAATGTTCATTTGTATTATTTAGGAAAAAAAAGGTGCTAATCATAGTAAGAAGCAAAAAATCTAGACGAAAACGTCAATTATCAAGAGACTATGGAGACAGTTGTCTCTACAACTACTGAAAATGCACTCAATATTGTACAAAGTGTGGTCAAACGACAAGTGGGTTACTTTTTTAATTACAAAGACAAATTTAAAGAGTTGGAATCTTACATTGACAAATTGGAACATAATAGGGAGAGACTCCAACATCAAGTTGATATTGCACTAAGGAGTGGAGAAAAAATTGAAAATGATGTTCAACATTGCTTAATTCTCATGGATGAGAAGATAAAAAACTATAAAAGTTATATTAATGATGAATTTCATGCAAAGACCATTTGCTCAATTGGTTTCTTTCCAAAGAATTTCCAGCTAAGGTATCAATTAGGTAGGAAAGCTACAAAGATGGTAGAGGAAATCGTAGGAGATGAGCTTTGGAAAACTTCTTTTGACAATGTTTCGTACCAGGAATGTCCATCCATTGATGCTTCTCTTTCAAACACTGGTGATGAAAGCTTTGCATCAAGAACTAAAACTATGGAGATGATCATGAAAGCACTGCAAGACTCTACAGTTGGTATGATTGGAGTTTATGGGCCTGGTGGTGTGGGAAAGACCACTTTAGTCAAAGAAATTGCTAACAAAGCTCTAGAAATGAAGTTGTTCAAGATAGTCATTATAGCAAATATTACAGGAAATCCTGACTTCAAAAAAATTCAAGAGCAAATTGCTGGCATGCTAGGAATGAAATTGGAAGAAGAAAGTGAGATTGCAAGAGTAGATCGTATTCGAAATAGGTTAAAGAATGAAAAGGAGAATACCCTATTATCCTTGATGATCTTTGGGGTGGATTGGACTTTAACAAAATTGGGATTCCTTGTAATGATGATGCAAGCCAACAAGAAGTCAATGACATGTCTGATTTTGCTTCCAACAATGACATATCTGATTTTGGTTATAATAGACTAGAAATAAAAGAGTTGCCAAAAGTTGATTTGGATAAGATGAAAAAGGAAATGTTGTCTAGCCATTATAAAGGAGGCAAAATCCTTCTAACATCTAGAAATAAACAAGTCCTATGTAATGAAATGGATGTGCAACAAAGCTCAATTTTTTCGGTAGGAGTCCTTGATGAAAAGGAAGCAGAGACTCTGCTCAAGAAAGTTGCTGGTGTGAAAAATTCTGAGTTTGATAGGAATGCTACTGAAATTGCCAAATGGAGTGCTGGGTTTCCAATAGCCTTAGTTTCCATAGGAAGGACACTAAAGAATAAAAGCTTATCTACATGGGAAGATGTCTGCCAACAAATTAAAAGACAAAATTTTACATCAGAATGGGGATTTACTGACTTCTCTATAAAGTTGAGCTATGATCATCTAAAAAATGAGGAGCTTAAGTGTATTTTTTTACATTGTGCAAGAATGGGAAACGATGCTTTGATTATGGACTTGGTGAAATTCTGCGTTGGTCTAAATTTGCTTCCAGGAGTCCACACAATTACGGGTGCGAGGAAAAGAGTAAAGGAGATGATACAAGAGCTAGAAGAATCGAGTTTGTTGGTGAAAAGTTATTCTATAGACCGCTTCAACATGCATGACATTGTGCGAGATGTTGCTCTTTCAATATCATCCAAGGAAAAAGATGTGCTTTACATGAAAAATGCAATACTTGATGAGTGGCCTCATGAAAATGACTTCGAAAGGTACTCTGCCATTTTTGTACACTACTGTGACATCAATGACAAGCTTCCTGAGAGTATACAATGTCCTAGACTTGAAGTCTTACAAATTTACAATAAAAGTGAATCTTTTGAAATACCAGATGATTTTTTTAAATCTATGATTCGACTTAGAGTGTTGGTACTGACTGGTATTAATTTATCTTGCTTACCTTCATCAATTAAATGCCTTAAAAAATTGAGAATGCTTTGCTTGGAGGGATGCACTTTGGAAGAGAACTTATCAATCATTGGTGAGCTGAAGAATTTAAGAATTCTTACTTTTTCAGGATCTAATATTGAAAGTTTGCCTCTTGAATTTGGGCAACTGGATAAGCTTCAATTTTTTGACATAAGCAATTGCTCAAAACTAAGACAAATAACTTCCAATATCATACCAAGGATGACCATTTTAGAGGAGTTTTATATCAGAGACAACTTGATTCTATGGGAGGCTGAAGACAATATGAAAAATGAAAATGCTAGTCTCTCTGAGTTGAGGTACTTGAATAAGTTGCAAAATCTGGACATACACATTCATAGTTCTTCCCATTTTTCCCAAAACTTGTTTTTTGACAGGTTGAATAGTTACAAGATTGTCATTGGTGAATTCAACTGGTTTAACATGCTTAAAGTGGAAGAATTCAAAATCCCTGACAAGTATGAAGAAGTGAAATTTTTGGCATTAAACCTAAAAAGAGGTATTGATATTCATTTTGAAAAATGGGCTAAAATGTCGTTCAAAAGCGTTGAATATTTGCTGCTGGGAGAACTCAATGATGTTCAAGATATTTTCTATGAATTAAATGTGGAAGGATTTCCAAATTTGAAACATTTATCCATTGTAAACAATTTTGACATTAATTATATTATCAATCCAAGGGAGCGGTTTCACTCATTATCTGCTTTTCCCAAATTAGAGTCCATATGGCTTTACAAATTGGATAAGTTGGAAATCATATGTTACAATCAGCTTGTAGAGACCTCTTTCTGCAATTTAAAGGTCATCAAGATTAAAACATGCATGAAATTGGTAAACCTTTTCGTATTTTCCATGGTTAGACTCCTCACTGCACTTGAAACAATTGAAGTGTGTGATTGTGATTCTTTGAAGGAGATAGTTTCGAAAGAAAGGAAAACTCATACTATCAGTGATGGTAATATTGAGTTTCCCCAATTACGACTTTTAACATTGAAGTATTTACCAACATTTATTTGTTTATATAATGTTGATAAGATTCCTGGTAGTGCACACTCGTTGCAAGACCAAGTATTCCAACAAAGGAACAAAGATATTGTTGTTGATGTTGAGGACATGGTCACCAATTATTGTCTTCCACTCTTCAATGAAAAGGTACGTGAAAACCTTATCCTAATTACATGTGTAATGTTTAATTTGTATGTTGTTATTCCTTTATTAGAAATATAAAAAATCTAATTGTTTGTCATTCCTCTTGAGGAAAAGTTCTTTTGAAATCAAGTCCTATTGTTGTGACATTTTATGTGCTCTTACAGGTTTCAACTCCCAAATTAGAATGGTTGGAGTTATCCTCCATCAACATCCATAAGATATGGAGTGACCAATGTAACCATTGTTTTCAAAATTTGCTTACGTTGAATGTGACAGATTGTGGTAATTTAAAGTATTTACTGTCATTCTCCATGGTTGGAAGTTTGGTTAATCTTCAAAGTCTTTTTGTAAGTGAATGTGAAACGATGGAGGATATATTTCGTCCAGAAGATGAAGAGGTGCGTTGATTCATTTAGTATTGAGTTTGATTAATGCTATCATTTATTTTTATATTATATAACTTTATAGGTCTTTCACTTGCTCACCTATCAACGATTTTTGCTGTAACAGCATATTGACATTTTTCCTAAGTTGAAGAAAATGGAGATCATCAACATGGATAAGCTCAATACCATTTGGAAATCCCATTTTGGTTTACATTCCTTTTGTAGTTTAGACTCCTTGATAATAAAAGAGTGTCACAAACTTATTATGATAATTCCTGGTTATATGATGCAAAGATTTCGGAGCCTTCAAAGCTTGACAATTATAAATTGCAAGTTGGTGGAAAATATATTTGATTTTACAAATATTCCACAAACTTCTGACATAACTGAAACAAACTTTGATAATATACTTCTAGAAAAGCTCCCAAATTTGGTGAATGTTTGGAAGGATGACATCGGTGAAATACCTAAATATAAAAATTTGCAACGCATAAAAATTGTTGATAGTCCAAATTTAAAATGCCTCTTTCCACTGTCTATTGCCAATGACCTGGAAAAACTAGAAATCCTTGAGGTATGGAATTGTTGGGTAATGAAAGAGATTGTTGCTTGCAACAAACATTCAAGTGGAAGTGATATCAACTTTAGGTTCCCTCATTTAAACACTCTATCATTGATAAACTTGTATGATTTGAGAAGTTTCTTCTCAGAAACTCACACTTTAGAGTGGCCATCATTGAAGAAATTGGATATAGCCAATTGTAGCATGCTCGAAGGGTTTACTTCAGAAATCACAAATATACAAGAGCAAACGATTGCTTTAGCTATAAAAAAGGTACATAAAGTTTGTTTATATACAAGTCATAAGTTGTTTTTAGAGCTTTTCTATTGGAAATATAGAACATGCCTTGTTTCGACCCCTCACAAGGATAAGGGAGATTATGTCTTCTACTTTCTTGAAGAAAAATAATACATTATGGTTTAACTTGTACGCTTTGATATTGATAAATATTTTTATTTATTTAGGTAATATACAACATGGAATATATGTCAATGAGCTTGAAGGAAGCAGAGTGGTTGCAAATATACATTGTTAATGTCCACAGAATGCACAAACTAGAAGAACTTACTTTGTATGGGTTAAAGGATAATGAAATTCTATTTTGGTTTCTTCATAGACTTCCCAATTTGAAAAGGTTAACATTGGGACTTTGTCACTTGAAAAGGATTTGGGCTCTTCAAAGTCTTATTTCACATGGAAAAATTGGTGGTGTTGTGCAACTTAAAGAGTTGAAACTAGAAAGCATGTGGTCTCTAGAGGAGATTGGCTTTGAGCATGAGGTGCTTCTTCAAAGGGTGGAACGCTTAAGCATTCAACGTTGTACAAAACTGAAAACTTTAGTGTCATCTTCGGTAACTTTTAGTTACTTAACATATCTAGAAGTGATGAATTGTAAACTGATGAGGAATTTAATGACATGCTCAGTTGCGAAAACCTTGGTTCAACTCACAACGATGAAGGTATGCTCCTGTCCAATGATTATGGAAATCGTTGCAGAAAATAAAGTGGAAAAAGTACAAGAGATTGAATTTAAACAATTAAAATCATTAGAACTGGTGTCTCTACAAAATCTCACAAGTTTCTCAACTATCACGAAATGTGAGTTAAAGTTCCCACTATTGGAAAAATTAGTAGTGAGTGAATGTCCTCTGATGACAAAATTCGCCGAAGTTCAAAGTGCTCCAAACCTACAAAAGGTACTTGTTGAAGCTGGAGAAAAAGACAAATGGTATTGGGAAGGAGATTTGAATGCCACTCTACAAACACATTTCTCAGACCAGGTATGCATGAAAGTATTGGTGTACCATACCTCCAAAAATAATTTAATTTTCATTTCATTGGAATTGTTCATAACTGATAAGTCTATTATTGTGAGAAACAACATAAGTAATATGAAGCATGCTCATTATGTCATTTTGTATAGATTTAAGTAGATTTGTGTTCTAATTTCATAGGCCAAGGTTTATGGTTTATATTACCAAGGTTAATTTGATATCCAGGTGTTTAGCGTAATTTCGTAATCAAATATGTACAAAGGGTTATATCATACTCTTTAAATGATTTGAAATAATTTTCACTTTTCTCATATTCGAAATTTATTTTATAACTAATTAAGGTACTAAAGGGGGTTATATATACCATAAGGATTATTATAAAAGCTTTTTATATCTTCGTCCAATCATTGATTGTTCTGTGTTTGTGACATTTAGTTTCTTGACTGTTGAAGGTTTCTTTTGAATATTCAAAGCATGCAAGACTTGTTGATTATCCTGAGAGGAAAGATGTTGGACTTGGAAAATCTGCTTTTCCAGACAATTTTTTTGGTTGCTTAAAGAAATTGGAATTTGGTGAAGCATGTAGAAGAAATATTTTGATTCCCTCTTATCTACTACCTTACTTGAGGAATTTAGAAGAATTGAATGTAGAGAACTGTAAAGCAACACAAGTAATATTTGACATGGATGAGAGTGAGCTCAAGATGATGGGAATGATCTTTCGTTTGAAAAAGCTTAATTTAAAGAACTTGTCAAATTTGAAATGTGTATGGAAGGAAAACTCTGGAGGAATTGTGAGTTTTCCCAATTTGCATAGAGTTGATGTTAATGGTTGTGGAACCTTGGTAACATTGTTCTCTTCATCCCTTGCTAAAAATATTAAGAAGCTCGAGACACTTACAATAACCAAGTGTGAGAAATTGGTAGAAATAGTTGGGAAGGAAGATGGAACGGAAGATGGAACGAGAATAATCTTTGAATTCCCTTGTTTTTTAGTGCTATGTGTTGATAATGTGCCACTATTGAGTTGTTTTTACCCTGGAAAGCATCATCTAAAATGTCCCTTATTACAAGGCCTATTTGTGGGCAATTGTCCTAAACTAAAGCTATTCACATCAGAATTTGATGATAATCAGAGAGCAACATTTGCCAAAACTATCCTGCTACAACCTTTGTTTTCGGTTGAAATATTGGTAATGTATATTTTGACCCTTTTCATTATATGTTTTCTTTCTATAACTATGTGTTTTCTTTTTAATAATTTTGGCCTCAATTGGCAGGCTTCTCCCAAACTAGTGAAATTGTTACTCAATGAGGAAAATATTATGTTGCTGAGAGATGCAGATTTGCCAAAAGACCTTTTTTGCAAGCTAAATCTTCTTTGGTTGCACTTTGAGGATGACAATGAGAAAGATATATAGTTTGCCTTTTGATTTGTTTCACAAGCTACCCAGTTTAGAATGTCTCGTAGTACAAAATTGCTTTGGTCTGAGGGAGATATTTCCCTCTCAAAAACTTCAAGTTCACGACAAAGTACTTGCAACATTGAAACAATTATTCTTGTTGAACCTAAAAGAATTAGAGTCAATAGGTTTAGAGCACACATGGGTACAACCATACTCTCAAAAGCTTGAATCATTAAGGCTTCACTTCTGCCCTCGGTTACAAAACTTAGTTTCTTGTGCACCGTCTCTCATCAATCTTAAAGAGTTGGAAGTTATGTATTGTGACCAGATGGAGTATTTATTCACATTTACAACGGCCAAAAGTTTAGTGAAACTTGAGACCCTCATTGTAACGAACTGTGAATCAATCAAGAAATTGCAAAACATGAAGATGAAGATGATTGTGATGAAATTGTATGTGCACAACTCAGATCGATTGAGCTGAATTCCTTACCAAGACTACTGAGGTTTTATTCGGGGAATGCCACTTTGCAATTCTCGTGTTTGCAAACTGTGACGGTAGTTAAATGCCCCAATATGGTAAATTTCTCTCTTGGAATAATAAATGTGCCAGTGTTTTCCGGGGTTAATGTATCATCCGAGGATTCTGATTTAACCTTTGACCACGATCTCAACACAACAATCGAGACATTGTTTCACGAACAGGTAAGAACTTATTATTTGAATTCAATTGTTATTTTTTTTTCATCTAACTAATTTTCTATTACAATTATTTCATATATCTTACGATCGACAAAATGCTTTTAATAATGTTTTCATTATTATACTAAGTATTTAAGTGAAAATTAACTACTAAAATCATTTTAGTGGAAAATATAATGCAAAAGAAATTTTAAGTGGATTCTTACATAAATACGAAACAAAACATCACACATAGTGGGATGTCAAAAAAATTCATACCCGTGGGTATCCGTAGATAAAACCCGCAACGGGTAAAAAACGGATATTAAAAATGGATACCCGCTACCCGCGGGTACGAGTATTTTTAATACCCGCATGTTAACGGGACGGGGTACGGGTATCATAGTATCTGTACCCTTGGATACCCGTACCTGCTAAACTTATACCCCTTGACATTCTTCTCTTTTCTTTCTTTGAAATTGGGCATATACATCAAACCTTATATAGACAATGATGTTTATGGTATGCTTGTTGTCAAATTATGGAATCATAATAAGAATACTTGGCATGTGACAGTCATTTTATATTTACTTTTACAATTATTTGGACTTGTATCAACTTGAGTTTATTTGAACTTTATTTAAAATTTATAACAGTGATGTATTTTATTTTATTTTATTTGAATTTATGATTAAATATTTTTTTTTTAAAATAATTTTGCAAATACTCGCGGGTACCTGTGGATACCCGTGGATATGAAAAAAATAGACGAATACCCGCACAATGGATACCCGAAAAATATGGATACGGGTACGGGACAGATATTTATCCAGCGGGGTAGGGTACGGGGGAGCTACTACTCGTACCCTACCCACCCCGTTGACATCTCTACACATAGTCATAAAAAGAATTGAATTGAGAATTACCATCTAACTTCTTACGTGTTTGTATTGAGTTTGGATTCTCTATTGATTCTATGGTATTTTATTTTTCTGTTGTATTTTCAAAATACATTAATGACCATTAATTTTAAAATATATTAAAATTATCTTAAAAATATTAAAACAATGTGTTTTTAATGTTCAGCAGAAAATGATAAAAAAAACTCCATAAAAAAATTAGAGTCGTTTGTTTTGCAAGGGTTAAATCTATTACGTGATCATTCTATATGTTTAGACATGCAAACCATTCAAGACATCACAAGGTTCATTGGTAGAATTTGTCATAGTTGAACCGTGACCGAAATTGGTTACAAATAATTAAAAAATATTCACAATAACATTAAAATTTTAATACAACAAAAAGTTATAAAAAAAATGTAGAACTTTTAACATTAAATGTACATAAAATATTTCGTAGTATTTTGTTTTCAAGTTTGAAAATGCCTAATAATATTCTTTAAAAGTAACAAGTTTCTTGAAAAAATGACAAATACTTTTTTACGTTTTTTACTTTCAGAGAAAAAACAAAAATAAAATTTACAAAATATTAAAAAAAAAACACAACCGGATCTTGTGGATAAAACTGTAACTTTAAATTGGTTTTGTTATGCTTTCCAAGTCTTTGAACGAATATTTTACTAAAAGTGTTGTGTCATTTCTAGTTAAAACATTCAAAATGTAAGCTACTGTGAGACCGCAACCATTAAATTCCTTGAAAGTATGTACCAGTTATTGGTTACCGACCGTATATTACTAGGACAGATTGTACAATGTCTTAGATAGTGGGTACTCATTATAAAACTAAATAATAATAATAATAATAATAATAATAATAAATAATTGAGCTATAGGCTTATTAATTACCAAATGTGACTTAAATATATAACTCATTCAAATTCAAGTATATAGTTTTCTACAGTGAAAGGAGAATCTGAGTGATCTTATTAATTAAATACGATTCTCTGATATTGAATTTGTTGATCTTTTAGGAATTTTTGAACCATTCAAAGCATATGACTCTTGATGATTATCTTGAGAAAACGGGAGTTCAGCATAGAAAACCTGCTATCTCGGACAGCTTCTTTGGTAGTTTCAAGGAATTGGAATTTGATGCAGCATGCAAAAGAGCTATCGTAATTCCATTTCATGTACTCCCTTACTTGAAGAACTTGGAAAAGTTGAATGTCCATAGTTCTGATGCAGCAAGGGTAATATTTGACATTGATGAGAGTGAGATCAAGACAAAGGGAATGGTCTCTAATTTAAAAAAACTTACTTTAAACAACTTGCCAAATTTGAAATGTGTATGGAAGAAAAATCTGGGAAGAATTGTTAGCTTTCCCAATTTGGAAGAAGTGGTTGTCAATGGTTGTGGAAGCTTGGTAACACTGTTGTCTTCATCCCTTGCCAAAAGTCTTGAAAAGCTTAAGACACTTCATATGGCGGAGTGTGAAAATTTGGTAGAAATAGTTGGAGAGGAAGATGAAAGGGGACAGGGAATGACATTAACGTTTGAGTTTCCTTGTTTGACCTTGTTATATCTTTGGAATATGCGACTGTTGAGTTCCTTTTATCCTGGGAAACATTATCTGGAATGCCCTGTATTAGATACATTATGGGTGGCCTATTGTCCTAAGTTAAAGCTATTCACATCAGATTTTGATGACAGTGATAAAGATGAAGTTATAAAGGCTCCAATTACCCCGTTACAACAACCTTTGTTCTTGCTGGAAAAGGTAACAAAACATCAACTTTGTGCTTCATTTTCTTTTCATTATATATTTTTCTTCTATAGTTGCGAACTAACTACAACTACACATTTTCTTATGAATTTGTTTGATTTCAATTACTAGGTTTCTCCCAAACTGAAACAATTATCACTGAATGAGAAAAGCTTTATGCTGTTGAGAGATGGATGTTTGCCACATGACCTCCTTTGCAAGCTAAGGAATCTTTTGTTTTGCTTTGAGGACTATAAAAATGAGAATGATACTCTGCCTTTTGATTTCTTTCACAAGCTACCCTGTTTAGAACATCTTCATTTGCAAAACTATTTTGGTCTAAAGGAGATATTTCCCTCTCAAAAGCTTCAAGTTCACAAGTGAGTTAGAGTCAATAGGTTTAGAGCACACGTGGGTACAACCAATCTCCAGAAAGCTTCAACTGCTAAATCTCCACGGTTGCTATCGACTAGTAAACATAGTTTCTTGTGCAATGTCATTCATCAATCTTAAAGAGTTGCATGTGACACTTTGTAATGGGATGAACTATTTATTCACATCTGGTACACTCAAAAGTTTGGTGAAACTTGAAACCTTAATCGTAGAGAATTGTAAATCAATCAAAAGAATTGCAAAAAAGGAAGATGAAAATGATTGTGGTGAGATTATACTTGGACGGCTCAGATCAATTGAGTTAAATTATTTACCAAAGCTAGAAAGCTTTTATTCAGGAAATGCCACTTTAAAATGCCTGTGTTAGCAAACTGTGATAGTAGCTAATTGTCCCAATTTGATAACTTTCTCGGAAGGAGTAATAAATGTGCCAGTACTTTCGGGGATTAAAACATCAAAAGATTCTGATTTAATATTCCACGTCAATCTCAACACAACAATCGAGATGTTGCTTCACCATCAGGTAAGAATTCATTATCCGAATTTAGTAAAACTGTAGCATATTTTTGGCAGCAATAATTGATTAGTATTTTATACCCAGTTTATATTACAATTATGTTATATCTACTCTTTCGTATGTTTCGAACAGCAGGCATGTCAAACACATACGAAGGTTGATTACTCATGGAATCGGTATTAGTAAAATAATCCTAATAATTCAAGAATATGCAAAATTACATTAAAAGTATAATATCAAAATTTAATAATGCTAAAAATTAAAAGTAATATGTTTAATACATATTTAATATTCAAAGTATTCGTAATCGAAATATTCACAATATATAGTAAACATTATATATACCAAAATTAAGTTCGTAATTTGATCAGAAGAAAAAATAATGTCATATATCTCAATTAATGATGCACATGTATAGTTTTTTACAACCAAAAGAAAATTTAAGTGATCTTAATTAATTATGAAGTATATAAAACCCATCGATTACTCTGACGTTGAGTTTGTTGACTTGGAAGGAATTTGTGGAATATTCAGAGCGTACGATTCTTGAAGATTATCTTGGGATGTCTAGAGTTCACCACAGAAAACCTATTGTTTCAGACAATTTTTTTGGCAGATTCAAGAAATTGGAGTTTGATGCAGCATGCAATAGACCTATTTTAATTCCATCTCATGTATTGCCTTACTTGAAGAACCTGGAAGAATTGAATGTTCATAGTTCTGATGCACTACAGGTAATATTTAACATTGATGAGAGTGAAGTCAAGATGAATGGAACAGTCTTTGGTTTGAAAAAACTTACTTTAGAAAACTTGTCAAATTTGAAATATGTATGGAAGGAAAATTCCACAGGAATTATCAGCTTTCACAACTTGCAAGAAGTGGTTGTTAATGGTTGTGGAAATTTGATAACATTGTTCTCTTCATCCCTTGCAAGAAATCTCAAGAAGCTTCATAAACTTCGAATAACCGAGTGTGGAAAATTGGTAGCAATAGTTAGAAAGGAAGATGGAATAGAACATGGGAAGAAAATAATGTTTGAATTCCCTTTTTTGTACTATCTCCATCTTGAAAACATGCCACTCTTGAGTTGCTTCTATCCTGAAAAGCATCATTTGGATTGTCCTTTGTTACAAACCTTAATTCTGTGCTATTGTCCTAAATTGAAGCCATTCGCATCAGACTTTGATGACAATGAAAGAAGTTATAGAGGCTCAAATTAGCCCGCTGCAACAATTTTTATTCTCAGTTGAAAAGGTAACGAAACATAAACATTTACACTTTTTTGAGCTTCTTTTCTTTTCATTTTCCTTTTAAAGCTTCTAACTAACAACAATTACACATTTTCTTTTGAATTTTTTTGGCCTCAATTGTTAGGTTTCTCCCTCAATAAGGTTTTTGGCACTCAATGAAGAACACATTATGTTATATAGAGAACTACATTTGCTACAAGACATTCTTTCCAATATAGTTTTTCTTTGGTTGTGCTTTGAGGATGATAAGAATAAGAAGAATAGTTTGCCTTTTGACTTCTTTCACAAGGTACCCAAGTTATTTAGTCTTATAGTACAGAAATGCTTTGGTCTGAAGGAGATATTCCCCTCTCAAAAACCTCAAGTTCACGAGAGAGGACTTGTGGGCTTGAAAGACTTATTGTTGATTGATCTAAAAAAGTTGGAGTGTGTGGGTTTAGAACACCCTTGGGTACAATCATACTCCGAAAAGCTTGAACGGTTAAAGCTTGAGAAGTGCCCTCTCTTACAAAAAATAGTTTCTTGTGCAGCGCCTTTCATCAATCTTAGAGATCTGGATGTGAAACTTTGTGTGTAAGGTTTAGGCAAAGTGATGGAAGAAGAAAGCATGAAAGAAAAACTGTTAGAATGAATGTTGTTTCATAGGAGAATGATAGGTTATATTATATTTCATATAGGTTATGGTCATTGTTATGGTTATGGTCATTGACATATGGTTATTGGGAGATTATGGTTCTATATGGTTATATGACATTAGTCTTACACATATAAGACCTTAGACACCACTTTTACACCAAAACCTTAAGGCAATGTTGTTATGGGCCTTTATTCTTATATAGTGTTTAACTTTGTCTTTTCTATCCAATGTGGGACTTTGACTCACACTTGGACTATTCCCAACA
>Ga0209589_1007578_pt1 | contig 17390 bp, 4 predicted proteins | sample CowpeawhiteBW_FD_187525 | JGI IMG/M metagenome (GOLD analysis project Ga0209589, IMG submission 187525) | Root nodule microbial communities of legume samples collected from California USA - Cow pea white BW (SPAdes) (version 2) | ecosystem: Host-associated > Plants > Roots > Nodule | place: USA...
TATTGTTAGATATTGATAACCACAATATCAAACAATATCTTCTATTTAATCTTTTTATTTTCAGTTACTCTTTTTACTTGTACCTCTCTCTATTATAAATAGATTACCCTATGTGTGGTTTATACATAAAGGAGATTAATCTCAATCCCTATTTTCTTTATTCTCAACATATTGTGAATGATGAACTTGGATAAATCTTGGCATGCGATTTCAATGAAATGATTGGTTATATATGTGGTCATGAATTCGGTATGAACAATAATGTTACATTGATGACATGGTATTGGTATGAGGTGAAGTTCTATATCCCCGAATTGGGAAGAATGGGATGGTATGAAATCAACATGGAATATGAATGAGATGGATTACAAAGGATGGCGTGAGGTGTTAAATGCATGATCAATATTATTTGTTTGTTTGGAATGTGATTGATATGCTATTAGTACATAAATCCACAAGTCTCTAGGTGAGACTTCCTGGTGGTGCTTCAATGGTCGGGAAGTAATTCCATGGCCTCTGTTAGTGAGAGTCCATGGTGGTGCCCCATCTATATAACTTGGTAAGGATTCAAGGTAAGGATTGCATCCTGACACTCTAAGGAGTCAGTTAGTCTCACTTAGAGCGGATTGACTCCTGTGGTGAGAGTAGCAGGAGGCCTGAAACTCATTAAGGGCTAACCTTGTGTGTGAGGGAATTGATTCATTGTAACACTTGTAACACTTAGCTCGGGGGTGAGCAGGGTAATCCACCACAAGTTCAAGCATCCGCTGAATCCGACCAGATTATATGTATCCGAATGAGTCGAGTCGAGTCTTAGTGTATTGATTGGAAGGTCATAACATGCTTGGATGATGTATGTATATCGGACTGTGAAAGTATATTTGATTGTATGATAAAATCTTTTTGGCTCTAGCTTACTCTTTGCTTGTTTGATTGCTTTGTATGTTGCTCTTTTACCTCTGCGATGATCATCAATTTATTAATGGGAACAGATGTGAGAGGTACTCCTGGTCAACAGAAGAGAGATTATTTCACTGCATAGTGTACTTGGACTAGACTTCATGTTCTTTTTGGCATCGTGGTGTGCCTTGGATTGTAAGGAGTTATGCTTATGTTCCAAGATCGCATTACTATGTTATCCTGTGTAACGTTCTCTTTAATTTAATTAGGGTTATTGATTAAATGGAACGTTACGATGTACTATTAAAATTTGTGAAATAATAAAACAGTCTACATTTATTATCGTTATCCTACTAAACCTAATATATTTTGTTTCTATCACTTAAATCTTTTTACATCTTGGGAGATGGCATGGCAGAATATCTAGTGTCTGCAATAAATAAAAAATTAAATAATTATTCATTCTATATGTAAGTCGATGAAAGTCAAACAAGAGGTGTCTTTTACATTCATAAATTTTCTTTACTCATGGATATAATAGTTATTTGATTTGATGGGTTATAATAGCAGAAGTTCATGAATCAATAAACCATATATACTGAACAATTGAATGTTATTTTTGGCATTACTAGAACGCATATAGGTACCATATAGGTACATGTGAACCATTATTTTTGCACCATTTTAAAGAAATGAATTTGTTTACTAATTCAATAACTGATAATGATTACTCACTAATTTGAGTCCATCTTTATCATTTTTATAATGATGACATAGATATCTTTCATCTCTATTTTGTTGTTAGGATTGGATTGAAATGTAACGATTAAATAAAATAATAATCCAAATTATATGAATATCAAAAGTAATAATTAATGGTACCAAAATCATATACGAACAGAAAATTTGGAATTATATTTTAAAAATTGAATTATCTTTACTGATAAAATTTGGAATTATATTTTAAAAATTGAATTATCTTTACTGATAAAGATTTTCCTGCGGCTCTTCCTTGTCATTGTAAAAGTAATTTACTTTTGCAATAAATTTTAAAAAAAATTAATGTCATTAAAAAAATTAAATTTTTAAAATTAAAAATTAAATTATCGTTAATCATAAAGATTTCCCCTTTCCTTAAATTGTCATCTGTGTCAGTTATACACACTGTAATATAGTTGCAATTAATAATGTATGATATAAAGACAAGTGAATTGAATATTCAAAATTAAATTTTACAATTAAATTATCTTCAACGGTCAGAATTTTCCGAAATTTCCGTTATCTTATTCTTAAATACTTATATTACCGTATTCACAAGGATCTAGGTTAAAGATAATCTGACTAATTAATATTTAGAATTAGATTTTTAAAATTCAATTATCTTTACCGGTAAATATCTCTCTTAACCTTTTTATTAAACGCTTATATTACCTTATTTACTGATCCATTCTAAATATACAAATAATAATTAATGGCATTAAGATTATATCAGCTGAATATCTAATATTTGAAATTAGATTTTCAATCTTCAATTATCTTTAACGTACAATAAATATTTCCTCTTTCCTTAATTTAATTATGATCTATATAAATAGTCCATGTGACATTAGATTTACAAACAACACAATTCCAACATTTGTTTGTCATTCTTTATAATCTTCTTCATCACATCTTCTATTTGGTTTTGAAGATCTCTGAGGGTTTAATATGAATACACTAGTGGTGAGAAGAGGCTCAAGGAGATCTATAATAGTGCATCACTCTAACCATCTCATTCGACGAAACTATTTGCATCTCCAAAGATATCATAAAAGAGATGGAAGGAGAAGGCACCACATCAATTTTCATTCTCATGTAACAACAAATCAATCAAGAAGATCTTCAATGCTTATACAAAATAATCTTCATCCTCCTGCCTTGCGTGTAATATGTCAATCTTTTTACTTTTGGTGATTTCTAGTCCTTACAAGCCTACTTTCTTTCTCACCTGTTATTCCCTTTTCTTATGAAGGAATTTCCTCCATTGTGTGGCCCTCACAGTGATATGCTTGTGGACACGGAAGACACGTCATATGAGGCATTCTCTTTACCTGTGCAAGAAGTTTCTTCATTGGTTGATCCTCATAGTGATATGCGATTGGACATTGATGACATGTCATATGAGGCAAGTATTTGTATGTTATAATTTGGTGTATTTTCCAAAGAATACTAAAACCTTAGTGATTGGAAAACTTTAAATTGCTAATGGTTCAAAATTGGACAACAGGAACTTCTTGAGTGAATGGATTGGGAATGACCACTTGGAAAGGGGTTTGCCCGAAAAAAGTATTGCAAGACAATTGCAGACAAAAACTTATCTATTACCTAATGACTTGGAGGGGTCAACTTTTGAGGAACAACAAATTGATATTTGCATAATATGTCAGGTATCAAATATAGCAACATGTATATTTTATAAAGTACTAGTTTATTAGTCTTTTTTATATACTAGATTGGGGTTATTCATTTAAGTTTGATGTATTAGAAATATGTTTTACTCTTTCTCCTTTAATTGAAATGTCTATGCATGATTTCACAGGATGAATATAAAAACAAAGAGGATATTGGAACTCTTCAATGTGGACATGAATATCATGCATACTGTATAAGGAGATGGTTACATGAGAAAAATGTTTGTCCTATATGCAAATCAAAAGCATTGACTATTGGATAGAAGGGAAAGCTAAAATCACACAATTCATTATTTGAATGAATTCATATTGCTTGTGTATGAAGCAGTGCATTCTGCTAACGTACATTGTTGCAAACATTGTTGTAATAGTTAAAAACTAAGTTGTAGTTACATTCCCCAATGGGGCAATAGAACATTTATCATGCTATATTGTTTAAATGTTAATTACATTCTTGATATTTTCTTTTCTTATTTTTTTTCGTTGAATTTCTATTCTAAGTACATGATAAAAAGGATCGTTTATATTGTTGACAATTTTTTATAGTCTTAGTTTGATGTGATAACAATTATGATCAAATAAGTTTATATGAAAAAAAATGGATATTATTAACATTTTCATCAATTTCTTCCTTAATTCTTGATGTACATTTCTTAAATAATTGGAATTAGAATTATACAGTATTTTTTAAAATGCAAAATTTTAGCTTTTGATTTGGATTGCATAAAGACGACTTTCTCTTTTGTGTCCATATTTTGTAATTTCAATTTTACCCTTCATAATATAATTATTTGTTAAATTTTTAAAAATTAACCATTATTTTTACATGTTTTCTGTAAAACCGTGTATCTTCTCTCCTTTTTTCTCTTTATCTGTCAACCGTTATTTTCTTATCTTTTCTCCATTCTTTCACTTTGTTTTTAGTAAATATAAATTTATTTTGTATATTACCATAATAACATTACAATAACATCACCTACTAATATAATATTATGCATATACGTACAAACAAGCATGATAGGGTCTGTGTTTACGCTAGTTTTTAACTATATATAAAGAGGATTACCTCTTTTGTGTCCACAATTATTTTTTTCTTATTTTATCCTTTACAATAAATCATTTATTCATTTAAAAAAAACAGTTATTTTGACATGATTTCTACAAAATTTTCTTAACAATTATTTTCTTTTCTTTCTTTTTTTTTCTCCGTTCATCGACACTTATTTTCTCTACTTTCTCCATTCATTCCACTTTGTTCTTAATAAATATAAATTTACTTTCTATATTAACTTAATGACATTATAATATTCCTTCTTTTGTGTATACATACTACAAGAAAATCCTCAACTAGAAACCAATTTTAGAAAGAAAAAATTAGAGTTGTCAAAATGGATTGGAACTTGCGAGCCAACTCGGTTCACCACGGGTTCGGCCTGGGTTGTCTTGAAATTTTTTTACAAATTTTAATACTGATAGATTTTTGACCCGGCTCACTCGGGTTGAACTCGTGGTGAGCCAGGTTGGCTCACCAACCCACAAATCAAGGGTCACACAAGTGTTTTTTGTTAGGTTAGGCTTTACATTTGGGTCATGTTAGGTTGTTTTTTTTTAGCCAACACATAGATAATTTGTATTTTTGTGATTTTGGTTTGTATTTGGATTATATTAAAGTTTATTTAGATTTTAATTAGAATTATAATTTAGTTTTGACTGAAAAAAATTAAAAATTTTTATTTTTTTAATTAAGTGAACCCGTTTAATCCACCAACCCGTGGTGTGCCGGATCGGGTTTGAATTTTTTTTGCCTCGCTAATAAGTGAATCGGGTTGGGTTGGCTCACTAAATGATCAACCCGTGGTGGGTTGAGCCGGGTTGGGCTGGGTTACTCATTTTGACAGCTCTAGCAAAAATAGTTAGTTACTATAATGAGCAATTTACAAAATTAAAAATTATTAATTACTAAAGTAGTCATTATTATAAATAAAAAATTATAATTGGTCATTAAATTGGTCACTAATTAATTAGAGACCAATTTAGAAGCTAAGTCATATTGGTAGCCAAAACCATGGTAGCTAATTTTAAAGACCAATTCAGTGACCAATTATAATTTTTTATTCATAATAGTGACTATTTTAGTAACCAATAATTTTTAGTTTTGTAAATTAATATCTAAATTGGTTGCTATAGATATTAATAATTATAGGTCACTAAAATTAGTCATTATTTAGAAATTTTTGTTTTGTGACAATTACTTATTCTTAATTTACCCTTTACAATGTATAAAGACTAACAATTAGTTTTACATGTTTCCTATCAACTATATTAATAGTATTTTTTTATTCATCAACAGTTTTTTTTTTTTTCTTTTTCTCCATTCATTCCCATTTGGTCTTAATAAATATAAATTTACTTTGTATGTTAATTTAATGATCACATACTAATATAATATGATACATATTTAAAAAATGCATATGCATAGTTGGTTTGCGCATGTATTTACACTAGTCTATGACTATATATCAAGTGGATTTCCACTTTTACGTTCACAATTCATAATTTTAATTTTACCCTTTACAATATATTTATTTATTTATTTTCTAAATACTAACTGTTATTTTTTCATGTTATCTGTAAAACTGTTTATCTTCTCTCCTTTTTTTTTTCTATTCATCAACAGTTATTTTCTTATCTTTTCTCCATTCATTTCACTTTGTTTTTAATAAATATAACATTATTTTGTATATTAACTTAATAACATCAATATCATCACCTACTAATATAATATCATGCATATTTAAAAAATGCATATACAGTAATGCGATAGTACTTGCGTTTACGCTAATATATATATATATATATATATATATATATATATATATATATATATATATATATATATATATATATATATATATATATAAATAAATATGATTTCTCTTTTTGGCATTCACGTTTGTTTTTCCATTCATTTTACCCTTTAAACAAAATTATTTTATAATTTTTTAAATAACTTATTATTATTTTTCAATATTATTTTACCAATTTACCCTTTAAGTGATTATTTTTTTTTTAAAAGTTAACAGTTTTCTTTTTTCAATTTAACAATATTTTTAAAATTACTATTTTTTAATTAAACAATTATCTAATAAATAAATAAAAGTTATTTATTATAAAAGTATAAAAGTATTTATATCTAATTTTATAAATATAACAATAACAATAATAATAATTTTATTATTTTTTAATATCTGAAAAAAGTGAACACATATACATAACGTAAATGTTTTCACTATTATATGATAATGATTTTCAAAAAATAACTTCTATATATGGTTGAAATAGAAGCAAAAGTACAAATAATTTTATGTTATATATTGTTATCCGTGCGTAATCTCTTTTATATAAAAAAAAATAGTGAATTTATCTTGTGTATATATAGATATGTTTTATCTATATTATTCTGTTGGTTTGTTAGGATTAGATTCATGTGTAATAATAATCAAATAAAATAATAAATCTAATTCGATCAAAGGTATTGTTTTCGTTAGATATAATGGAACGAGGATTTCTTTGATAACTAATCATTCCATACAATTATTGTATTGCCTTATAAACTACTACGATACACCGATATTTCAACTTTGGTCACGTATCTGTATTACACGTATCGTATCCGATATTTTTAGATACTTAATGAAATATATAATTTATAAAGTCGTAGTACATTGTAACGTCCCATTTAATTATTAATCTAATTAAAGGAAGTGTAACACAGAATAATATAGTAACGCAATCTTAGAGTATAAACACTACTCCTTACAATATTCCAAGAGAAACCAGAATATAAATTTAGGCACACCACGATGCCAGAATCGAAATAATGTAAGAGTGTCGACAAAATACAAAATAAAGTACTAATGCAGGACAATACATGGGCCATAACCCTAAAAGAAAACTAGAGTCCATCCCAGAGATGCTAAGCAGCGAAATCACTGTTTCCCTATTGACCACGGGGAGTCCTCGCATCTGCTCACATCAACAATTTGATATCATCGCAAAGGAGAAAAACCACACCCATAACAATCAAACAAGCAATAGGGTAAGCTAGAGCAGAAAACGATTTATCATACAGTCACATACAAAGTTATAAATCCAAAATGCATAAGTCAATCAAGCATGCTATGACTTGCAAACAATACACTAAGACTCAGACACGACTCATCCGGATACATATAATTAGTCAAATTCAGCGGATGCTTGCACTTGTGGTGGACTTCCCTGCTCTACCGAGCTAAATGTTACAGTGTTTCATCCCTCACACACAAGGTTAGCCCTTAATAAGTTTCAGGCCTTCTGCTACTCTCATCACTAGAGTCAATACGCTTTATGTGAGACTAACTAACTCTTTAGAGTGTCAGGATGCAACCTTACCTTGAATCCTTACTAAATTATATAGATGGGGCACCACTATGAACTCCCACTAACAGGGATCATGGAATTATGTCCCGACCAACTGAGGCACCACCATGAGGTCTCACCTAGAGAGACTCATGGAATTACGTCCTAACCAATGAGGCACCACCCCGAAACTATCATGGAATTACGTCCTAACCACATACAAATCATGTTTCACCAACCAAGTAGGTATTTATCATGCATACCAATCCCATGCCAAACTTTATAACCAACCTTCATTCATATTCCATATCAAATCTATACCAAACTCATCATATTCAATCCATGAACCAATTCCATACATGCACATTATTCATTTCATGCCTTTAACATATTAATTCATCCAAACATGTGGCAAACATACAAAGACAAAGGAGAAACAAAACCTGGTGCATTCTCGTCCAACTTCTCGCTCAGGTAGAAAGTTCTCGCTCAGGCGAGCTCCCTTCGCCTAGGCGAGAGCTCGAAGAGGGAACAATTGTGTTGTCACGTTCTCTCGCTTAGGCAAGACCCCCTCGCCTAAGCGAGATGACTTCTCCCTCAAGACTAGAGCTCGTCGCTTGAGCGACAACTCGCGCAATACCAAGGAGGGTTTCCTAATACTCTCGCTTAGGCGAGCACCACTCGCTTGGGCGAGATTATCAGATTCACTCCACTATTCGCGCAAGCCAACATACAGTTTCGTCCAGAACAATTTCACAATACATATCCAGCTTATTCCAAGCATCATTCAGTCATCACAAGCATGAAATAAAGTTGGAAGACCAATAATATATAAAGAAACACGAAGGCAGTAAGAGTCCTAGCTTCCCTTACCTGGAAAGAGCTATGAAACTACTTCGACACCTAAGCCCACAACCACAACAGCTCCAAGAGCAGATTGAAGAGCTGGAAACAGTGGCACAGAAGGAAGATTGGATTTATTACAGTGAGCCCCAACATAAACCATGAAAACAACTTAGAAAGGGGGTTATGGTTCAAGAACTAACTTACGTGAAGGGAGAACGAAGTTGATCTAGCTTGAATGGGACGGAGGGACAAACCCTAGCAGAGGTTCTGTTTTAGGAAAAGAAAGAGAAGTGAGTGTTGTTTTTGCAAAGTGAAGACAGATTGTGAGGGTTTGGCTGTCTTAGGGGCTTTAGACACCCCATGGGTCAGCCTTTAGGCCCATTAGATTGGGGCAACCCTTAAACATTAGGGTATAGAATATAAGTGGGCCTTACATACACTATAAGTAAATCTTTGAATAGTGATCAATTTTAAAAAATAATTAGTCACTATATAGTGATCAAATTGACAACTAAAATAGTTCCAAAAAATTATAATTTGTCTTTAAATTGATAATTAAAATATCTTCAATTATGAATTATTTTCTAAATTGGTCATTAAAATTAGTTGTTAGGTTTTGGCTAACAACATAATTAGTCTCTAAATTGGTCTCTAACATATTTTTGGTTACTAAAATTGGTCATTATTTAAGAGTTTTCTTTAAATAGTACTTCTATGATGACAATAATTTATATTTTTATATTGACAATTTTAGTACATATAGTTTTAATTTTGATTCACACAAAAACAATCATATATTTATTATATTTTTAAGAATTATTGTATATTTTTCAATATTTATACATAACGTATCTATCACGTATCATATCCTATTATTTTAAAAATAAATGTATCGACGTATCAGATACGTGTCATGTCCGATACACGTATCGTATACGTGCATCATAACTTATAAGTATGATAAAATTATTAGTATTTAATCAATTTTATGTAAACAGTCTGAATTTATCATTAGTACATGCACTACAAGTTTGAATTTATCATTTGTACATGCACTATAAGAAGAATATGAAATATTCACCGAAATTTCAATCATTAAATGATCAAAATCGCTCAATGATGAAAATCGTGATCAATTTACCAACTAACCCATATTAGTTACTATTTCTTTGATCACTAATGTACGGTGAATGAATTGGTAATTAAACTCAGTAAACGCTCTAATCACCAAAATCAATGACCGCTTTGGGGATCGAAATCTAATGACTGAAATTAATATTGATTTAGTGATCATTGATTAAAATTTGAGATCAATTTAATCACCAATTTTCCCATAATTTAATGATCACTTTTTCGGTCACAAAGAATATTACTTTTCAATTTTAATTGCTTTTGGAAAAATAATATACTTCATAAATGTATAATTATATATTATGTGGTATAAATGTAATTATAACACTATACCAAAGAATTAAAAAATATGTTTCCTTCCGATAGTTTTATCAAAGTACCAAGGTGTTCAAATATAAAAAAAAATGCAATATTAAAATTTATTAAATAATAAGGGATCCTGATACATCTAGACTAAATGATCCTGACACATCTCGGTTAGGACCACCTTCCGATTGTGCAAAGGCTGATATATCTAAGTCAAGATGGTCTTGACACATCTTGGTCAGGACAACATTCACAGTGCAGCAGCAAGAACCATACTCATCACACCGATCGAGTACATATCGGCCTAATAGTGAGTACATCTCAACCTAAGAGAGAGACATCTCAAACAGATGCAAGTAAAAACTATATTCATTAACATTTATGGAAGAATCCAACTGTTACTCAAGGTAATTAATAAAAAACAAGTATATGAAAGTTCAGGCTATAGGTAAAGTCTATGTAAGTAGAGGCGGAGCTCTTTGGGGGTAGGGAGGGGCCCTGACCCCCAAAATTTTGATTTTTTTAAATTTATATATATATATAATATAAAAGTATATTTAAAATTTATTAAATTTTTTAAATTGTAGCTAACATATATTAGAAATTAATAAAAATTAAATTTTTTTATTGAAACATAACATTTAATGTAAATACATAATAAAATATAAAATTAAATATAATAAAAAATAAAAATATTTAGGTTTTCCCTGTTTTTATTTAAAAATTGAGACTAGGATTATGTTAATTACACCAACAAAGCAAATCATCCATATTAAGAGTTTCAATTTTAATGAAAAGATCATTGATCTGTTTCGAGGAATTTAACGAAATTGATCGTAAAAGACCAAATTACATCAGATTTTCAAAAATTTATTTATTAACATAATTTTTATTTTTCTTTTCATTGTCTTTTTAGTTTTTCACAAATTGTAATAATCTCTCACTCTCATATGTCTTCCTTTTGTTTTTAAAGAAAAACAAGTTAGACATAAACTCATTATATTTCTCATTTATCCTTTTCTTTTCCCGTCTCTTGTCTTACTTGATAATGAAAACATAATTTTTTTTATCTCATGAACTTTTTATATATTTTTTCTATGAATATAGAAAAAAATAATAGTGTATTATATATTAATAATAATGAATATATTTTTCTTTTAATAATTACGTGTCTCAATTTTTTATTACTTTATGATCAATTATTTTTTAGTATTATTTACAAAAAAGGTATATGGATAAAGAATAAAAAAATAAATTAATCATTTAAGAATGATGAAAAAGAAATTATTGACTAAAACAAGATAGATATATTTTCATTACTTAAATTTACTTAAATTGTCGTTATGAGTCATGCATGCTGTAATATATTTTCAAATAATAATTCATGATATCATTGAATATTTAAAATGAAATTTTCAATATTAAATTATCTTTAACCGTAAATTTTTTTCTAAATTTCTTGTAACCTTATCATTAAATACTTAAATTACCATCTATACACGGAATCCATTGTAAAATATATTTATAAATAACAATTAATGGCGTGAAAAATAGATCAATTGAATAATTGATATTTATAATTAGATTTTTAAAATTAAATTATCTTTAACGGTAAGCATTTCCCTTAATCTTCTTATTAAACACTTATATTACCATGCTAATCCATTTTAAAGTATACTTACAAATAATAATTAATGGCATTTAGATCAACTGAATATTTAATATTTAGAATTAGATTTTCAATAATAAATTATCTTTAGTATATAATAAAGATTTCCTCTTTCCTTATGAAATTATTATCTTTTATAAATAGTCCATGTTACATTAGATTTACAAATAATATAATTCATTTAATTATGTTTTAAGTTCGACCGATAGATTTTATTGTTAATTATATGACATGACATCCACCTTACCTTGTCATTAAGAGCGGCTCAAAAATTTGGAAGATCTAAAACAAACTAAAAAAATGAGATCATTTATTTAAAATTTATTTGTTGTGCTTTTTTTTATGCAAAATTATTTATTGAATTGTCATAATTAATTTTATTTAACATTTATTTTTCAATAGATAATCGGACTAATTCATTTAATCTTTCTTGAGACATTGTTGATCTTAAATAAGGTTTTATTATCTTTAGTTATGAGAATATTTGTTTGGCTTAAGCAACTAGTCCTAGAATTGTTAACATTATACTAATCACTAACTAGTTCTATCTCTCTATTATTGTTTTCACCTATATCTATATTGTTATTATCTTTTCATTCAAAGAGCATCCACCTATATTTTCTAATTTATTTTGTTTTATCTATTTTTATAAATTTATTTCATAGCTCCTTTTTGTAATGCAATTAATGTCTCAATTATTCTCTTTTTTTGGATTTTTGAATAGTTTGATTCAAATTTTCTAGTTGACATAAAATGACTTAATTAAAATAATAAAACATAGTTTTGGTTGTCAAGGAAGTAAACTTGAAAGTCTCACTCTTTCACAAAACTACAGAGTTTATTTTAAGATTAATCATTAATAAAAATAATTTTAAAAAATTATTGTTCTTGGACAGTAAGTGGACAAGATATATGAAAAAAAAAACTCTTGAAACCCAAATCGAAAAGTAACGAAAAACAAAACTAGACAAAACAAACGCATTTCTAATTCTAATACAAATAAAAATAACTGCAATATAAATAGAAAGAAAAAACATACTAATCAGAAATGAGGATGAAAATATTGGTACACAAGACAACATGAAATTCAAGATGAGGAGATTCAAGGAATATAATATGCTAAAACCCTAAAAAAATGACTCTTAGAAGAGAAGAAAGTAAGAAGAGACAAGAGAAATTATTGAGAGACACAAAAAGAAAATAGAATACAAATCGATTATAAAAGAATAAAGATATCGCTAATTGTATCGTTTGGTGATCGAAGCCAAACTCTGAGCTCATGAATAGGAACAAGTAATCATTAAGATCGGTAGGTCGGAATTTCAAAGGCAGTCGATTAAAGGCCCAAATTGTCATAAACGCCCAATAAGTGGTGGCCCATTTCACAATCATTTTAAAGGGATCAGTTATGGTTTGCGGAATATCTGAAATATCTCCTAAGGAGGTGGTTCCGGAAAGAAAGGGAAAAAAACCCTTGATTTTAGGTATCCCTGGATTTCATGAATAATGGCGGGATGCTAGGGAGTGGTTACTTCAGATTTTAACAAATTATCGTCGAGACTTCCATCTATATAAAGGGGACAAAGAAAGGAGAAGGGACGGATTTTTCGGAAAAACTGGTTCCCGTGAGCTAGTTCAAGTGGGATTCACTGAAAAATTCATTTCGATAGATTTTTTAAGCATCATCCAAAGATATCCGTTTTTGATCTCATTTTTTAGAAAAGAACACTAATCATCTTTTTTTTCTCGTAAACAAAATTATGATTTATTAAAAAAAAAATTAACTCATTAATTACTTTTTTAATAGGGTTAAATATGTTTTTAATCCCTTAACTTTTCGTAAATTTTAGAATTAGTCTATTTCAAAATTTTGAACCAATTTAGTCCTTCATCTTTCAGAATACGTAGATTTAGTACTTTTAATCAAATTTTGTTATGTTTATTTGATGTTTCATACACATTTCAGTATTGTATTTGAGTTGTTAATATTGTTTGACATACTTTTTACTTTAATGTTAAGTCAAATACTATTATGAAATACGTTTGAAATGTCAAGTAAAGTTAACAAAATTTAAATAAAAGGATTAAATGTATTTTGAAATATGAAGGACTAAATTGGTCTAAACTTTTGAAATGGACTAATTCCAAAATTCATTGAAAGTTAAGGGACCAAAAACATATTTAACCCTTTTTAATACAAATAAAAATTATCAGACAATAATAATTTAATTAAATTTTATTTACAAGCATAAACTTATAATTAATTTAATAGAACCATATTAATAATAAAATATTTTTTTGCGGCCTCTTTTTTTCTTAAACATAATTTTATAATTAATTTAATAGAGATAAATTAATACTAAAAACAATTGAGGCCTTTTTTCTTAAACATAATTTTATAATTAATTTAATACAAAAATATTAGTAGTAAAAAATATTTTTTGAGACCTTATTTTGTTGGAAGCCTAAAGTGAGTGTTTTACTCGCTTTATTCTTGAACCGACCCTACCTGTCATTATGTTTATATGTCACCACACAATACTTTCTTGGAAGAGACTTTAACAGTGATGACCTCCTTCAATGATTTGTTGTATTTATTGAAAATTATTCTTAAAGCAAATTAAAATTATAAAAATTAAAAATTAAAAGATAAAAAAAAATATAAAACATAAAAATGGATAATTAAATAAGAATAAAATTATTACATTATTACATTTTTTTAATTATCTAATTTTACAGTTTGTATCTTTACATTCTATAATTTTGTAATTGTATAATGTCATAATATTATAATTTCAAATATAAAATATAAAATATAAAACTATAAAATTAGATAATTTCATAATAATAAAATTATTAAATATAAAATATAAAATATATGATTTTATAACTTTAATTTCATCATTTTTTAATTATCTAATTTTACAATTCGTATTTTTATATTCTATAATTCAGACATTTTATAATATCATAATATTATAATTTCAAAATTTTAAATTTTTATAATCTTATAATTTTTTAATTTTATTATTTTTATAATTTTAAAATTTTATAATTATATAATTTTGCATTTTAATATTTTACAACGGCTTATTTATAAATATAGAAATATAAACTATAAAATTAAATAATTAAAAAATTTATGAAATTATATTTTATTTTATAGTTAATAATTTTATTATTATATAATTATAATTTTATATAATTTTATATTTTATAATTTAATATATTTTTTATTTTTTATTTTATAATTATAATTTGCTTTAAGAATATATTTTATTAAATATAGTAAATCCTTAACGGAAATCCTCGTTATCAAGTCTATTGTAATTAAGTATTATGTGATGATATTCCAGACACGTTATACAGCTAGGTAAAATCTAACTGCAGGCAGTCAATTGAAAAATTTTAAAACTTTTAGAACTGAATAATAGGGTCGGCTTAAGGGTACAACAAGGAAAGCACTTGCTTTAGGTCTCCCTTAAAATAAGGTCTCAACAAAAATTACTACTGATATTTCTGTATTAAATTAATTTTAAAATTATATTTAAGAAAAAAAGGCCTCAAAAACAATTTTTTAATATTAATATACCTCTATTAAAATAATTATAAAATTATGTTTAAAAAAAATTCCAAAAATTATTTTATTACTAATATAACTCCATTAAATTAATTATAAGTTTATGTTTGAAAATAAAATTTAATTAAATTATTATTGTATGATAATTTTTATTGGTATTAAAAATGATAATTAATGAGTTAAGACTTTTTTTAATAAATTATAATTTTGTTTATGAAAATGAGGATAATTAGCGATATCTTCATTCTCCTATAATCAATCTATATTTTATTTTCTTCTTTTATCTCTCTATCACTTCTCTTGCCTCCTTTTACTTTCTCCTCTTCTAAGAGTAATTGTTTTAGGGTTTTAGCATATTACATTCCTTGAATCTCATGTTATTCGTGTGTACAAATATTTTCATCATCATGTTTGGTTAGTATGTGTTTTTCTTTCTATTTGTGTTGTTATTTTTATTTTCTTCTACCTAATTTTGTTTTTTTGGTACTTTTCGATTCACGAGTTTCAAGAGTTTTTTTTCATATATATATATATATATTGCCCACTTATTATCGAAAAATAATATTTTTTTTGAATTATTTTTATTAATGATTAACTTTAAAATAAACTCTACAAGTGTTTGAAAGAGCTGAGACTTGAGAAGGAGAAAGAAGATTGAGACTTCAAGATATTACAAGTCTACTATCAAATTTACTTCCTTGACAACCAAAACCAAGTTTTATTGTTTTAATTCATTCGTTTTATATACTTATCTTTAGTAATATTTTGTATATTGTAATCTTTTATTTTAGAAATCCAAAAAAAAAGACAAGAATTGAGGCATTAATTGCATCACAAAAAGAAGCTATGAATAAATTTATAAAAATAGATTTTACAGGATGATATAAAAACAAAGAGGAGATTGGAATTCTTTAATGCGGACATGAATACCAAGGAAATTGTATAAGGAGATGGTTACATGAGAAAAATGTTTGTCCCATCTACAAATTAAAAGTATCAACTATTGGATAGAAGCGGAAACTAAAATCACACAATTCATTACTTGAACGAATTCATATTGCTTATGTATGAAGCAATACATTGCATTTCATAAACATTGTTGTAATAGTTAAAAACTCAACTGTAGTTACATTCCCCAATTGGGCAATAGAACATTTATCGTGTTATATTGTTTAAATGTTATTTACATTCTTGATATTTTCATTTGTTATTTTTTTGTTGAATTTTGAAAGTCGGTCTGCAATTGCCATTGAGCTCCTTTGAGAAGGGGTTATTGACGGAGTTAAACGTGGCACCTGCTCAGCTTTATCCGAACAATTGGGCATTCATCCGAGCTTTTCATATTTTGTGTACCCATTTGACATTATGTCGACCACGAATACCATCCTTTACTTTTTTTATGAAGAAATCAACCAAGCAGTTGTGATCCTTTGTAAGCGGGGTTGGGGGTCGAGGACTTCTCTCCTACCGGATATTACGGTTTTAAATAATTTATAAACCTCATTTATTATAATGTTATTTCCCAAAAACACGGGAAATTTAAAACTTTTAATCCACCAACAATAGTCCAAAAATACAAAAATCAAGGAACACCAGCAAGCCAACCTTTGAAGCATCACTAAAGCCTTGTAGATCACGCAAACAATACCAGCAAAGAAACATCATTCTACTGCCACCAGATCGCCTGGTACTGCTCACGAGGCGCCAAGCGCTGTCGCTTCCAGATCGCCTAGCGGGGGACACATGTCGTCAGTCGCCAAGCGCCTCAAACTACCCAGACTTGCAGACAACGCCTGACGGGACCCCCCTCACCATCAGGCGCACACGTTCCAGGAGCCCACTTTTTGGTGGCTATCGCTTGGCGAATCGACTACCATCGCCAAGCATCACCCTTCTCTATTGCTCTCTGAACTGTAGCTACCGCCTTGCGGTTCCAAACCTGCCGCCAGGCGCTGCACCAATAAGGCGATTTTACTGGTTTGGCACACTCTTAACAGATTCCACCACTTTAGTTATGTAATTGCACACCTCCAGGTTACTGAATCCTTTTACATGTGTGTCTATATATATATATATATATATATATATATATATATATATATGTTTATTT
>Ga0209589_1007581_pt1 | contig 17378 bp, 6 predicted proteins | sample CowpeawhiteBW_FD_187525 | JGI IMG/M metagenome (GOLD analysis project Ga0209589, IMG submission 187525) | Root nodule microbial communities of legume samples collected from California USA - Cow pea white BW (SPAdes) (version 2) | ecosystem: Host-associated > Plants > Roots > Nodule | place: USA...
AATTTAAAAAAAAAAAAAAAAAAAAAAAAGACATGTAAAAGGGTTATACACTGTCAATTTAGTTAGTTTTTTTTTTTTTCAATTGTGTGTATAAATTTTTATTGAACCTAATATTCAAATTCGTTTAGAACATCTCCAATTTAATTACTTAAATTTATATCTCTTTAAATTCGTTTTAATTAATTTATCTTAAATTCAAGTTCATGTTTTTTAGAGTTTGCTTTCATGTCAATTTTGAATTGGATAAGTTTTTAGATTTTAAGAATTCAAAATTAAAGTAGGTCTATATTAATTCAAGTCATGAAAGGATAGTAAATGATAAGGTTATGTGAAATTTAAATTATATAAGGTCATATTAAATTACGCTTAAGTTATTAGGTTGTGTTGTATTTTCCTGCAAGATTTAGGACAAGACAAATTAAGTCATAGTAAAGTTAAATTTAGTTAATTAGAATCAAACTTAAGATAGGTTGGATCAATTTGAGTTTTACTTTAAGTTTGGTCAAACCTAAGTCGAGTTGAATTACGTCAAACTTAGGCTAACATGGGTAGTTGAACCCAAGTTAAGTTAGGGTGGGAAAAAATTATGTTAAGTTGGACATGGATCAAGTTGTGTGAGGTTAAACGTAGGTCAGGTCAAATCAATGTTTGATTTAGTCAAGTAAGATCCATGTGAGTCAAATTGGGGTAATCCATAATAGACCAAAACGTATAAGGATCAAGTTAGCATGAGACTTAGGTTGGGTTGAGTCTACTTAGTTTCGTTTTGAATAATGCATAAATTGAGACATACTTTGGGTAAAATCAACCCGAGCCCATGTTAAACTGAGTCGTCCTAAATTTGTACTGGACAAATTAGTCTATTTTGGATCATTCCATATTAGGTCGAGTTGGACTCAGGTTAGGTCAAGTAAGGTGCGTCTCAAGTTAAATTGAGATGGGTTGAGTCCCTGGCCAAGTTAGGTAAGGCATAAATTATAGTAAGTTGGCCCATTTTTATATTAGGTTGAATTGGCTCGAATTCAGGTCAAGTTGAGTCATCCAAGATCCAAGTTGAGTCAAGTTAGCCTTTGTCAACTTAGGTACACATCAAGTAAGGATGATCCATATCAAGTCATGTTGGATGAGGCCAAAACACAAATTAAGTTAAGTCAAGTATGGTCTAAGTCAAGTCGGCCTCCTCTTATTGTGAAAGGTGGGGTTAAAACAAAGTTATGCAAAGTCAAATTGAGTAAAAATAAGCTAAAGTTAAATTAGGCCTGAACATGATAGGTTAAATTAAATTTAACTAAGTTAAAAAGGGTGATTCAACCCAAATCAAGTTGACTTTTGGGTTTAACTAAATCAATCTTATGCTATATTCAATACAGTAAAATTAAATTAATACTATGTTAGGTCTCATCGAATTAAACCTGAATTTAATAAATTCAAATATAAATTTAAATATAATTTAGTCACATCATGTAAAATAAATTTAATCTAATATAATTAAATTAAAAAATCAATTTAATTTGATTTATTTAAATCATATTTACGTTTTTTTTCTCTAATATATTTTCATTAAGTATTGAAAAATTCAATACACATTACTCCTGATTAAAGCAAAATTATAATAAAAGTGATTAGGTACAACCTTTTAAGCAAGATAATTCAATATATAATTACTCCTAATTAAAATAAAACTGTAACAAAAAAATTATTTAAAAACTTTTAAGAAAATTACCTATAAGAATGTAACATAACGACAATGGGACAAGGGACGAGTTTCATCATCCAACTCTATTTTTAAGTAAAAATATATCTTTATCCTTATTCTCAAATAAAAAAGTTAAATATTACTTTTACCAATATCTTTATTCAATTAATACATACATTATCATAAAATAAAAAAATTTAGACGATATCTACAGTTTTATTTACCATTTTATAGTAAATGAAGACTTACATTCAAATTCAATCAGAAAGATTGTGAAACTCATCTCAAATAGTAATTAATTGAATACTATATATTTGCTAGGTTTTGGAAAAAAATGTTTAATATTTTGAATTTAATTGTTTTTGAATATAACAATTTTGTGTGACTGAAAAGTATTTTGTTGTTTTTAAATAATAATAAGAATATTCAAATTACGCTATTTATATTTTGATATTTAAAATGCATGAATGTGTGATGAAAATTTTTATATTTTATATTAAGACGCTTTTATAACAGTTTTGATGAAAAAAAATAATTTTATACGATCGCTTAAATGTGAATACCAATGATAGGTAAATAGGAAATTTACATACTAAACATACTGACAAATTTATTTTAAACAACTACACACAATACATGGGTCATTTGTTATCTATAACTATATATAAAGGGGATTCTCTCTTTTGTGTTCACATTTCATAATTCCAACTTTACCCTTTATAATTTAATTATTTATTAAATTTTTAAAAATTAACGGTTACTTTTACAAGTTTTTATAAAATTATTTACTTATCTCCTTTTTCTTTTTTTCTCTTACTATTCATCAACAGTTATTTTTCTCTTATTTTCTCCGTACATTTTATTTTATTTTTTATAAATATACTTTTATTTTGTTTATTAAATTAATAACATTACAATATCATCAATTATTAATATAATTCAAAAAATGCGTACACACAGGCGCTATCGCGCCTGTGTTTACACTAGTAATAATAATAATTATTATTTTTAACTCTTAAATGATGTAAAATTTCTGGAAGTACCAAAACATGAACGGTTAATTGATGGCTAACGAATAAACGAGTGTTCCGTTTTAAACCTCTTTTTTTTTTTTTTTTTTCATTTGCATAGAGGATAAAAATAAGTGACAAACTTAATATTTTAAAATTTTGAGTTAAAAATTATATTAAATCTTTTAAATGAATGATTTGATAGATAAAACATTATTGAGAATAATTCAAACACGATATTGTAGAATCTAATAATCTCAACCTTAAATATACTAAGATAAAATTATTATAAAAAAATGCCTAATTATATTTTAACTCTTCCATAAATTTTAGTATTTTAAATTGAGTTCGTATTAATGATTTTTATAATTCTTTTATTGAAATATGTTGAATAAAGAGATCATCATATTGGTCGATGGCTTCAATGTCATCATCATCCATACAAATCAGAGGGCTAGTTACCACTATTTATTGAAATAGATGACTATGATATCATTTTATATTAAACACAAAATTTCAATTTATTAACTTGTTAAAAATAAGAAAGCAACATTTTTATCAATAATAAACAAGTAACACGATAAAACAACATAGTAACCAAGCAATTAATGGAAATACTCGATTAGAAATAAATAAATTCACGAAGGGCTTAAAATTCAATTATGCCTTTAAAAATAGTAAGTTATCTGTTTAACAAATTCTTTCCAACGTTAGGTAAACAATTGCAATAAGTATTAGAAGAGTGTTTACTAAACATCATCACTTAAATTAAATAATTTGGTATATCTATAATTTATAATACGTGTAATATTTTTTATGATACAAGTAGTTATAATTTATAAAATTTGATGAGTGTTAAGTTATTTTGGGTTATCTGTAAGCGTTATCTGAAGCTAAGCATTAAGTAAAAAATATGCAAAGTGAGAATAAAGTAATGTGTATTCAACAAACACAGTTGTCGGACATATTGAAATTCCAATGATGATCAAAATCTGAAAACGATGGTTCCTGGCATCAATATCAGTCACCACAGATATGATAAACTTGTTTTACCAAAACCTCCATTTTCAACGCTCACGTGTTATGTTATCACTTACTAAGTCAAATATCATTAAATTTGTTTTTTTAATCGTTGCGGCTAGGTTTATAAACACAATAATCTCTAGTGCTTCACATAGCTTGAAAATTGATAAAAGTAATCTTATGCAATTTATATATATATATATATATATATATAATGCCCTAATTTGTTTCATGGTGAATAAGTTATTTAATACAATACCAATAAAACTAATAATGAATAATGATATTATGACTTCTAATTTTTGACTCAAATTCTTTACTTTCTTATATAATTTAGTCTGAGTCATTGATTAATATACTACTATCTTTTTTTTGAAAGAATAAATGATCTACCTCAAACTATGTCAGAAAATAAAAAATAAAGAATAAGAGTTAAAAATTGGGATTCATAATAGAATTTTTCATTAATAATTATTGTGCTTTTTTCTATAATAGATACTACATAATCAAATTTCAGTTGTTTCAATTTTTTTCCTGTACTCAATAATTTCTAACTGTATCCCCTAAATGTAAAATGATTAATTTATCTTTTGTAGAATTATTTATTTTTCAAAATTTTTTATAATTTTTTGAATGAGTTTTAAAATAGGATTTTCAAAACAAAAGTTTTAAAATATAATTTTTGAAACATAATTTATGAAATAAGCTTTCTTAAATATATGAAATACGTTTCATAACAAGTTTTTCAAAATAAATTTTTTAGACCAAGTATTCCAAAACATATGTGATAATTTTTTAAACGATTTTTTCAAAATGAAATTTTCAGAACAAATAAAATGCATTTCATAACAAAATTGTCTTTCGGAACAAACTTTCTCTTCTTTTTCTTCCTTGGAGTGGGAAGAGTATTTTTGTTTTCTGTGGGGGACTGCGGTTAGTACTCATGGTGTGCAGAAGAAAAAAGCCTGAAGTAGTCACTTGGTGGTTTGGGCTTGGGCCTTGGTTCATGATTGAATGCATTATTTTGAATTTAAAAGTTTAGATAACTACGTTTTGCACCTCCTTATTTTTCTTTTATACCCTCAATTGTTTTAATACTCATGTTGCCCTTGTGATTTATATCTCTTGTTTGGTAATGTTTTGAATTGATGTTAAATATATAAATATAAATAAATATAGAAATACTCTTCTCTTGAATATAATTTGAGTCTATCATTGATAAAACAAAAAATAATAATGTAATGGTAAGGATCATCATTGATCTTAGCTATAGTTATCAAAATGGGTTGGAACCCGCGAGTCAACCCGGCTTCATGGATTCGGATTGGGTTAGGTTGAAATTTTTTTACAAATTTTAATACGGGTTAATTTTTGTCCTGACTCACCTAGAACCCGGCTCACCCGGGTTGAACCCGTGGTGAACTAGGTTGGCTCACCAAGTCGCAAATAAAAGGTCTCACAACTGTTTCACTACAAGAAAATGCTTCATTAGTAACCAATTTTAGTGACCAAAAGTTGTTAGTTACTATAATTATTAATTTAGATACAAGTTTACAAAGTAAAAAAAATCATTTGTTACTAAAATAGTTACTATTATGAATAAAAAAATTATAATTAGTCACTAAATTGGTTTTTAAAATTAGCTACCATAGTTTTGGCTACCAAAGAAAACTGGTCACTGAAAATTAGCTACCTAAGTTTTGGTTACCAAAATAACTTAGTTACTAAATTGCTCTCTAATAATTAGTGACAAATTTAGTGACCAATTATAGTTTTTTATTTATATTAGTGACTATTTTAGTAACCAATTAATTTTGTAAAGTGGTATCTAAATTGGTCACTATAGTGACTAACAACTTTTAGTCACTAAAACTAGTTACTAATAAAACATTTTCTTGTAATGTTTTTTGTTAAGTTGGGACTTTCCATTTTGGTCATGTTAAGTTTTTTTTTTTAGTCAACACATAGATAATTTATATTTTTGTGATTTTGGTTTGTATTTAGATTGTATTAAAGTTTATTTAGATTTTAATTAGAATTATAATTTAGTTTTGATTGAAAAATAAATAGAAAAATTATATTTTTTTAATTAAGTGAGTCCGTGAACTAATCCGTTCAACCTACCAACCCATAGTGTATAAAATCGAATTCGAATATTTTTGACTGAAGCTGAGTTACCCGTTTTGAACTTCGTGGCTGATAAAAGTGGTTGATGATACAATTTAAGTTTATATGCAATGCAACTAACATAAAGGATTAGCCTAATATCATATCTCTGCAATCATGAGTAGAATTAGTGGGAATATTTGGAGCCATTTATGTCTTATCATGTCCTGCTATTTTTAGGTTATAAGAATACAAGGGCTATTTTTCTTTTTCTATTGTTTGTAGTTGCTTAATAAACAATCCATTAGACACTTTTTTTTAATATATATGTCAGAGTATTAATTAACTCCATTAAAAAAATCTAAATGCATACATGCATACATTTTTTATTATAGTTTATTTCATAGTGAACATCATTATTTAAATACACTTTATTCTTTAAAAAAAGAAAAAACTGGAAAAATCATAAAAAATGCATTATGAATTATACTTCGTTATTTTGTGCATTTACTGTAGTACCCTTATTCATGAAACACTTTGAATACCTTCAGGTTCTTCAATAGTCTATCTGAAAATATATTTTACATATCTTGCTTCCATAAGATTATAATCATGGTCTTAATAGTGGTTTACCAATTAAGTAATTTAAAACTACTTTTTCATAATTATGTTTCAGATTAAATATCCTGCAGCCTCTTTTGAATTATGTATTCTGAAGCTATATTTCAAATTCTGAATCATTATATCATGAAGGTGGTAGAAGAAAATATAGATAAAAGTGCCCATTTTGTTATTATGGAATAGAGGAAGAAAGTAATGGGTTTTTGAGAGAAATTTATTACACAATACAACATAAATGAGGCTGAATCCGATAAAAAAAAATTAATATGTTTCCTAATTCAAAATTTTAAAACAATAAATTATAATTTTTTTTATAAAGTGCTCAACTTTTTTCTCTCATCAATATTCAACTTAAACTCATTATTATTCTTTAGACAGTGAAAAAGAAGGTCCCATTTTCCTTTTCACCATAATATTATTCCCTTCACCAAACAACTCATTATTGAGGCGTGAACTTAATTCGTTCAACCATTTTTTTTTTCATTTTGATTGAAACTAACAAATGAGGTATCTGTCACTGTTTTTATTCTTTACCACTTAAACAATTGCAAGTGTGAAGGACAAACTCTAGAAAATGCTCACCAACAAAAATGACTGAAAATCTTTACTATTATTAAAATATCCGAACAAGAACAAATAAAGCAAGGTGTTCACATAAAAACTGAAAATTTTTCCACCTCAAACTCACATGGTTTAGTCATAAATCCAAACACGAAAACCTAAATAAAAACAAAAAATCTATACAACGGTGACAGATAATGCAAGAGTATGCTTGTACACGATTTCTGCCACCGAAAGCAAGTGTTGGACTTTCAAATTTTGTTCATACCACAGTTATTTTCGCAAAGTAAAATGAGATTAATGTGAACAAAAGAAGCATAGCTACATTTTCAAGGTACGAGATCATTGATTAACACAAAAAGAACGTAAATGAACTTATGGGTCCTTAAAATCTCAACATGAACTTTGAAAGACCAATTTTTTCACTGAATAAAGGTAAACCATTGAACATACATCATTTGGTGTTGATTTTATCAGCTTCTTGAGCGATGTTTGTTGGAAGATTCTGTGGTGTGTCTGGTTCAACTCTGAACTTTTGATAAATGTCACCTTTGTAAAATTTTCTGGTCCTTAACACCAGAATGAAGGAAACAAAGCACCCAACCAAGGTAAAAGCAGTGATTATGATGAAAGCCATTTTATAGCATTGCACTCCCAAGCAAGTTAAGTCCTTTCCCGTTTGCCTTGTGAGTCCCTTCATCTTCAACTGCTTCAAAGCCTCTCTATCGTACAAAAAACCAGTGACTTTCACATTCAGAATGTAAGATCCAACAGGGCTTGCAACAGCACCTAAATTGTACAAAGTTGAGTAGTATTTGAGGCCGAATATTTCAGAGATGATGGCGAACATTAAGGGCCACATGGCCCCAAAGCAGAAGCCAATAATGACCGAAGAGAAATAAAGTGAGTTTGGGATACCAAAAGCGATTAGAATATGGCCAACACAGGAGAGAAGCATGACTAGAGTGAGGAGTAAGGGACGGGGGAATTTGTATTTGGCTAACAAAAATTCTGAGGCAAACCCAGAAGATGCTCTTCCTAGATAATTCCATATGCTCACAAGAGACACAAAAGTTGTGAGGCTCTTTTTGGGGTACCCCAGAGAGTTTCCAATCTGCCCCAGATTGTCAAGAGCCGTCAATGTTCCTCCCACACCAAACACTGATGCTATGAACAGAATCAACATGTCAATGCTGAAAATAGCTTGGAAGATGGTGTAGTCCTCACCCCTTTTTGGAGGTTTGAAAACGTTCTTTAAACATGAGTTGGTTTTCCCTTCCAAATGAGAAGAGGCAGCACCATGTGCTTCTTCTGCCTCTGGCAATTCAATAACTGAGGCAACAACATCTGCATGATCAGTGAAGTTTTGGTTCTGGTTCTGGTTCTGGTTCAGGTTCTGGTTCTGGTTCTTCCAAAGTCTGAACTCTTCTTTGAACACAATAACAAGTGGGAGAAGAAGCAAGAGAAGAACCATTATGCCATCAACTATGTACTCCACCCTTGTGAAACTCAACCTGTTTTGTATAACTATCAACACCATGAGAAATCCTGCAACCCCAAGTGAAATATAAAGAAGTTGGTAGAAAACCTTGATCTCTCTGGGTTGTGGGGTGATACTCAACACCCTAACTGTTGGAAGGAAAATGAAGGAAACTGCAGCAGGAAGCCAACCAATGAGGAATATAAGAGTTTTGGAGTTGTCACCATAGAAAGCATGGTATAGCTGAGTGAAAATAGCACCACTCAGACCCACATAACCCTTCAGAAGACCAATAACACTTCCACGGCTTCTTGGGAAGCTTTGGACACAGTTCACCAAAGCACCAGTGTTAGCAAAAGACTGAGAATTAGCACCAATGTAAAAGTAGAGACACATTTGCCAGAGTTGGGGTTTGGCAATGCGTGAAGTGACAGAGAGCCATATCATGAAGTAGCCAACAAAGTTCATAGTGGCTCCCATGGCTAGAATAACCCATGGGGGGCTTACCTCATTGATCAACCCAGAGAAAATTCCAAGGTTGGCACCAAGGTCCTTGAAGAAGCTTATCAAGTTCAGCGTGGATTGGTCATACCCCAGAGAGGTTTTTACCTCGTTGGAGTACAAACCAAACATGTATGTCGCCCCTGAAACCGCCATGATGAGACACGAGGCAAAGATCATGAACCAACGACCTGTGATAACATGGTGTATGAAGGCCTTGGTTTTTGTTAGCTCTTCTTCCACTGCCATTTTTCGAGGAAACTCACCAACCTAACACTCTTTTTGGTTGTGGATTTAGAACCACGCTTATGTATATATTGTGCACGGAGCTTAACTTTGAGTATGGGATAAGAACATGGAGGATGCAATAATATGCTGTATGATTAAACGTTAAAGTCAGTTTGTGGTAACTAGATTCTCCACCAAAAGTGGAACCAGATTCAAATCCTTAGGGGAAGAAATTGTGCATGATTTGAGACTATGACAAGCACTAAAAGATGCTAATTGAACCAGCCATTGAGGGAAGAGAAGGGATTCTATAAGAAACTCTGGGAATATGAGGAATTCAAAAGAACATGGTATTCTTCAGTTTATAGTCGTGTGTTAAAACAGGGGATATAGGTGTAAAGCTGCATATTTTTTGTGGCTGAAAGTGAAAACAGTGCTGGTAGTGTAAACTAATCATTGGGTTTTGATTGATTTTCCTTCTGATACCTGTGTTGTTTTGAAATGATTGATTAGTGTAAACTAATGAATCTTGAATTGCCATTTGTTACAAGTTTTGGAGGAATCTGAGTATAAAGGAGAAACAAAGCTGGTAGTGTCATGTCATTTACCAGAAATTATCAAACGAGTTTGTATCACATTTTGGTAAATTTGGGATAATTTTTACATGATCACGTGCTTATGATTAAGCTCTTTTTCATTTGATGATGTAATCGAAGAATAATATTAGTATAATTTTTCTTGTAACCAATAAAATTCTTAAAAGATAAACTTTGAGTCTTATTTAATATTACAAAAGCACACCTACTTCTGTTCTATAAGTTAATTTTATATTTGGTGTAGGTTTTTCAACAAAAAGTAAAGGTTAGGACAAATCCTATATTATACCTTTATTGTTTATTGAATTTCATCAACGTTTATGGCTTTAGAATCTTCTAAATAACAGATATGTTGTGACTTGTAAAATTCTTGAAATTAAAATGTGTTTATATTAATATTGTTCCTGATTTAAACCGTTTTTTTTTTAAAAGGATATTGTTTGATTTTGTAACGAGAAGTATAGCATTATTGTTATATAATTAATATTGAATAGATATTGCCATGCCTTATAATGTAGAAGGAGGATACATTAATTGGCAAGAAAAAAAGTCACAACTTCAAATAATTAAGGATGTTTATAATAATAATAATAATAATAATAATCATACAAAAATTGTGAATTTGAAGAACTTTGACTATCTAAAACGAAAACATCCAAAGATATCTTTGGAAATGAAAATTCAATAAAGAAATAGAGAAAAAGTGACATAGGTATTAAGTTCCAATTGGCCTGATTCACTGAAGAAGTAAAACCACAGTGGTGAGTAATTGCAAAAAGAGCGTAAAAGTCAACTTTTTGTTTTGTTTCTTTTGTACGTGAACAAAAGTAGCGTCAGATTGAAGATCATTATTTTCTTAGAAGTTTTGTTTTTTGTTATCAGAGAGCCCACATGGTATATATTTGTCCTAACAGAACACAGTCATGTGATTGCATTGGTAACAAGATTCCAATGTTAAACATGTTTTTCAAAATACAAAACTTAAATACCGAACCAGGTGAGACAAAGTATCTTCATGTGATCAATAGTTCATTCAAACACGACAAATAACAATAACAGTAATAACAACTGTGTCTTCTGAAAAATCCCTCTCATTATTTACTAATAATTTACTATCTCACATAAATGGTATTTCATGTGAAACGAATGCCAAATATATACTTGCATAGATGATGTTGACAAACTGAAGACAACAGAATAGAAGAAGGCTACATACTGTATTTATATAATTTTTTAGTAGAATACAAAATAAGCCTAAAGAAAACGCAATAAAATAATTCACGCCGTAAAACTATCAGGAAAACAATAATATATTTTAAGAATTATTTTACGCATATATTCTAATTGTGAAAATTTGTTCAGTAAAATTTTGGCTATAAAGACTCCTAAATCGTCTCAGTATTCTAAATCGTCTAGGATATGATTCGGTAATTTATTTACTCTATTAGGTATCATTAGTACAAAGCAATTCTGTTAGGTGGATTTATTATGCCGGTTATAATTCATCCGGCATAATAAATGATATAGTGGCAAAAATATAAATATGATAAGATATTTGATATTGGTTGTCATTATAACTGATATAAAAAGTGGACGTGGTGACATTTTCATAATAAAATAGAATGATTTTTATGTTTGTTGTACCTAGAGCCAACATAAAAAGTGAGCACATATATTATTTTAAATTTAAAAATAGATACTATGTCGGTTTTTTACTATAACTAACATAAAATCTTTAATTTTCATCTTTTGCTTCTCCTCTTCACACTGCACTTCACTATTCTACTTGCACCATTCTCCTCCCTTGCACTGCTCTCCCTCCTGTGGCTCTTGTCTTCTCCTTTTCATTGCACTTGGTTGTTGCTCTAGTCTTCTTCTCGTCGATGGCCACTTTCGTTCTTGCATGGGTCTCTCTCGCTCTCCACACACTAGTTTTAGGGTTTGGGTATTTCCTATCTCAAAGGCACTCCATAAGTTTCATTTTTTGTCGTAGTGGTCTCGTTGTTATCCTATGTTGTTGTCTTCTCCCTCTCCCTCACTTTGTTTCACTTATTCTAATTTCCAAATTAGGAATTTTTATTTATGAAATTAGTTATGTGATAGCATATGAGTACTTGGCTATTTTTATGTCTATTGATTATGAAATCATTTGTCAAACACAACAACGAAGAGGCGGATGAAGCGGAGAAGGGAGTGCACAGCAACAACAATGTTAAGGGTTTGAAAATAACAAGCAACGGTGGAATTAGGGTTTCATGAAAAATTTGGGAGCAGGACTTTCTATGCCAACTATGTATAAAACCAACATAAAAAGTTGAAACATTTTATACCAGCTACATCTATGTTGGTTCCAAAAAAAACATAGAAAGTCTTTTTTAACCAACAAAAGTCTTCCCTACATTAGTGCATAAACCATATGGTTAAATCATATAAGTAACTTTCCACTTCAGTGATAAAAATATTATTCACGTGTCTTCTCATTAGTCTAGGCATGTTTCTTGTGTGTTAGTTACAACAATATTGTATAAATAAAACTTTTGTATCATTAGATGAAATTAACATTTGAATTGTAATTGAGGAACAATTTGTTGTAGAGAAATTGTAAGTTGTAATATCAAACTATATTAAATTCTTGCCTAGATATAAATTGAAGTTTGTTAATCATGAAGGCGTGACCAACCATACCACCTCCTTAGAAGCTCCCTCAAGAAGGATCACTAGAAGCATGTCTAGAGGGGAGTCTTCTATTCCATTACCTTTATCTTTGTTTTGCATCACTTTAGTTTGAATTCCCTAAGTTGGTATCTAGTTGACTTATTTTGGTTGACTTGTTGACTTTGACCCAAAATTGACCTTTGACCCTTAGATTAACTTAAACCAACATGCTAATCTTTGTTTGTCTTGTTTTGTAGGCAATTTAAGAGAAAGTAGAGCATGCTAGGTGGCACATGGTGATTGGAGCACATGGATGATGTGGAAGAGAGAGGAAAGCAAAAAACATAAAGTAAAAGCAAAAGTAGACATATACCTTGGCTCCTTTTGCCTTTTTGGTTTATTCCTTAGAAGGCTACTTGGTCTCCTTCCTCTTTTGGCCTAGAATCCTCATGGAAATGCATCCACCAACCACCTTCCTTCACTTGGCCGAGAATTACCCTAGCTTAGGTTTTTAGGGTTTGTTAGTTAGTCCTTTTCATGTTTTTGTATTTGCTAAAGGACCCCTATGAACTCCTATTTAAAGGGTATTCCTTGTCTTGTAAAAGGATTGATCATTTGTTGCTATAAACTTTGTGTTTCAACCATCTCTTTGCCGTGAGCTCTCCTTCCTAGAAGTGAACTCACCTTTGCCTTATCTTGCTTGCAAGTGGCGACACCATCACTCATCTCTAGGGTTTGGTTGGCTTAGATCCCCTATGAGTGGCGTGCTTCTTCCATTGTTCATCTTCTATGCTTTCCATTTTTATTGTTTCTTCTTTCATTTTGCTCTTTAAGTGTTGTTATTTCCGTGTGTATTTAACCTTGAATCCAACTCTCTTCTTCCTTTCATGAGCTTGAGAAATGAACATTCACATCTAGATAGCTTGCTATCTTAATGTCCAGTGGGAATTTTCAAAAAGCTTTCTTAAACAACTTCACCATATTCATAACTCTAAAAGAAAACAAGATAATCCTTCATCAATTAATACTTTGAATCATGCTAATTTATGTGTGTGATTCTTTGTTGTTCTTCCTCTTACATTCATCTTCCATTGTCTTCATTTGCGAGTTTATGCATAATCGTTCCTTTGTTTGTGTTGGTAAATGCTTCTAAAGTTAATTTATCTATGTTATATCCTTACACTAATAGATTGGATTTAATTGTTAATGTGAATTATGAAAGTAGATATATAAGTTTGCAACTCTTTATCACATCTACATAAATATAATGTTTTGGTTTGTATTGGAGTATTATCATAAAAAAAACATATCTCTAGTATTATCCTCTATGATTTTTGTGGTGATAGGCCCAACCAGTCGGCCCAATGCCATATTGGATGTTTCGTGAGGAGAAATAGTATATCGACTTAAGATGTCATTTAGATAGTAAAGGGGATTAAAGAGATTGGTCGGATAATGGAGGATAGGTAATAAAAAAGAGTAACAATTAAACATTAAGAGGATAAACGAGCTAAAAAGGACTAAAGGAGAGTGGAAAAAGAATAACATTTAGTCGAGGAGGAGAGAACACTTTAAATGCTTTAGCTGATCGAACTAATAGGACACCGGTCTTTTTGGCAAGAAAATTTTAATGCCCATCATGGGATAGGTAAAAGCTAGTCCTAGATAACAAATTTTGAGAGAAAAAAAAAGTAAGAATGTCTGAAGCATCGAATCCCCCTCATCCCTCAATGGAGTAGTTGATGGAGATGATTGTTGATCTAAGGAGACAAAATGTGGAAGTCCAACTAAGGGTTGAGGAAAAATGTTTCGTGCCCAAAGGTTGATAGGTGGAGGGAGTGATGCTGCCAGATGCAAAATGTTCACAGGAACTACTAATCTATAGTTCCATTAAAAGAAAGAATCTTTAATTGAAACGGTAAATTTCTGGAAATATTTTAAAGTATTAATTTTTATTAATGAAACAAATTCACCCTCTTCTTGATTTTTGTCCACACGCGAACATTCCGCTACGTGATTCTAACAATTGGTATTAGATCTTGCTTTCTTAGTCATTCAAATTTTTTCAAAAATGGTTGGACAAACCCAAACTTTTGTAAAGGGCGCCTTTATTAACAAACCTCCTATTTTTGTCTGTGAAAATTATCCTTTTGGGAAAGTCAGAATGCAAACTTTTTAGAGTCTATTGGTAGTATTTGAGATGTTGTTTTAAATGGCCTTTTTGTTCCTACTATTAGTGTCAGTGATGTGCAGGAACCAAAGCCCTCTTTGCAATGGACTCCGGAAGAAAATAGAAGGAGTCAATATGATGTTAAGGCTAGAAATATAATTTCATCTGCTTTAACTCTTGATGAATTTTATAGAATTTCAATTAGTGCAAGTGCTCAAGAAATGTGGGAGATTTAAGAGTAACCCATGAAGAAATAGATAATGTGAAGCTTGCTAGGAAGAACTCGTTAATTAAAGAGTACGAGATGTTTTAGATCCTCCAAGGGGAAACAATATACAATGTGTAGGAAAGATTCCACCCACGTCGTCAATCATATCTTTAGGTTAGGTAAAAATTTTGACACTGATGATGATGAAAATTATGATGAACTGTATTCTGCATTTTAAAATTATATCATGCATATGAAAAATTAATTTCTTTTTGACAGTAAATTAAAATCAGAACATTAAGCTTTGCAAAATCTTTGGAAGAAGAAGAAATTTGAAAAAGCAAAGTTTCAATTTTAAAAGATGGTAGAAATGTATCTGTTGAATGTGAATGTTGCAAGGAGCATGAATTGAAAATTGCTAATCTTGAAAAATTAACTACAAATGCTTCTAAAATTAAAAATGTTGAAAATCCAAATTTTAAGAAAAAAATTCAAATAACATCAAGCAAGCTCTTAAGAATAAAAATAAAAGAACTCTCAGGGTATGGGTAGAGAAAAGGAGCTACTCATTCTAGGAATATAAACGGTGAAAGATGTTTTTATTGTGTGAAAAATGGGCACACTTCAAATAATTGTAGAATCAAACATTTTGATGTTCCTAATGGAAGATGTGCTTGGATTCCTATTATAAAGTAATTTGCACCAAACCTCAAAGGACCTAGATAAGTTTTTTGAGACCAAATTTTTTCTTCTATTCTATAAGTTATTTTCAAAATCAAGAACATCTCTATGGTATCCTAGTGAGTTCTATGATCTTAGAAAAGTTTTAGGTATATTTGATGTTAGTAATGTGTCTTAAACTGTGAAGAATAATCATTTTTATTGTTTTTCGGAAATCATCATGCAAATAATTGATTATTTCAAGTCATAATCGATTATCATTATGAAATAATCGATTATTTTTAAAAATAATTGATTATCTGAGATTTTGGAAATTTTTTGGAAAAATTGATGAACTAATAATCGATTATCATTAGATATAATCGATTATCCCAGAAGCTGAATACGAAAATTCAAATTTTTTACCGTTTAAATCAATTTTTCAAATATTTAGACTGTTGGCATTTTTAAATGGAAATTAAAGAGTTAAGGATAATTTTTTTATGATGTGATCTTCTCTTATTTAAATAAACTATTGTTTTCTCTAAACTTTAGAGTCTTAAATAATCTTAAGATTTATGGGAAGTACTTATTCTAGAAAGTTTTGTTTTATCAAAAAGAAGAAATATTACATGTAAAGGTAGTTTATGTCTTAAACTATTTTTTACCATAGAAAGCAGGAGAAAATTGAAGTATTTATTCTGAAAGTCTTAATTAAGAGGGAGTTCAATTTTATTAAGTTATTTGATTTAAAGAAGATTGTCTAAAGAATTTTTTTTTTTATCGTGATCCAAAAGGAAAAAATATATGTGTTGATATCTTATGACAACTTGCAGAAAAACAATATTTTATAATTTAAATCGAGAAAAATAATATTGCAAAAGTAAACTTTTTTTTTTCCATTTTTAATTTATTGAATAATAGAAAGTTTTAAATGATAGAAATATCGAGGTCATAGGATGCCGAAAACATACACAGCGTGTTTTATTTGAGTTTTTGCAAGTGTTGTTTTAATGTAAGGAAAAACATTTGATAAGGAGTGGTGTATTCTAGAATAGGAATCTCTTACACAAATTTGGATCAGAAAAGAAGAACACTCGGATCAAACAAAACTATGATCTAAGTAGAAGGTACTAAGTTTCATAAGAATTTCAAGTATTGTTATCTTTGTAGAACCGTGTTGAAAAGTGACAGCCGAATATTGATCATGTTAAAGATAATGCCTGCATTTTGCACCCAGCCTTATCAATACATTATTTTATTTTTTTCTGTTACACAATTACAGTCAGATAAAGATGAACCTACCCTCTAGAGAAGAACATTTCTTTAAAAATATAAGTGAATTTGCTTTAAGTATTATTAGATGTATAAAAGAGTGAATCAAAGGTTTTATTTATAAAGCTCTTAAAACACATATAAAAGTTAATTAAGACATTTAATCAATTATTGGTAATTGAATATTTTCAATACAATTTAAAAATCAGTTAAAACCCTTTTTGTTTTAAGGCTTAAATACCTTTTTGGTCCTCATTTTCGTAGTGTTTGTTACGAATGGTCCTCATTTTCACAAAATGTTTAAAATGGTCCTAATTTTTATCGAATGTTTAGAATGGTCCTCATTTTCGCAATTCGTGTTTTATTTGGTCCTTTTCTGTAACGTCGTTTAAATCATTAACGGAGCATTGTACATGTGGCACGATTTGTATTAGAGTGTATTACGTGTACTGTACAGGTGGCTTAATTAGATATTTGGGGATAAATAAGTGAGCTAGGGTTTTGGTAGGGAATGTTTGGGCAGTTGGTGAGTTTTGGCAATCTTGTTCCTCCATTCCCAATTGGTATTGCTGCAATCTTCTTCTTCCT
>Ga0209589_1007584_pt1 | contig 17369 bp, 11 predicted proteins | sample CowpeawhiteBW_FD_187525 | JGI IMG/M metagenome (GOLD analysis project Ga0209589, IMG submission 187525) | Root nodule microbial communities of legume samples collected from California USA - Cow pea white BW (SPAdes) (version 2) | ecosystem: Host-associated > Plants > Roots > Nodule | place: USA...
ATAAAAACTTGTAAAAGTAACCGTTAATTTTTAAAAATTTAATAAATAATTAAATTATAAAGGGTAAAGTTGGAATTATGAAATGTGGACACAAAAGAGGGAATCCCCTTTATATATAGTTATAGATAATTTTTTAAAAGTAATATTAAAAAATATGTAACTGTTATTTTAGAGAAAAAGTTATTTAGCCTTTTTAAATAAAAAGATATTATTTAATTATTTATTTTGTATTATGAAATAAAAAGATTACTTTTTATTTAAAGATAACATGATGTAGTGTATAGTGATATATGTAGATTTTTACACGTTAATCGGTTTAACTGTTTTGTCACTCAAAGGTAAACTTTAAATTGTTGAGTCCTAAACGACGTTGTGTTTGGCAAAGCAATAGCACTTGGTGGATCCAAATCGGACACGTGACATTCCACAAATCCTGGCCATTGACGATGTCGGTTACACTCTTCCACCGTCCGATCCAATCGAACTTATAAAGAAAAGCGGTCTGTATCTTTTTACTTTAGAAAAAAAAAAGTAAAAATTTAATAACATTTAAATAATACAAATGAGTGGTGTCCGAATATATTCGTGAAGTTAAAATTAAAATTTACAGATATAAAATATATAGTCGATATTTTATATTTTTTATGTTTAATTATATATTTTATATAAATAGAAAACTTCATGTTAGTTACTTTGCCATATCAATAAGATAGGGTTGAAGTGGAAGTTGGTTGCTTCCTATCTTGACCACCGCAACGTAAAACCTTATTTAGTGGCAGTGCCTCAAATATCTACCAATTTTCCTTTTAGTTTTTTAATTCAAGGTAGTTTTGACTCAGAATAATTTCTTTTTTTCAAAATACAGAAATTCATTCGAAAAAAATTAATAATTTTTTTTATGCACAACATAAAAAATTGAATATCTGATTACATTTATGAAAAAAAAAACGATTATCAATCAACTACAGCGTTGATTTTGTTTTGTAAGATCAATGTTGAACCCTTTAAAGACCTAAACTAGGTCAGATGTAGTAGGATTTGGTGACAGAGTATTAGACAACGGTGGAGGAGAAAATTGCTATGCTAACTTTTTTCTGCCATGGATGGATCTTAATTTTCTTTCATAATTCAAACTCTGTTCCTCTTTATATAGTTCAGGATTACAGTTCACACGTTTTATACTTACATAAAATAATTTATAGTGGAAAACACACGTCCTCCACAACCAAAATTATATAGAGACTATTTTATGAGGTTAGGTATCTATTTGTGCATTGGTCCGGGTTTGCCCAAGTGGGTAAGCAGTGCTGTTAAAGAAGACAAACCTAATGTAGACTTGTGAAGCCCAATCACGTTGTTGGTCCACTTCAATAGATTAAGGTCTCATTTTCCATTTCATATTGGATTCTTAACTGATTTCTTTATATATATATAGTTTATCATGGCATTGTCTTGTTTTAAAATTTAATTTTGAAAAGTCAACTTTGGTTAAAGCTTATAGGAGAAGGTTGTTCTTTTAACATAAAACGGACAAGTGAGACAGTAAAGAATGAAGAACTTATAAGTACTTACAATGGAATCATACGTAAATAATGACAAAATAGAATGAAATTTGAAAATAAACTATTATATATATCAAATATTGGAAATTAAATTTATGTTGGAATGCAAACATGCACCTTGAATAGAAGGTGTTCAGATTTTTCAATATATCGTCTGGTCATTAGATTTATCTGTATGATATTTATTTTGAATTGAACTTTTCAATATATAGTCTGGTCATCATATTTATCTTTATGATATTTAAAGAAATGTTGATGCAGATATCTCTATTTTAGTATTTTATTATGTCTCAAAAGGTTAAAATTGTGGGAGATTATCTTGGCAAAAACAAAATGCTAAAATGTATCAGGTGACGGAACTAGTGAGTGGTCAAATTAATAAACAAATGCAAGTTAATTATAGTAAACTAGAGTCTCACTCACTTATTACTCCACTTATTGAGATTAACAGTGATAACTGAAGTTGAGTAACATAACTACCTTAATTCAATAAAAAAAACATCTAAATTTTTACAAACAAAAAAATCTTGTTCAATAAAAAACAGATTAAATTTAAATAAAAATAAATACATTAGAAAATAAATACTTAAGGAAGAATATAACTCTAATTCTTCCTTTTCTCACACACTTCTTTCTTTCTCAAAGTATTACTGCGAAAAAAAGTTAGAAAAAAATATTTGCTTTTAATTCTTTCTGTTAGTTAACACCGTTTTTAATTTATTTTATTAGAAATAAGATAAAATAGATACTAAAAGCTAACAAAACTATTATATATTTATCTAATCAAAATTTTTGTTTAATATTGATGGACACGTACCGTAACAAATTTGTTTTCTCTACTACTTTTTTAGTATGTTCTGATGTCAATAAACAAAAACTTGGGACTTATATTTATTTAAAAATTTTATTTTATTATCATCTAAAAGTTAGTCAAAAGTTATTATTTAATTCTGTTAGATTTTTTATAAAAAAATGTATTTAGTTTTAAATTAACTATGTCAATCATACCAACTTGTAGTGGGTTTTTCAAGTGGGCCTTCGTGCGGAGTCAAGTGAATTTGGTTTAAATTGAGATAAAAAAAAAGCTTGGATTCAAATTTAAACGAATTAGTCTACATTTAAGTTGAGTAAAATCAGTCTAGACTTAAGTTGAGGTAAGTGAATATCATTCAGATAAGTTGGGATAAGTCCATAATCATTTTAGTTTGTATCGATCCACCTTCAGTTAAGTTAGACTAAACCTAGGTCTTTCCTAATTTGGTTAAGACTAGGTCAAGCTTAGTTGAATTAAGATCACATCGCACCCAACCTGATTAAGACCAAATATAGTTGGGTCCAAGTTGAGTATAATTAACTTGGGCCTAAGTAGAGCTAAGTTGGCCTAGGCCGAGCTTAAAACGAGTTGGCTTGCGTCTCATTTGAGTCGAGTGAAATTGGGCCCAAAACAAGCTTCGTTTGGTTGGTTCAAATTAAGTTAGACTCACATGGGATCAAGAGGGATTGGGACAAGTTAATTAAACTCAAGTTGGATTAGTGATCGACCGATGTATTAGGCTTACATTGGTTTGAGACCATATTAAGCTGAATTGGGTTAACCACATATTAGGTCAATCTTAGGTCAAAATTAATGTCATTGAGAAAGTGTATTTAATCTATATTTCTTCCTTAAAGAATTTGAAAATATTTAAATCAATGTGATATAGTTAAAATGAATTTAGATTTTAAATCCAATATATGTCTTGATTTGGTTTGGATCTAGATTGAATCTAGTTTGAATTTTGAAAAATTCAATCTATGATCACTCTTACTTGCATGACTTCAATAAACTTAAAATACATTATAGTCGTACATCATCGACACAACTTTATTTCAACACTAAAAATAGAAAAACATAGATTAATAGTTATCAAAGTTGTGTTTGATGCACACGACTTCTATATTCATACACAAATTTTATTATTCACTTTGAAAAATCGAGAGTCGTTCTTTCATTGTACATTTTTTTTCTTAATAATATCATGCCAACTTGACGCAACTTATTCATATTTGTAAAATTTAAAATGTTAGTCCATTTGTGTAAAATTGAATGAAAAATTATAGCGCTCTTAAAAATTTTCAAGTCTCTTAATAATTATATAAGTCAAATACATGTGCACTTGACCATAATTCAACTTGTATATGGTTTGTCATGATAAACTAATGTATTTGATAACTTAATTATTGTACTAAGTTGTCATTGACTTTTCCCTATTTAAATATATTTATGCTTTCTATTAGTTCTCAAGTAAAAAGTTTCACGTGGAATAATATGAAAGAAGGGAGTAATAATTTTTTTCTTCAAAAAATGAAAAGTTGATTTGAAAATTGTTATCCGAATTTAATAAATATTGGATGTATGACTTTGATAGTTGCGTAATATTAGAAGATTTTTTATTTTTATTAGAAAGATGACACAAAAAGGTTTACCACTTTTACGTAAAAGTTACCGTAATAATTGTGTATTTGTAAATTAAGGTCTTAAAAAGAAACAGGTTGGAATATCATGGTGATTGTAGTAAATATTCACATATATAAATTGTAGAATTGATTTTGGATTAAATTAACTTTCGTAATGGATCAGAAATTTTATACTACATTTTACTATTAACTTGTTTTTCAGAGTAAAAAGTCCAAACATAAATGACGCATTATTTTAGAAAGTTTTAACAAAACACATACACTACTCAAAATGTGAACTTGAACATTACATTGGATTAGGAAAGCTTTGCCAACACATGGTGATTGTGGCCATCGAATTTCAATTTTTGTTTTGGCAGACTAACAGGTTGCCAAACTGGCAGTGTTTGAGGCTGACACTGCTCTTCTCCTATCTCTGACTTACATCCGAGTTCAAATTTTAGCTCCATTTCTTACAATGTTTGCTGCTCATGTTTTTTCAACTTTCACCCATTAAGGAAAATAACGTAGTTGCAGTTTCTAGCTTCCTTGATATTGTAAAGGAAAAGACCATGGGGTAAAGTGGTGTTGCGAGAAGCCATGGAGGCCCAAAAGTTTTGAAAATGCATAAAAAAGAATAGGTTGGTGTTTGGATGGGTAAGAGGTGCAGACAAAGGCGTTAGACAATGATGTGGGTGTGGTAGTTCAGGTTGGCTCAGACCAATCAGCATCAGATTGGAACTAGAGTATGACTTGTTTTTCCACGCCACAGCAGAGCACAGGGATGGGGCAATTTCAAAAGTATCGCTGATATTTACAGCACAAAAAAACTAGAACTAAAGTGAAAGGCACAAGGCATGAGATGATAAAAGAATCAGAATCCCCTTTTGGTTCACGTGGTCCCTCAGCTTTTCAGTTGACTCTGTCTCTCTCTCTCTTTACCTTCGCACCAACATTCTCTTTTTTCTTTTTGATTCCACCCACGATAAATAAATACTTACACCATCTTCCTCTTCCTACTTCTCACACCCTCACGTGATCTTCTTCTCTTCAACTTTTCAATTCTAGGATAACAGAATTCCTATTCGCCTTTAACCAATAAAGCTTCTCTTCTTTATTAGCTAGATTATCACAATGACTTTATCATCATTTTGTCATGTATAGTTTCCTGGTTAATGCTGACTCTCTAGATAAAGCTCAACAAATATAGAATGTAAAGCAACGCCATTGGATTTTTTAGATCAAGCACTAAGTTTTATGGTGTAATAGAGATAGCTTCTTTCAACTTACCGTTCTCTCTCAAACTAGACCTATTTATAGTTCCAGAGATATAGCATTCACCTTTGTCAATATTGTTTGCTCTATCCTCCCATGAAAGACAAGCATAACTTAATTAAAAATATTTTGGAAAGATCAAAATAATATATTCTAAATTTTTGTATATTTAATCATTGTCACTAATGTAATAAAAGTATATATGATTTAGTATTTAAATATTTTTGAATGTTTCTCCTTAAAAATATGATAGTTTTGAAATTGTACTTGATATGAAATCATTTTAATTAAGCTTTTTGATTTCATTTGTTTTACTAATCAAATATTCTCATATTTGATGAGAATGTTTGTCTGATATAAGTTCCAAAGAATCAATATAAGATGGTTCGTCTAATTCAATCATTGGATCTTTAATATCACATTTGATAATATATCAAATAAATTTATTTTATTTTCATATTCACGGGTATCTTCGGTTTCATCACTTTAAAGAATGAATTTATTATTTCATTTTTCATCAACATACCCATTTTAAAAAAAGAATTTAAGACTAAAAGAGAATTTATCAAAATATAATTGGAAATTGAGAAACATAATTACTAAAAGAAAAATATATGATAATTAAGTCACAACTACAAAAATAGTTATAAAAAAACATATAGTACATAATTTCTACTTCTAGATTAATAAAAAAAATATATACTAAAAACTCATGAGATGAAAAACATACTAGCTAAAGCTGATATTTCATTATTAAGATATAATAGAATATTACCTTCTTTCATTTTAAGATATATATGGAAGAGAACACATGAAAAAAATGAAAACCAAAAAAATAAATTTACGTCCAGTTTTTTAATTTTTTTTTTTTAAAAAACATGCAAAAATAAAAGATGGATACAATACATGATAAACTTAAAAAATAATAAAAATAACTCAATAAATTTTTTTTATTCTTTATTATATTTAATTTAGTTTTATATTATTTATTAACATTAAATATTATACTTTATAAAAGAATAAATAATTCTTCTAATTTAACTTTTATTTATATAATATATACTAAATATATTTTTAAAAAAATTAAAAATTTTGGACAGCCATGACCTTGAATATCACAAAGATCCGCCCATGAAGCTATATGCTATATGGTGTATGTGGTTCTAGCTTACTTCATGACAAACTTCTGTTTAACCGAGAAAAGTTACGTACACTATCATAAGGTATATTTTCCAATTATATTATTCATAGTTTCACGTAACCATTATACAGTATCTTTAAATACAAATTACAATTATATTATTATATCATACCGTTAACTATTTAAATGATATTATTAAAAACTAAATTAACGAAAATTAATAAAAAATGAAATTAAATTAAAAAAAGTTAGAATTAAATTAATAAATTTAACAAAAATAAAGACTAAATTAACATTTAAATATTTTTCTTAGTACTAACTCATTTTTATGCATAAAGGAAAAACGTGTCTGAACAATTTAATCAATCGAATATCCATTTAGGCTATTCCCAAAATGGTAGTTAAAAAGCTAATTTCTTGTATTTTTATTTTTCAAAATTTTTTTAAACTGTGAGTCTATCTGGCTTTTCTTTTCATTTTTTATTAATTTTTCTTCGTATTCTGTTTAAGTTTTTAGAACATTTTCTTTACTATAAACATACTCTATAGTTCAAAAGGTAATTAAGTAAAAATAAATAACCAGTTAAAATCTGATTTACAATAAGTTTTCTTTTACTTTAATTTGTTTAACGTATTTTGTTTATATTCATAAGTATTTTAAGGTCTTACAAGTTTAATTAGTTAAAAATTCATTCTCTCGACTTTTTGATAAAAGTTTTCTTGTGTTTGAAAGGATTTTTATTACATACTGAAATTCTTTTATAAAATTAAATTAAGAAAGATTTATTTATTTAATTAGTTAAATTTATTTTGAGTTAAAATGGTACACATAAGATGAAAAGAAAATATTAAAGAGATGATAGATTGTCAGATAAAATAAATAACTAATTTTGAATTTAAATTTAATTCCAGCCTTTCATAAATCAATTTATATTTATTTTGATGAGATGGACGACCGTTGAAGGCCTAATGTGTGGTTTTATATGTTTCAATGTTCTCTCTTACATATTTAATTAAATAGTTAACTTACTCTTATTTTTGTTTTTGTGATTTTTCTATAATTGTACTTTGACATGACATTAAATTTTTTGCATGAGTAAATGTTGAGAGTAGATGTTGAAAGACACCGGAAAAATTTCTATAATATATATATATATAAATATATATATATATATATATATATATATATATATATATATATATATTAAATATTTATAAGTCATGAGAAAAAAAAAATACATACAAAAACACATATAAGATGTGTTTGGTGAAAAAACAATCAATTCAAAGAGAACTTGTCACATGATTTATTATAAATTTCTTTAATATATAGAGTACAAAAGATAGAAGAGAAAAAGGAAAACTTAATATGTATCATGAAAACAGAATATAAAAAATATAATATCTCTATCACCCCTCTTAAGGTGGGCATGAATATTATAAAAGTCCAACTTGGAAGTAACAACCCGGAAAGCATAAGGATGCAATGACTTAGTAAACATATCAACAAGTTGATTTGTAGAAGAAACATGGAGAAGGTGGATAAGGTCACCAATAAACTTTTGTCGGATAATGTGACAATCGAGTTCTATATGTTTGGTTCTCTCATGAAAAGTGAGATTCTTGACAATGTGAATAGCGAAATTGTTGTCACAAAAGGTAGTATATGGAGTGGGAACAGAAAAATGCAAATCTTGAAGGAGGTATTGAATCCATTGTAGTTTACAAGTCAGAGATGCCAAGGCGTGATACTCAGCCTCAGAAGAAGACCATGAAACAGTGGTTTATTTCTTAAACTTCCAAGTAACCAAAGAGGTGCCTAAGAAAACACAATATCCAGAAATAGAGAGTTTGGTAGTGGCACATGTTGCCCAATTAGAATCAAGAAACGCCTAAATTTTAAGAGAGGTGTTTGACTTGTACAAAAGGTCATGTCCATGAGCATGTTTTAAGTACAGAATGATCCATAAAGTCGCTACATATGTGGTTCATGAGGAGAAGAAACAAACTGGCTAAGTTATTGGACAACAAAACTAATATTAAGCCTGATGTTACTTAAGTAAAGTAATCATCCAATCAGACGCTGAAAGGAAGAAGGATTTGATAGAAGAGAAATACCAAGTGGAGACTTCATTTAGATCTCTTCATGTAAGTCTCTATGGAGGAAAGCATTATCAACATCCAACTGATGAATAAACCAATCACTAGCACTGACCAAGGCTAAAAGGATGTGTATAGTAGTAAGATTGACAACAGGGGAGAAGGTTTCGAAATAATCAAGTCCCTCGATTTGAGTAAAACCCTTAGCCACACCAACCGTGCTTTAAACCTATCAAATATGTCATCTGGATTATGTTTGAGTTTGTAAACCTAACGGCAACCAATTGGCTTGATGCCAGAAAGATGCACTAAAATCCAAGTCTGGTTTCTGTCAAGAGCATGTAACTTAGCATCCATAACCTGTTTCCAACAATCATGTTGAGCAACTTCTTTTGAAGTAGAAAGGTTCATCTTGGACAGTAATATTATGACAAAAGGCAGTATGGTCAGAAGGAGAAATATTAAGTGTAAGTTCTCATTGTTATATATCTTAAGGCAATGCCAAAAGATAAGAAGTGATGAGTGCAAATTTATGTCTTTGTTTAACTTTTAGACTTGCTTTCTTTTTTGAGTTTTGTGCTTTAAAATGTTATTTTTATTAGAATTTATTCTAAGATAGATAATTGATATTAAGAAATAAAAATGTGTTAAAAATAGTTTTTTAGCGTTGGACTAGTGAAAATAATGTATTGGAAAATTTCACATGGCCTAGGATAAACTAGGGAGTGAATCTTGGTGATTATATCATGGACTCTAAGTCCACACTTTAAATTTGTATTTGACCTTTATTATACTCTTGTAATCGAGTATTGTGAGGTTTGAGTTTAACTATTGTTTCGAAAAATGTGTATGTACTACTTGAGGTCAAAAGACATGGAGATGTAGTTTATGTGTTTATAAATTTTTACATAATGTTATCCTCTGGTTGTCTTTAGACAACGATAGTGTTTTTTCTCCAATTTTGAGATTTTTATTGTCTAATAACAGAGTAATTCTTTGAAATAAAGACAATAATGCTCTTAATTAATCATGAATTGATCTCGACAAGTGGCTCAAAAGCTATCATTTTGTAAGATTTTTTCATTATATGTTGTGTGGTTGCAGGTTAATATGACCTTTCATGTCAGAAAAAAATATTTCGTTGTTGATGCATAAACACTTAAATACTTTAAAATCAAATTGAAAATCATATATTTGCTTTCCCACTAAACAAATTGATCGAAAGTTATTCTGAAAGGATCAAATCCTAGTCCTCGATAAAAACACACACACACACACACATATATATATATATATATATATATATATATATATATATAAATAAATTTTATAATGATTAAGTAAGAAATTATATTTAAAATAATTTATAGTCAGCTCATTATGTAAACATATTTTATATTATATTATATAAAAATTGAAATCTTTAACCAATTCTTATAAATAATTTTTCGAACAAGCGAATAGAATTGTATTAACAGATTAATTAATTTGAGTTACAGAATTTCTATAAGTTAAAATTAAAATTATACCATGTTTATACTTATTCTGTTTTGAGATAAAAGTTATTTTTTAGATCGATTATAATGATTAGTCTTTAAATGTTTTTCGTTAATTTACTTATTTATATTTTCTATTCTATTCTAATATTAAAAATGAATTAAAACAAAAAATTTCAATGAATTATTGAATTTTTATTGTCCATTATTTAACTTGAACATATTAGAAGAAAATTATTTACAGAAAAATTGATATATTTTAATAATTAAGTAAAATGAAATTAGAATTCTGGATGGCTATTTAAAAAAAATCAAATTTAAGGGCTTCCTGAAATAAAATTGAAGTTTAAAGTGTTTATAATAAAAATGTGATAAAGGTTAAGGATCAATTAAAATTTAAGGTGTCTACTTGAAATGAGAGAAAGTTTAGGGTCTAAACACTTGTTTACCCATTATATATATATATATATATATATATATATATATATATATATATATATATATATATATATATATAATCCTATAATAATACATTGAATACATTGAATTCTCTCTCTGTACCACTCTACTTCTTTCTCCTAAAATCCTATATCAACCAAATAAAAAATAGGTAATAGGAGGTTTTAGTTTGTTCAAGTGTAAAAAGGGACTACTAGTCTTGTCTAAATATTTTCTAAATCAAGGGCATTTGACAGTTCTGATGAACAATGAAAAAAATCAAGATTCGCTGGCTACAACAACTACGAGGAAGTAAAAAAATCAATCTTTTTAACACGTCAAACACGAAAATAAAGAGGGCAATCAAAGATTAACACGTCAATTTTTTTATCAGATGCTTCCTCCGTTTACGCATTGCAGAGGTGGTTTACACACTGCAGAGGTGGCTGCTATAAAAAAGTACTGACAATAAAATTTCTCAATCAGAAAAACGAGACTACAAACAAAAGAGAGAAGAATAGCAGGGCATGGCATTAGATTTTCAAAATCAAGAGTCCGTTCATGGAACATGTTAGGTGAAATCTTTCTTAAAATCTCAACTTACATTAATATCTATTTGTTCTTGTAATAACAGAATGTTTGAAATAATTCAGAGTAAATCACACGCTCTAAAATGTTGGAACGAATAAAGTTATATAAAGGAGAGAGCATCCGGGGCTATGAAATAATTTACAAAGTAAATTAGATGAAAGCTAAAAGGTAAAAACTGAAAAAAAAGAATGACTTGAGAGTGTATAATCATGTACAGAATTGAGAACTTGATATCCTTGATATACGAAAGAACTAATGGGATTCAGGGGTTGAAAATGAGGTTCCCACATTTACATTTCCAACTCATGGGCTTGTAGTTGGAACTGCCACCAAGCCTGGCATATGCAACCGAAGAAAACTTCCAAGAGTTTTTCTTTCCGTTCTGCGCCTGGGGATTTGTAGGCACCTGGATTGCCTCACAGTGCTCACATGATCTGCACCTTCTCTCACATTTTGGTGGCCTTGACCCTATTCTTGGCCTCATTATAGCTTTATCCTCACTTATTGTCTGCAGAAAATCATCATCATTCCAGTAAACAAAAAAACATATTTCCCTGTGTCAAACAACTCAACAGAGAAATATGAAAACTTTTGCCTAGTTTTACCTGATGAAAATCACTTAGTTTTTTTGTCATTCTACCTGTTAGAACAAAGAGAGAGAGAGAGAGAGAGAGAGAAAACACGACAATGTTAGTTTTAACATACTTTGCACTCAGAAGGTTTCAAAAGTGATCATTTACCTTCAATAAGGAACCCCTTATGGATCCAGCTTGAAACAATGAGAAACAGAAGACAAATGCAAAGGAAGCCAAGTCTTTGACCACAAATGAGATGATGATCGAAGCCCATTTTAGTGTGAAACTTTTGTGAGGAATGAGAGGGGTATTGAGGAAGAGAATGTAGTAAGTGAGGGAATGGAGGAAATGAATGGGATGAAATGAGGAGCAGTAAGTGAATGAGAGCATAAATATTTTGGGAAGATATGTTTATGTTGTTGAGGTGATGGAACATGGAAAGACAAATGAGAAAATTGCAGAAGTGGAAGAAAAGGAGGACCCCCGAAAAGGGAAAGACTTGTCCTTCGATTGGCGAGCCCCTACTGAAAGAAGAAGCAGAGATTGTATAATAATTGTTGGAAAGAAGAAGGCTCACAACCCTGAGGACTGCAAGTAGATGATATATGAAGGACTTATAGCACCACAAACAGCAAAACGCCACAAATCTCACTAGATGTGAGGGACAACTTCCCACTACCAGACATGCAATTACAGCTGTGGATTTTCATTTCTTCGTTTCTTATACATGCATACATGCACACCCAAACATCTCAATATAATATAATATAATATAATACGCTTTACTTTTTTATTCTATTTTAACTTTTAATATATAGTAGGAATGGGGTGTTGTACAAATTTATGGGTTTTCTGTACTATGCACCCTTGCAGTCCCACCTTCTCACGGCACATCCTTCTCTCTCCTCGTCTCCGAAAGAGAAAGAACATTACAAAATCTCTTGCCAGTTACTGTGTACTAGTGTGTGCATGTGTATATATATAATTTTTTTTTTTTAATTATTATGCAATCACATGAAATAATGGCAATCACTCTTCTACTTCTTTTTTTCAGTTGGGGAAATCTGATTATCTGATAGCATGAGCCTAGGTTCACATGGCACACTCGGAAAAGAAATAGACTCAAATAGATAATGAAAAAAAATAAAATCAGTATTTCGGTTGTAGTCCACGGGAACGAACACTAGATTAGTGATAAACAATCTGTGATCTTGCGTTATTTGTAAACTTTTTTTTTTCTTCAAAGATATCGGGATTTTAGATATCAATAGCAAATATAAATGAATAGTGTTTGAGATTAAATTTCAATTTTCCAAAACTCTAATGGATTATCTTAATCACTTATTCATATCAATTTTTATTTATGTTACAGATTGATTAATATCATTAACTACTGATTTTTTTTAATAATTAACTTACAAGTTGTGTTATTTAATTTTAAATTTTCAAGTGCTTAGAAAGAGAACTTGCGTTAAAATCAACATTGCCGATCAACTATATAGATTGTATATCTGAATATTCAACTCGGATCCGTAAGAGATTAATAATGGCGTGTTTGTGTGTGTAGATGTCTTGTAGCAGAGAGTGGATTAGCGAGATTATTTTTATTCATTTGCGATGATTTGAGCAAATGCACAAGAGACGATTTGCATAATGAAATCAAATTACAATCTTCAGCGGGAAGAAAAGATTTGAGGTGGAAACTTACGCAATTACTATATTGGCCCTTCTGCTGCAACATTATTTAATAATAATAATAATAATAATTATTGTTATTTATTTTATAAAAATACTAGTAGACTGATCGGTGTGTACTCACATTATTTTTTTTATGTTATATATTAAAATAATAAAGTATTGAAAATATTGTATAATGAAATATTATGAAAATTATGTTGTATTGTTGTAAATGTTGTTATTAAAGTAACCAAATAGTAAATGTAAGTGATGTAACAAAAATTTCAATTTTAAATATAATAAATAAAATTGATATCATAATATATATTTAAATATAATAAATAGAATTGATATCATAAATAATGCAGTTAATTAATTTTATAAAATAATTATAATAACATCTAACATGTGTACGTTTTTTTTATCTTTTCAGAATAATAATATAATTGTTATTATATTTATTTAATCATTAAACATACTAATAACAATATAAATAATAAATTTTGAAAAGATTAAAAATCTATTTAACAAAAGTATTTAGTATAACAACGTTTTTAATAATTAAAAAAACATATAATAATAACACCACTACGAGTAGTAATAATAATAATGATAACAACAATAACAAACTAATGATAATAATAATGTTTAAATTATAAATATTAATGTCAATGTTAATACTAAGACTAAAGTTAACGATAATAATTCAATAATAATATATAATTATATATAAATATATACATCAATAACAAAACAAATAAAAATGACAAGAAATTAAAATACAATCCCGTAGTAAATTAAATTAAGATGTGTGTCAAACTATAATAATAATAATAATAATAATAATAATAGTAATACCACTATAATAATATTATGTAGTGATAAAAATAATAATAATACAACAACAACATATATAAAAAGATACACATTTTGTTATCATTTTACTAATTTAAGTAACTATTTTTTTAATTCAAAAAATCACATAGATTTAGAGATAAAATGAACACTAAAACAAATTAAAAGTGCAGGTAATTGAGATATAATCTCGTAGTAAATAAAAGTAAGATGTGTATCTAACTATAATAATAATAATAATAATATTATTAACACTAAAATAATATCGCGTAGTGATAATAATAATAATAATGATAATAATACAATTATATATAAAGAGATAAACATCTTTGATGTCCTTTTTTGTTTTTTCAATTTTATTTATAATAAAAAATTATTTTTTTAGTTTTATTATTTTACTAATTTTAGTAACTATTTTTTAAATTGAAATAATTGTTCAAATGCAAAGAGAAATGAACAACAAAACAAATAAAAAGGATAAGTAATTGAAACATAATTCCAACATAGTAAGTAGAAATAAAATGTGTAGCTAACCATAATAATAAAAAACAACAACAACAACAACAATCATAATAATAATAATAATAAGAATAAGAATAATAAGAATAATAATAAGAATAACTATTATAATAATTATAGTTCTTATTAATAATAATAATAATATCATTATAACAATATTCTGTAGGGATAAAAATAATAATAATACAATAACTACATATATAAAAAAATACATATTTGTTTTTACAATTTTATCCTCTTAATTATTATAATTAATATTATTAGACATAATAATATTATTTATAATTAATATTATAGTTGAAATCATAAATAAATGAAAAAATAAGAATAAACTAACTTTTGTAGGATTTAAACTTGGATTCTTTTGTCCTAGAGTTTTTAAATAACGAAAAAATTAATTTTTATAATACGTGTCAATAAAAAAAATGGATAATGTAATAATTTTAATAATATTTTTTTTTAATATATAATAGATTGGATAACATATATCAATTTTGATAATATAAGATCTTCTTTCTGAAAGCGCGGAAAAGACACACTTTGCGTTAGAAAAGTAGAAAATTGCTAGAGAGAGGCTAAAGTTGATACAGCGGACACTTGCCATTGCAAAAAAAATAGAGATTGTAGTTTCAGAGAAGATAGGAAAGGAAAAACCACCTAAAAGAGAAGAAGAGTCTCAAAACAAAACCTAATTTTTTCTTATCAATTTAATAATTTAGTTATTTTATTTAATAAATGATTATTTAAAAATGAGTTTGATTTCACGAATTCCAAAATAATTCTTTTCACCTATCACATCCTCACCTCATCAAGATTTTCTTCTTTCTCAATATAATATATTTTATTTAAAGAAATTTTAATTTTTTACTTTATTAGTATATAATATAATATATTATATTATAAATAATTTTAATCTATGATATCTTTTATTCTTTTATATTTAAATAATTTAATTTATATTATATTAATTTATGTGATTATATAATTAATATATTTTACTAGATATACTTGTGTCCCGTGTTTCAAATAAATACAAATAAATTATTTTATATAAAAAATAAAAATAAAGATAAATACACAAATAATGCAAACTGAAAATCTTAACAAATTATATCGAATCAAAATTAAAAATCTTAACGAAATAATCTTCAAATATATCTATTTGAATATCTTTATATCTCATTTTTTGGATAATAAAATCGTATACATGCCCTATACATTTTTTTGAAAGGAATTGGAGTACTTACTCTTTTAATATTCTTTGAAAAGAAACAAGATGACTTCCAAAAGGACGGAATATTTAGTATTGTTTCGTATTAATTTTTGTCTTCTCTCAAGAAACTCCTCAAAGTACAAAGAAGAGGAAACTAAATGGTGGGATATTGGAGAAGATGACTTTTCATTGAAAGACAACGAAATTCTTCATATTGCTAGCCTATCTCTTGATGAACCAGAATTAGAAGAAGTATTTTTCAATAAAGATGAACAAATATGAGAGCATTATGATTTACAAACATTTTTCTTGTTTTTCTTTTGTTAGACTTTGTTTTTTTATAATGGTTTATCTTGATTATTTCTATTAGATCATGAAGTATAATTGGTATATATGAACTGTAATGATATATATAAATATATATATATATATATATATATATATATATATATATATATATATATATATATATATATATATATATATATATATATATAACGGTGGAGCATCATAGGAACAGGGAGCCACGGCTCCCCAAAAATTTTTGGATTGTTTTTATATATATTTATATACTATTTTTAAATTATAATTATATATTATTTATATTATAGAAAATAATAATAAAAAATAAAATAACAAATGTAATGGAAACATTTATTTATAAAAGAGAATAAGATTTTGTTTTTGCTATAAATTTTTTCTACCATGTAAGTTATTATGAGAGTGTGTGAGGGCAAAAAAAATATGAAGAGATAGATTGGAAACAGAGGTTAGAGAACACATATATTGAGATTGAAATATATATTTATGGATGATCTCTAACATATCAAGCTTAATATCTTATAATGATTTATGTATGTTAGATTTATGATTCTTTTTAGGATGTTTATCCCAAATTAGTATAAACCTTAATTATGATTTTAGGGATTCTTTTATGAAATTGGTATGAACTCTACTTATAATTTTTTCCAAATTAGTATAATCTTTAATTATGAAATTTAAGGATTTTGTGTTTTCCTGCCTATGGTAAATTTTATAAAGTTTTGAATTTATACAGGAAAGATGATAAATTTATATTAGAAAGATTATAATAAAGAGTAAAAGAATTAATTCTTTTCTTTTTAAGGAGGAAAGTTTGTGATAAAGGTGAAAACAAATTGCATCTACGTTAACTAAACTTGAGAAATTTCATGAGAACTAAAAATTCAAGACAATGAAAAACAATCTCTAAAGTTCATAGAGTTACATATAATGAATTTAAAAATTCATTAGAACGCAATCCGAGAAAAATATCTTCAAATTTCACAATACTCATCAAATAAAATGGATGAGGTATGAAGGACTTATCTAAAATGATATTCATGATTTGGTAGTATGATATAATAACGAACGATAGTCATATTTTTCTGAATTTTATTATTATGTGTGCTTGTTTTAAGTAGAAGAAATGAGAAAAGAAAATGAAATTTTTTTTTAACTAATATATATATA
>Ga0209589_1007586_pt1 | contig 17369 bp, 12 predicted proteins | sample CowpeawhiteBW_FD_187525 | JGI IMG/M metagenome (GOLD analysis project Ga0209589, IMG submission 187525) | Root nodule microbial communities of legume samples collected from California USA - Cow pea white BW (SPAdes) (version 2) | ecosystem: Host-associated > Plants > Roots > Nodule | place: USA...
TATATAATTTGGATGGACGTGTTTGACTACTCAAATGCAATCAGTGAAATTCAAATAATTTGATAAAAAATCAGTGTAAAATTCAATTAATCCAATCCAATTTTATGATAAAATTAATCATTTATAAAATTAGAAAATATTCTGCATCAATAACATTGTTATAAAAATAGACTATTTTAAGTAAAAAAAAAAAACCCTCATTTTTTTCATCATAAAAATATATATTGCTAGTAAAAAGAATCAAATTAGTGATAGTATAACGCTATTTTACCAATACTTTTTTCACAACATATCTTACAATAAGAATAGACTTTGAAAGACAAGAATAAAAAAAATTGTAAAATAAGATAAATGTTGAAATAGAAAAAGAAGAAAAGAGTTATAGAAATGTTATACAATAGTTGGAGTGACGATAATATATTGTGATTATATTTAATTTATACTTCATATTATATTACATTACCGTATACTAATTATGTTTAACCAAAGTGTAATGTTAATTCAGCATTTCTAGCAACCCTTCACAACTTGACAGAGCAAGAACACAAATCATAGCAGATTCCTGATTTGGACGGTCCAAAAGGTTTATTGATAAAGACATCAAGGTTCTTGGAATAAGCCTTCTTCTTACTTTTATGTTTGTGTTTGCTTTCAATGTTTCCAACCTCATCAAGTCTGCAACTTCTATTTTTCTTAGTTCTCATTAGTTATGTTCTTACTTTTTATGTGAATAAGGTTTGAGTGTAAGTTTAGATTGTTTTCGTTATTTTTTATGGACCACATTACTTTGACATTAAAAGAAATATATCCTTCCAATTATTATTTTTTGATAAATTTTTTTTTACAACTTGACATAGTTTAAATGGATTTAAAATATAAAAAAATGAAAAATTCACTTAAAAAATGATAAAAGGTTATAAAATAAAATTGTCAAAATTTAGTTGTTATAATATAATTTTTTTATTATTTTATTATTATATAAATATAAAAATTATTACTTTTTTATTCACTATTTTATCTCTGACAGTTGTCAAATAGCTTTTATGGTGTCAAAAAATCAACTTTCATTTTTTATTCATGTGTTGTGTTCTTTAATATAGGAGTAGATTAACCCATTATCGTTAAAAATTAAATTAAAAGATTAAATTATATTTATTGGAATTATTATCATGTTCGCTTTAAACATTCATTAAAGTAATTACTAAGATTTGATATTAATGAGCATGTTTTCGAGTTTTACATGTTTAATCAAAGAAAAGTGCTATTTGGATTGATGTATTTGGCGATTTGGTTTATACATTCTTTTGTCATTGGAGTTTTTAGGGATACTTTCAGTTTCTTTCTTATTTTAGGATTTTGATTTATATGGTTAATTAATTAATTAATTAGTTAATCCTTTAATTTATGCATGATGTACTATAATTGACATCTGAGATAGATACAAGAGAAAGTGAAAGCATTCTTGAATTGCAAAATCATATGTTAATCAAAGAAGAACATCTTGGAGTTATTATGAGACCATATAATCTCAGTAAGTTTTTCTCTACCTTAAGTGTTCTACAAGTGAACAATAAAGGAAACATATGTATCCATCAACTATATCGAACTATGTTGTTACATTATGTTTCCTTAAAAAAATAAAAACTTGTGGAACTAAAGAAGAAGAAGAAGAAGACGAAGTCACTTGTGTGATCCTTGCATACTGGTTCAGTGGTCTCTTCAATGGAGTGAATGATGATATGCACCGAATAGCGTAGAAGATTACATGTTAAGCTAAAGCAGCAACAGGGCAACTCTCCTTTGGCAAGATATTTCATGAGATGATCATGTCATTTCCTGCCAACAAAGAGAAGCCCTATGACTGATTTGCTTATTCACTGCTGTTGCACAACAACGTTCCATGAACATAGCAATTTATAATCCCAGGACATGGAATAAACTAATAATCAAAAGCATATGCTTAAGGCTTATGCTGTGAATATTCTTCAAGGAATTTGAGGGTGATTTCCCTTCATGAGAAACAGGTCATCCTCTTTCTCTATCTCACCTGCTTTTTAGTAAAAATGGGGAAAGTAGGTGAAAGTTAGATGCTTCTTCCATTTCATGAAGGTGCCATGGGGTTGGGGTACCACATGTTGCAGAGCATATGCTAATGTCTCTTTCTCTTACTTAAACTATGTTGTGAATGCAACAACTTGTTTTCTAATGTTTATTAGTCCAGCCACCATTTTAAGTGTTACATGTGTCCTTTGAAATTAAGATAATGGTCATCTTTACTTGGACCATAAAGACAGAGAATTTTTTGAAGATATTTTTTGGTATCATAAATCTTGCAATTCTGACTTCATTTATGCTATGACTGTGAATTTAGTTTTTGGTTTTAGACTCCATCCAAAGTCATTAATAAGACAAGGTGAACCAATCTTAAAGAGAAAAAAGAAACAGAAGTTATTTAATTATATTAATTTTGTTTATTTAGTGGACTGTGTGGGAATATTAATTCAGTATGTCATCATGCTCTAACTTTAAAAGGGATTAAACAATTTCTCTCCAATTTTTTGTATCAAATTGCAATTATATTACTGAGATAACAATATTATAATAGAAAAAAAATAACAGGTGCAAATGTTGTCCTATAAACAGATACAGCATTCTGAAGAAAAGAGAAAGAGATCTAAGTGACAACCCAAATACTACACAGCACACTGATAAGAAACAGCAGAAAATATGCACTCAATTGATCCCTTCACTTTTCTGTCCACCGAAGATTCTTTTGTTTATAATTTTTTCTCCCATGTACCTGTATCAAATTGACAAAAATAAGTTACTAAATCATTGTTATTATTATTATTATCAATATCAAATCACAAGTATTCCAATAATTGTTTACCTTCCAAGCATCATGACAGTGGCTTGAGGATTAGTCCCAGGTGTGCGATAAAAGGTGGATCCATCAATTACCCTGAGAGCTTCGACCCCAATAACCTTATAATCATGATCAACTACTTTACCAGTGAGACACCCTCCATGGTAATGCCAAATTGTTAGCACAGTGTCTCTGCAATACTGCTGTAAAGAATGAGCAGCATTAGCATGCTTTGGCCTCAAGTTCATTGGTATCAGCAACATCAACTCCATCAGAGCATGGACCGGCAAGTTGGGGTACCGGAACTTTGATAACGCTTTTGAGTTTATCACATCAATGATGGTTTTCATGCCTTCAACACAGATTCTCAAGTCCTCTGGATCCTTGAAATAGTTAAAGGTAACTGATGGATTATCATTGGGATTTGTGGTTATCAGCTCCAAATGACCTGTGGATCGTGGTCCCGTGATCTTTTCAATGATGATTCCTCCTTTCAGAGTTGAACCCGTTAAAAATCTAACAAAGTCCGAAACCCTCTGCTTGTTTTCTGAGGAAATCGTCGAAGGCTGACCCGACTTCAAACAACAACAAATTTCAGAACAAAAGCATTCTTATTAGTAAACATTCAAGTTCAAAAAGCAAGCAGCATATGGGACACTGACCTGGTTCGACACAAATTCAAAAATCTTTTGCAGTCTTTCAGACCAAGAATGTCCCAAACTTAATCCACTGCCTGTTTCGATGAAGCTACCAGACTTTGTGATCCCCACTGTTTGGACCAGAGAGATTTCTACAGGCAAAGGGGAAGGAACCACTAGAACGTTCATTGGATTATCTGCCATCTCTTGACCCACCCATTGCCGATCCAAAACCACCGTGATTCCATGACCCTGCAGATGTTTAGCAGGACCAATCCCACTCAGCATCAGCAACTGTGGGCTCCCAATTGCTCCAGCTGATAAAATTATCTCATTCTTTCCTTTTCTGTTTAAGTATGCTCTATGCATCTCTCCCAATGCATCTACGAACATTACTCCATAAGCTTCTGGTCTTCTTTTTCCTGTAAAAAAAGAATGCTCAAACGCATTGCCATCACTCTTACTATACAATAAGGAAAACAAGGAAGCCAAGTTTGTTAAATTTCATCACAGAACCAATCCACCTTACAAAACTAATAATTTTATGTTATTTTCTTCTCCTTACCTGTGTTATATCTGAATAGTATCTTCTGCACTGTGGCATGGAGATAAACAGAAATTTTGTTGGGATCAGCATAGTCTAACAAATCAGCTGCAGTGTGCCTGTTACCCTTCTTATCAAAAATTGTCCCTCCAATCTTAGTCCCATTTAAGTGATCATAAGTAAAGTTATTATAAGGCAACACACCTACTTCCACCAACCCATCCCTCACTGCTGACTGCCACTGCAGCATAGGGGGCTCAAAAACCACCTTTCTTTCGACCCATTTATAAGATTCCTCAGCCAAAGATTCATTCCAACCAGAAATCCTTATGAAGTCAGAGCTAGCCCTTGAATAGAACCCTGCGTTCAAGACAGAGCCACCACCCAGAACACGAGCCCTCGCATTGAGTACCCCATCTGTGGATATGAACGGTTGGGAAAACGATGAAGGGCTTATGTCAGCCAGGGAATGGACAAAGTTCTTTAGGTTGATTCGCTCTGGGTTTGTGTAAGGAGAACCTCCTCTTTCCAGGACTAGAACTCTTGCACCCTGTGAGAGAGTTGCTGCAAGGGGACACCCACTTGTTCCTCCACCAATCACAATGTAGTCATAAGACAAAAATGGTGGAGCAGATGTTGCTTCTCTTACAAATGCGTACTTCGAAGCTGCATGGACACATGAGAAACAAAAACAAATGCATGAGGTGAAAAAAGTTCCAAACAGACTCTACGAATGCAACAATATGGGACTCACAAAAAAATTTGAAAAGGAAAAGTCGTAGTTCACAACAAAGCATTTACCTTGTCCAGAATGAGATAAACCAGACAGGAATATGCACTCAACAAGAAGTGCCCACATAAATTTATCCAACATCGAACCCATTGTTGTCAGGAACTTGGAAGATCTGTTCCAAAGAGTTGAAACCCTTCTTATAATAACCAGAAATTTAAAGTCACCACTACATGCACTACCCTTTGCTCTTGTCTGTTCAACAACATTCAAAGTTTGTCTCATTCCATACAAAGATCAAGTGTTCTTGAAAATGCATGAAGCGTGACAGGGACATCGATTGGATCTTTTAAATTGCCCTATAAACTATACGTCAAAATTATCATTTGTGGTTAACCAAAATATTCATTGTTGTATCACAATCATAAAGAAAACCTTATACAACTCTCAAGATTAGAGAGGGTAAAAACACGACAAACGAAAGTATTTCAGATATCCAAACTGAAACAACCTTTCTTGTAAATTAAGTTAACCTACATTTTTCTTTTAAAGAATCCTATATTGTTATTTTACACTGTAATGGTAAGATCCACGAGTCAACTAATAAACCTTAGATTTTATCTAGAGATGACTCCTTGTGAAATGCACAAGTAAATTATTTGAATATTGTTTGACTGGAGTATATTGAAATGCACTATTTTAATTTTTTATGTGGGTTAGTCTTAGATGTGTTCTTTGTAACAATAATGTAAGTTTACTATAATTTTTTTCAGTTTTTGCATTCAAACAACATTTACAGCAATAATCTAATCTAACATTTATTTTCTTTGATATCGTATAATGCAGTATCTTCTTTGTTGAGTTTTTATACTTTTCTGTCATGGTTAGATGTGTCTTTTTACTGAAAGTTTTTAACACATTAATATCAACAACATGCCCTCATGAGTAAATTATTTTTCAAGTTTTGCACAATCCTATATATCTTTTAATCAATATTTTTAAAAGTGAATTCGTCAAATCAATAGCTTAATAGTTCAACAGTATTCTAATGGTGATTGGACTAGTATCACTTGAATTATTATAATAATTAAATAATATAAAATATATATATAATATCATTATCATCTGATGTTAAAAAATTAAAATAAGAAATGTATAAAAATCTTAATATATTTTTGGAGAAAAATAAAAAATTAGGTATTGACATTTAAAGTAAATATAAAAATTAAAATAAAATATATTAATCATACTTATATTAAGATTTTAATAATATTTGTCGATATTTGTTATTAATAATAATTTCACATGTAGCATAAAAAGAAAATAACAAACATTTTAGGTAGTTTCTTTTTTTTACTTCTTTTAAGAAAAAGGTAAAATAATGTATTATTAAATATTTTTTAATCAAACATATTTTTTATCGGTTTTATTGGTTTTTCTTCATACTGATTTTTTACCTTCTTAAAACCAGTTACTTTGTGGGTTCATAGATTAACCGGTTAGATAAGCGGACCGGATTGATTTTCAAAACAAAGATTTTTAAAATCTACATTAAACTATATTGTTAACTATTGATAATATAATTTTTTTCATGCATTTCATTTTCTTTAGCGTGAGTTTTAAGGTTTTGTTAATAATATATATTTTTTTAAAATTGAATAATAATTCTTGAAAGTTTATACAACGAATATTTTTTTTTTTCTTAATCCTTCTAATAAATGTACTACTTTTAGTGTTATCTAAAGTTTTAAAAACAGTATGCCTTTCTCAAAAACAAAATTAAACAAAAATCTACATACTTTATAAAAAAATGAATAAAACTTTAATTTATATTAAAATAAGTAATAAAATGAGCTTAAAATTCCATTGAAATTCATAAAATATCTTAAAAGAAAGTCCGCAGCCAGGAATCTCCCATGGGTTTTGAACCCCTTAGGAGACCAACCAATCTTGCTACAGCGGATAACCCAAAAGTATAGAACAAGTAAATATATATTTATTGGTTTGTTCCATTACCGCAATAATTAAATACTCGTTTAATACTTAATAACTGTTCTGTATTTTATTAAAAAAAATTAATATAAATGTATAATTTATTTTGAAGAAATCACACATTATTTAAAATAAAAAACTCTCTCGAGAATTAATTGTATATGTAAAGATCTATAAATTAGGTTAAGAGGAGTAAAGGTTATAAAGATGACATTTGCTTATTTATTAAGGAAAATATTTTTTAGACAGACATTTTTATTGATAAAGTTACTAAATAGAGTTTAGTTTTTTTATTTTTATGAAAATTAAGAGAATAAAATAATAAAGTTTTAGAGTTTTTTTTATCAAAAATAGTTGTTTGTCATTGTAAAAAATTTTGCCAAAATATCATTTCTCATTTATTAAATAACAATCAAATTATAAATATATTTTTTCTTAATCGAGTTTTATTTTATCAAAAAATATTATATCTTTGTAACTCTTTTCTAAAAATCTCTTTTTTCCATTATTCTAAATTTTAATTTTTTTTATCCCACGAAATCAAATATCATATAAATGATTCTTGTATAGTTTTATACATCCAATCAATCAATGTTAAAAACACAGTAATTTTTTTTGTTCTTTTTTTTAAGTTAATTTAATATACAGTTGTGTGATTCAAGATGAATATTTGTTTATTTATGATCACGAAGATGTATTCAAATTTTTAATTAATATTTTCTTTGTGTAATTAAAATATTTTGTGAATTGTTAGGAACAACAACATTAAAGTAAGAGATTTTTTAATTTAAGTAAGGAAAACTAATAACACAATTGTATGTTTGAATAAATTGATGTGTGAATACTAATTTCAATTAAACAATAAATTGATTTGTGAGTTTGGTTGAAAGAGAATTAAAAGTTGTGATATGCATGTGCTCTGTGATAATTGGATTGTATAGGATGTTTTCTTTTGATCAACTTGGACTATCAAAGCACTACACATTTTATGTATCATACTTAGGAACGAATAAATTCCAAGTATAGGTAAACATGTCATGTTTAGATGTATGACCAACACTAAGTATTTATTTGAATAGAATGTGTGCCTATAACAGTTTTGTATAATCATATATTTAACGTTTACTTTACATTTTGTACATAAATACATAAAAGAAACTTGTTGAATGACGTAAATATATATACATATGGTTTTCATTATTCGAATGACACTGAAAGTGATCTATATTATTTATTAATTATTATTATATAAAGAGACAAAAAGTGTGTCCATTTTTTATTTTAATTTTATCCTTTAAGTGTTTTTTTAGGAAAAATTCACCATTCTTCTTTTAAATTTAATCACTTTTTTAAATTAAATAAAAAAGCATATACAAAATAAATAAATAAACTATTTATTATCAAATTATAAAAATTATTTATATTTGTTATTATTATTATTATTATAATTTTATTATTTTTTATTATTATAAAAATGTGAACACACGTATATGTTTTTATTAATAGATAATAAGATTTCATTGTATATTATTTTGTATGAGATGAATATTAGTTTTTCAATTGTTGTATATCTCATATATATATATATATATATATATATATATATATATATATATATATATATATATATATATATATATGTATATATAGTATATTTAACTACGCGTAATTGAACATTGTATCTAGTAATTATAATATTTTAAAATTAATTACTCTGGTATATAAAGAGTTAGTTATTTACTATTTTCTACATTAAGGTGAATCATTAATTTATTGGATTAAGTTAACTTCATTAAAAAATTTAATTTTTTACGAATTATCATTCTGATAATTCTGGTATGTGATTTAAAATTATGTTATCCTTTGTATCAAATTCGTATGAGATAAAGATGGTAGCTCTGATAGTCTCTTGTGTGAAAAAAACATGTATAATATGTGATGATGGATTTAAGGGTAATTAATACAGGTGTTTGCTTCAAATAATTTAAACTGATTTAAGAGGATGTATAGAGACCCTAAAATTCTCATCTCCTCGTGGATGAAGAGATTAGGTGGCCAAGATCACATAATTATAATCTTTTATAATTTTTACTCATAACTTTTAAATAATAATAATAATATAAATTATATTAAGAATAATATTAATGATAATAACATATCATTAACGTTGATATTAATTGTGGAACTAAAACTATTGAAAAACTAATTATTATTATTATTATTATTATTATTTTTAAACTTTATGGATAATTACTAATAATAATAAGAGTAATTATATTAGTAATAATAACAATTACATTAATAATTATTATTATTATTATTATAATTATAGCAATATTGGTAATAATAATAACACTTACATTTTATTTTATATTAATTTTAATCATTGGGGTAAAATTGTAATCTAATAGTTTTATTTATTAAATTATTTTCTTTGTTCATCACATCCATCAAATAATTCATAAACTTTCATAAATTTTATCTTAAAATTCCTTCAATTTCATTTCTCCATTTTCTAATATCCATTCACGCAAATTCATCATTGGAAGCAAACACGGCCTTAAGAGATACTGAAGAAAAAAAAATAAATGTATTTGTGTATTCAAGTGTGAGTTTAAACTCTAAAGTTAAGTAAAAATGAAAAAGTTACGCATCACATAAGGATGAATATCTATAAATTCAATATAAGATTTTAGGTTGGAAGTGATATCGATACTTTAATATGAATTGGATTTATGTTTCATTTGTATTGTATTTTTTTAGTGATACTCCCTCGAAATATCTATAAAAAAGATAGGTTCCCTCTATTCTTTAATTAGATACTCGTTGGAGTTTTTTAGTATTGTTATCTACTTATTAGTAAAGAATTTTTTTTATATCCTTCGAAACTAAAAAAAAAAAAACTTGTAATATTCCTATTAATTGTCATTAATAAATTTTTTTACTGGATAAAGTTATAGGTTCCATGAGTTATTTTTCATATTGATATTTTTTACATTGCTTTGATGTTTTGATGTTTTGTGATTTCTCTCTTATCTTGGTTTTTATTGTTCTTATTTATTCAGGAAAGAAAACTAACGTGGGTTTTGTTTTTGGTTTGTTATTTTTGTTGTTTTTCAAACAAATATAGATATGATTGTATAGTTATTAAATATTAAATATTATTCTTCAATATTCTCTTACAAAGTTAAAAATAAGATTTAAAACACAGATATAAAAAAATAAAAATAAGAAACGGTTAAACCAGTGAAAGAAGGAAACAAATAATAGACAAGAAGTTAACTTGTTTTTTTTTTTAAAGAAAATAGTTTATAAATTGTAATATTGCATATTGATGTTTTTAGGTCTATAACATAAAGATAAGTATTGCATAGCATTAAAACTGAATAATTAGCGAAACACCAAATCTGAAGAGAGTAAAAGTAGTGACCAATTCCATTTAAAATTGTAAAATATAATTATTTAACTGAACAGCATTTGAATTTATCTAATTTGGTAGCACCTACGAAGATCAAAGTGTGACGTCTAACCTACCCTTACATTTCCTTGTTACTCAACTCTCCCACCCACTGCTTCATCAATTTCAAACCATTCATCATGCTTCATTAATATGATATCAAACAGAGTTTAGAATTTAAATTTTAATAATAGTTCCAACATCACTTAATCTCAATAAATTTTAAGTTAAAATCTAACACGTGAAATTAGAAAAAAAAATGACTTTGTCAAACTGTCCCACTCTAGACCAAGTCCGCCAACCCCCTCACGACACAGGCGCAAGTCGTCTCCCTCAGATGATCTCTGCCGTTGAAATTTCAACTGCGACTATCTCCGCCGTACAAAATATTTTGTATACATCAAATTAAAATTTGTTTAAACTTTTGAACCGTAAGCAATGCGATTGCATCACCCAGTTATATCAAAACTGTAAAATATCCTGGACATAATTTCACAGAAAGTTGGCTATGCTTATATTTTGTTTTCATTGTTTTAAGGAGTGTATCTGAGTGAGTGCAAAACGATGTAAATGAGGTTATTTCCCATTCAAATGAAATGCAATAATGGTTATTTCCCATTGTTTGGGTTGAGAATTTTATTTTTTCTACTACAGCTATGACGTTTTCTCCAATGACCCATTCAAAGCGACCTAAATTTGTCTTAATCATACCTTAATACTATCCAAAGACTTCACAGCGATGATTTAAAGACCAGAATATTCTTCATTGACCGCTGATGGCTACGAAAAAATTATTATTACTATTATTATTATTAGCCTTTTCAAACTATTTTCCGAAACTAATTAGCCACCTATATGTTATTGTTTATAGACTAAACATTAATTTATATATCGTTATTTCACAAACCCATAAACTATATTCCTCATTTAATGCATGCATTTGGAAAAGTAATTTTAGCTTGTATGGATTGGAAATAATTAAAAAATAAGAATAAGTGTCGAGATAAAAGAAGAAAATTAAGTATTTTTACAAGCAAGGACAAAAAAAAAGTTATTTATTATCGTGTTCTCGTTCAACCACTCTAGGCACCCACTACGTTATTAGGAGGAGATGAAATCAACGAATCTTACAGGTGGCAACAAAAAAAAGAGTCCACGAGTTTGCCTGCTCGTAACAAATACTAATGGTGCATTAAATTTGTATTTATACAACAATTTTATATAAAATACAAACAATTTACAAAACAGAGGAGGCTTAGTGTAATATGGTAGATTATGTAAAAAAAGAGAGATTAAAAAATCAATACTATAGAAATGAAAAACGGGGTTAATTGTTTATTAAATGTATGTGTAAAATGAAGCTGAGTCAACAAAAAATAAAAAAAATAAAAATCTCCTGCCATGATGTTTTTATTTTTTTCACCCAAAAGACCATTAATACCTCCTCATCCACTCCACAAATTTGAACTAAACCCGATTAAGACCAAAGCTTTACGACACCATGATGACTACTTGAGTGATAACAAAAAACAGAACTTAACTCAATCCCTACACGCCAAAACCCATGTCGTTGAACCCAACTTCCCCGAAGCCAAACGGCAAAGATACCGATACTACTTAGGCGTCATCATGATACTACCCAACCAATACACGTTACATTACATAACAACACTGTTATGTACCTATATATAGTCAAAGCTTCTTTATTCCGATTCATATTTCATCTCTTTTCATACACAACATAGCATAAGATGGGTTCATCTGCCGCCACAAAAAACATTGCAGATTCAGCGTCCTGGTACTGTGCCATGATGCTGTTGGGCATGATTCTGTTGGGGTCTGTAAGGGAAAGCGCAGTGGCAGGAGAAGGTGAGGCTGTAAAAGGGAACAACCTCCGTGAAGGACCGTGTGATGAAATCTACGTTGTGGGAGAAGGAGAGACCCTGCACACAATCAGCGACAAGTGTAATGACCCGTTTATCGTGGAGCGGAACCCGCATATCCATGACCCGGATGATGTTTACCCTGGCCTTGTCATCCAAATCATCTCTACCCGTCAATCCTGAGAAACTAACTATTCAAGAGGTGGTGCCTCCTTATTACATTGCAACAAGGTATTTTAGACACGGATTATTCTGCAATTCATTTCGAAAAGCCTTCTTTTTTTCTCAGATCTTAGATTTTTTCTTTTTTTTCAGTATAAAAACCTGTCAAAACCTCTTTATATCTTCTGGTTCAAAGGCTCCGGGTCTTCTTCATTGTATAGATATTTACTCAAGAAAGAGGAAGGAGAAAAAATATATATTCATAGTTAATGGTAGCTTAGTTTCTTACTTTTTTGTTTGAGGTTTTGGGTTAATTTTATCTGTGGTGGCGACCTGGTCAGGTGTGACTTAAAAATAAACTTTTTATAACGATACAAGTACTTTGCTGATAGAAGAAAATAAAATAAATAAGGATACAAGTATTGTTGGATAGCTTTATTTAGGTTGAATTTGTGCTAAGTCAAATTAATTATTTTGAAACTCAAGTTGACTGATTTATTTATTACAATAATCTATTCTTAGAATTATATGTTAAGTGAATCAAGTTAGACTCATATTATACAATGATAAAATACGATGGATTTACTCATCTTTTGAGTTAATTTATTTCTTTTGAAACATTTTATTATTTATAAATAGAAAAAAATACCTTTCGTTTACAAAAAACTTTGATTGAAAAAAAAAAAACTCTTTCTTTTTAAGATATACTCTCGTATCATCACTTTCCATTATGAAAAATATCAAAGCGGAAAACACCGTTTCTTTGAGTTTAATTATACTGCGTTTTTTATCCATTGACGAATAATTAAACTATGAATATATATATATATATATATATATATATATATATATATATATATATATATATATATATATATATATGTATATATATATGTGTGTGTGTGTGTATGTGTATATATGGTTTATTTGCATATTTTGTATCTAAAAATAATGTAAATAGCTTGTGAACGAATTAGAATGAAAATAAAATCTGAACTTAAAAATTCCGAGTAAAATTATCCCAACCTTTGATCCAATTCTAAAGCGTATATATATATATATATATATATATATATATATATATATATATATATATATATATATATATATATATATATATATATATTTCTCGTTTTATAAATTGAAATGGTAGTTTACACGAACGAGTTGTGACAATTCTTGAGTTGGATACGGATGAGCAATTTTTTTTTTTTAATTTCTACTCATTACATTTTCATCCATAATTGTTTATTATTTTAAAATATCAAAAGAAAGCACCAATTACTTCTCTTCCAATAATATCTTTAATAAACGGGAAATTACAGTTCCCTTCATGCTAGTTTAAATAATATTCATATTTTCTTTAATTTCAAATTTGACATTCATTTTCTTATTTTCTTTTTCGGTAAAATGTCATACATACATTCCTTAATTTTTAGATAGATATTCATTCCGGTTATATTTTTAATAAATATATTTTTTTATATTTTAATAAAGTGATACTCGTTTTTGTATTTTATTTAAAAATATTATACTGACTAAAATTTAAATATAAAAATATGAAATTAAGAAGAAAGTTTGACTATTTAATAAATAAAGAAATTTGACAAAAAAATATATTAATGTTTTTAGTAGTAAAATAAGGAAGATGAGTTATAACTACTTGTTAAAAATAATGAGTGTAAATATAACTTAGATTGGTGTATATTTAAAAATTACATGGAGTCTGAGTGATATTTAATTAAAAATATAAGAAGGTAAGATTATGACTTCAAAAATAAAGGAAATGTTAGTGCGATTTAGTTTTTTTTTTTTTTTTTTTGGGTGGGAGGAGAAAGAAGTGCAAATTCAATAGTTAAATAGACACTTGAAATTTGATAGCGAAATTAGTTAAACGTAGGCAAATATTTTTATATAATTTTATAGAGAAAGAGAAGAATAATTTTATAGAGGGGAAGTGTAAGATATTTAGTTGTCAAACTCATTCCTCTAAAGCATAGCATGTGTTGATGGGGAAAAAATGATTATTTTTCATCTAACTTTTAGGTATAGAGTTTACAAACTTCACATAATCGCTTTAATATATCTTTGTTGTTTGTTAATTACGTTTCGAAGTTAGTGTAGAGAGAGCAAATGATATTTGTTTAGAAGATATAAGTTATTCCTTAAATTAAAGATTACCCCTTGCCCCATTTTAAGGGCGATTTGAAATGGTTGTATCCCCCAAATAAAAAAGGTTGTTTCATCTGTGAAAAGAGACAATACAAGGAAAAATTGTTTCAAAAAAATTAAATCATGTTTTAAAAATACTCTATTGTAGACGTATACATAAGGAAATTAGGAAGAAGATGCGGCAAGGAGAAGAAACTTAACTATGAATTAACCATCATAAATCCATGGACATTTGTGGTTCACTCGTAATACTTTCTGTCAACATTTTGAGTGGGGAATTGACAAAACCACAGAAGATACAAATCGAAAGAACGATAAAATATTTCAAGAAAATTAAAAGTTAAAATTCAATTGTAAGTTTTCAGAGCATCCAGTTTGATGATAATAAATATATAATTGTTATTTTATAAATTCAAATAAAAGTTATATGGATTAAAATTATTAACATAAAAATTTATAAATTATTATCATCATAAAAATATTATTGTTTTATAAATTAGATGCTTAATTAATAAATATCGAATAAATGTTAATAAAGTATCATAAAATATCGTACACAAGTATGTGTTAAACACGTGGCCTAAATCGAAGTATCAATGCATCAAAATAGTACTCACTAAGCGAGTGGATACACTCGTTGAACGAGGCTAGGAGAGTTTTCAACCATGGTTGTGTTCACTTTGTTTGAATTTTTGATTGGATCTTATAAATAAATCTATACTAATATTTTTATTAAAATTGATATTTTTATTAATTATTTATAAAATTAATAATAAATTATTAAATTTTAATTAAAAATTTAACATAATTCTTAGATTGAATTATTAAATAGAGTATACTTATTATAATATTAATAAAATATAACTATTAAATGTTTTCTTCCAAATTATATTTTAAATATACTAATATTTATAAAATTCACATTTAAAAGTATTACAAATATTTTAGAAATATTAAGTTTATGTTTTACTTTATATTTAAAATTATTAGAAATATTAAATTTATGTTTATTTGACATTTAGAAGTATTATAAATATTTTAGAAATATTAATTTTATCTTTTCCTAATAGTCATATTTTAATCTAAGAATTATATAAAATTATAATTAAACTTAATAATTTACAATTGAATTTCCTAAATAATTAATAAAAATGTCAATTTTAAAAAATACTAGAATAACATTTATATCAAAGTTAAATTTGATCTCAAATTTGGAAGAAACAAAATTATTCCATATTAATAAAATTAAGACTAAATTAAACAAAAATATCGAATATAAAGACTAAATTTAACAAAAAAAAAACCGACACAACTACGAACTTACATGTGACATGTGACATTGATCATGACATGTGACATGATGCTGACGTGACAAACACATTTTTTTATATTAAAAAAAATATAAAAAATAAAAAATTGACAAGTGTCATGCACGCTTCACGTAAACTATTTAAATGTCGTTACAAAAAATATCAAATTGATCAAAATTAATAAAAAATATTAATTAATTGAAATACTAAAACTAAAAGAGAATCAAATTTAACAAATTTGACTATAGAGATTACAAATTAACCCGTCTCCCTGGATATTGTCCAAACTTGTCTCTGTTTTAACAACAAGTTCCCACATTGACTAGGTATGGGTATGGAGAATCCCCGATTTTTTCAATTGGGTATGGGTATGAGGATGTGGATGCACATATTCTCGCTATAATACTCGTCTCCGCCATATCTCCATCCCCGTTTAAATTATTTAAATATTCATATTAATTAAGTTATATATATATATATATATATATATATATATATATATATATTTTTTTTTTTTTATTTATTCTAATTATTTGGTTTGTCATGAAACTCATTTGAATCAGTATATTTTTCATCTTATCATAACCTTTATGTAATTATGTTAAAATGATGTATGTCAATTAAAAAAAATTATGTCTCACATTTGAATATTTCTTTTATTTTTATTTTTTAATATTTGTATTTATTGTATATTTTCTTTCACATGAAAATGTTTAATATTCTCAATTTAAGTGTTGAATAGCATAAAATTTTCATTTACTATGTAATATGAAAAGAAATTATTTACTTATTATTATTAATTTTTGTTTCATTTGAATAACTCTTTTATTCCGCCAAAAGATTTGTTGTTATTGCTCAACCATTAAGTATATATGTTGATATTTGAAAAGTTTTCTTATATCTCTAAGGTATTTTCATTTTATTATACTATTAATTATACATATGTTTTCCTTTGTGTGATTTCTTTCCATATTTTTTCCAATTGTTTATACGACACACATTTGTTAATTTTTAATATTTTTATTTGTTGTTTTTTTTCATCATATAGAATATTATTTCGATATATTTTATCTTAATATTTATTATTTTCTAACTCATTATAAATAATACTATAATTTTTTCACTATAATATAAATAAATTTTATTTACTAAAATATAAAATGTGTTAATCTTATCATACTCTTAATTATACATTTGTTTTTCCTTATGCGATCTCTTTCAATAGTTTTTCTAATTGTTTATAAGACACACATTTGTTAATTTTTTAATATTTTTATTTGTTGTTTATTTTCATCATATATAATATTATTTCAATATATTTTATCTTATTATTTATTATTTTCTAACTCATTATAAATCATAGTGTAATCTTTTTACTACAATTGTATATAGGGATGGCAACGGGACGGGACGGGGACAGATCTCGCTATCCCATACTCATCCCCGTAAAAAAATTCATCCCCATCCCTGTGATACCCGACTACTACACTAAATAATTATTATTTGATAAAAAGATATGAAATTAATTTTTTTTTCCATAAGATTATCCTTGAGAGAACATTAATAATAACATAACTTCATATTCATATATATAGTATACATCTCTATAATTGTT
>Ga0209589_1007591_pt1 | contig 17361 bp, 6 predicted proteins | sample CowpeawhiteBW_FD_187525 | JGI IMG/M metagenome (GOLD analysis project Ga0209589, IMG submission 187525) | Root nodule microbial communities of legume samples collected from California USA - Cow pea white BW (SPAdes) (version 2) | ecosystem: Host-associated > Plants > Roots > Nodule | place: USA...
GTCAACAAGTCAACCAAAATAAGTCAACTAGAAACCAACTTAGGGAATTCAAACTAAAGTAATGCAAAACAAAGATAAAGGTGATGGAATAGAAGACTCCCCTCTAGACATGCTTCTAGTGATCCTTCTTGAGGGAGCTTCTAAGGAGGTGGTCACGCCTTCATCAAGAACCTTCCTATCCCCTACCAAAATTCTCAGCTTCCACTCTTCCAAAAGCATGTTTTGATGTATGTGAAACCTCTCCCTTCAGCACCATGCAAATGCAGTCCTAATTCCCCCTCTAAGTCTCTTCTCTCTCAAAGTGAATGTGTCCCTTAATCACTCTTTACTACTAAAACGAAAATTAATTAAAATTAGCTTAATGGTTATTCAATAACAATTAATAGAACGTCTCTCAACCCATTAACCTGCCTCTCTTGGCGGCTAGGGTTCCTTTGCCTTTTCATCTCAATGCCAAATGAAATTTTGGCAAAGGGTTTGATGTTCTGTTTTTGGTGAATTTCGTTTGAAGTGTTTAATTGCCCTATTTCAATGTCTAGCTAAAATTCGTGTATTGACTATGTGATGAAAAATGTAATGAAACTTTGAGCTTGTGCTTGTTTTGTGAAATTTGTCATGTCTTTGTCCTGAATTTGGGGAATGCATATGGTCCATCTGTTTATGCTTAATTTATAGATTAATTGTGTATGTTTGGGTTAGGTTATGTTCATTCTTAATGTATGTAGCTTGGCTGTCAAGAATTTATGGATGTGTGCATTGCTTAATTGCATAATGAAAGTGGATTGTAACTTTCGCTTAGTGGGTTATTATCTAGTGGATTGAGAGAAGGCAGAGGTGTTAATTTGGTGGCCTATGATAAGTGAAATTGTGTTTGAATCAAGGATGTCAATACGTTTTTAATCATTGTCGTATTTAATTTAATCTGTTGATTAACATTGTGAATCTGCCAACCCCCCTTTTGTGCTGAACTACAATCTGGAACTTTTGAGAGCAAACAATGGTCACTGGGAGACTACCTTGGCTTAATTCCTAAGTATTGCATTTAAATGTTTTATTTGATCGGGTACGACCTCGATCAACATGTCTTTGGGATTCATATGCTGATTTTGTACATTAGTTTTTCAGAGAGAAACTTCCTAAATAACTTTAGGTCTTATTGTACATATTTGTAAAGCTATATGGAAGGAGGAAAGCTACTTCAAGTTCTCATTGTATTCATCATCATGAGCAATTAAATCCTTCATATTTGAGATTTAATGTAACTTCTAAACTCTTTTTGTATTGCACTTGATTATATATTTGTTATGTTCTTGTTTTACGTGTTGGTTACTTGATTTGTATTGAATTTCGTGGTGATTTGGCCAATCATCGTATCTCATCAACACTAAATGCAGAGACATCTTGTCAAGTGTTTAGATCCAATCAAGTCTCCTAATGCTTAGCATATACCAAACATAAATATGCGACTTCAGTTGGTTTAAAGAGTTTTGTTCTCAATGCAAGGGTTCATCCACCTAGATAGGGACATCCTACGTCTAACACTCTTAGGTTCTAACTCTCAAACATGAGGCTAGATCTACATGTAAAGCGTACTTCTAGGAACACTAAAATGAAAACACAATTTATAGATAATCAAGGGCAATACAGTTAAGTTAAGAAGTCAAGTTCAATTCCAACACCTTAATCAACATCACCTCTCTCAATATTAATTTTAATCTATTTTTAACAATACCAAATCAAACATTTGTTACTGTTTTATTGCCAAACTTGGGTTAGAGTATAGATTAATAATTTAGTTACTAAATCCCTTTAGATATGACCTTGTTGTGTTATAATTGACCCAGTATACTTGTCGAAAAAGTTACACCCGAGCGAAGAGCGAACAATTTGCACATGAACATTGTTTAAAGCATAGAAAGTGTTGTAACATAAATAATAGAGTTTAGGCAATGAGGTGTCCACCATTTAGGCAGTTCGGAGAGTGTAGAATTAATTTTATAGCAAAGAGAGAGAGAAAAAAAAATGTTTGCAAAACTATTTTCCCTCCCTGGCTTTCTGTCAAAAGGTTATCTAACACAAGAAGGTGAACCTTTGGATGCCCTTTAATCTAAAGAGGAAGATGCCTCTGACATTGTGTGTACTGAATCTCAGATATATTAATCCAACAATGAAAGGAAAGATTTGTTAAGATAAAGAGAATTTTTTTATGGTTAATTAAAGTTACATAACGATAATAAAGTACATAAGTCTAACATGATTATTTTCTATATATAATGTAATGATTACTTGCTATTGAGTGACGTAAATGATGACACTATGCCAAATAGTTTACAGCATTAAATTTTGAAGGTTCTTGTAGTTAACTATTTCCATACTTTGATTCACGCATGGTTCCTCCCAACATTTCTAGTTCGAATGTATTTAGCATTTAATATTAAAATAATAATTCATGCTTATATATTATTTCTATTCATATAAGTATAAGTGGCTGCAAGTTATTTAAGGTATATACATTAAACATTAAAAAAAGAAAAGCAAAAAGGGTTTCACAAAGAGACAGAATGTGGGATTTATCTTTTTAGCCAAGTTTAAGAGCGTGCGAAGAGTCCAAGGAAGGAAATAACAACACCCAAAACAAAACAAAACAAAACATTAAATATTGTTTTCATTTTGAGAGGATATTAGTTGAAATTGAAACCCCCTAAAAAAACTAAAAAAACCAAGTGGAGGACAACCTTTGTCGAACTCCACGTGGTTTATAAGCTTTTAAAAAAGGTGCAAGGCAGTGTTAATTTTAATGTAAGAAAGATTTATCGATACCAACAATTGTCTCCATCGATCCACTCTTCTAATAAAACGGGGAGGAGAATTGTGTACCGGCAAACATGCTTATATTGGCCGGAAGTGTGATTGTGAAGAAAGTTATTCTCACAGGTGAGTCTACTCACTAAAGTATTTCTTTGATAGCCTATGAATATATGATATAATTAACAGTATAAATTATTTAGTTGGAAGGGGATTTTCTTAAATTGTGTAGTTAATTCTTGTCTTATTACCAAAATTGCATTGTTATTTGTTAGTTGGTTTAGATATTGTTGGAAGTAATTACTTCTGGAGCATTTCTCGGCATACTTCTATGTTGCTTTTAGTCTTGAATCTTTAAAAGTCAATGATATTTGATTTCACCCAGGAAGCTAATCAACTATTGTCATACTATTAGTTTTTCCTTTGGATATTTGTTGAGCCATAGTTGTGCACATAATTATTTTCCAGTTTATCTATTCTTAATATATATTTCATTATACAAATTCATTATTGTATTTTTGAACAGCCAAGGAAATCGGTTGTAGGATAATTAACAAGTGAAGCAAGATGATAAAGAAGAACATAATATATACTTAATATATATATTTAAGTATATATATATATATATATATATATATATATATATATATATATATATATATATATATATATATATATATGTGGGGGAAATCCTAGGAGGAAGCAATTTTGGGAGCCTATAGTGAATAAAATAAAGAAAATATTAACTCGGTAAAAAGTAAGGTTCCTATCTTTTACAAGGAGAATGCACTTACTTAAATCAGTTTTGACATTTGTACCATTGTATTATAAGTCTTTATTCAAAATGCCAATCTTAGTTATCGAGGACATAATGAGAATACAAAGAAAATTCTTATGGGGTTAGGGTGTAGAAGGGAGGAAAATAGCATAGGTCAAGTAGGCAACACTATGTAAACCAAAAGAGAAGGGCGGTCTAGGAATAAAAAATATAAAACTATTCAACGAAACATTCTTGACTAAGTGGAAGTGGAGATTAGGTATTGATGAAAATGGCCAAAACACAACAACAAGGCACCACTAAATTTATACGTCACTTCTTTCCTTAAGACTGGGAGGCAGATGTCCCAACCACACCCAAGTGTACGACCCTCAGCAAACCTCATGGCCACATACCCTATGTTGGATACCCCCTCTGGAGTATACGACCCTCAACAACAACCTTCTGGCCACATACTCTGTACTAAGACATCCTCCTCTGGAGTACACGGCCCTCAACAACAACCTCATGGCCGCATACCCTGTGTTGGATACCCCCTATGAGGTATACGACCCTCAACAGCCCCCTAGGCCGCCTACTTTACACTAAACACCCCTCCCAAAGCAATGAGTCCAACTGCAACCGCCCAGATGATCAAGAAGTACCCACCCATGAAGATCCTCATGACTGAATACCGAGCACCGCCAACCCTCGAAGGACCCCCTGGTAATTTTTCCCCTTACCACTGGATCCAAAAATGACCAGAAAGAGAATATTGGGCCAAAAAGCCCATCTCAGGTAGGACCCACAAGTAAAAAGGTATAAATAGCATATTGTTCTATGCATTGATTACGCATTAAATTATTCTCTGAAATCCTGACATCGCCAGTGCTGACTTAGGCATCAGAGTGTCTTTTGCTGGTCCCCTACGCCACCCTCGGACCCCCTCTGGAGCAAGAGAAGATTGACCAGAGATCAGACATTCGAGACCTTCAACTGATTTGCAGATTACAGCTTGATCCCATAAGAACAACCATGTTCAAGAATGAAATTTAGCATGGTAAGACAGTCAATTTATGAGATGTTTAATGAGGATAACCTCACTAATTTTTTTATTTGTTTAAGATACTCACATGGCATATTGTAAATAGTCGTCTAATCATTTGACTATTTAAAATAGCAAAATATGAATACAATGAAAATAATAGGGGTCAGAAATATTGTTATGTGCATGGAGTAAGAAAATAGAAAGAAAAACACATGAGAGATAGAACCAAGATTATAAACCTTCTTAATTAAACTTAGACTCAACCAAACTTTTTATCTCATTAAATCTATCTACCCATAAAAGTATACCCATGAAAATGTTGGATATCATCAATAAAAAAATTAAAAGTTTGACACATGGTATTTGTAACTAGGGATGGCAACGGGGCGGGGCGGGGACGGGTTTCACTATCCCATACTCATCTCCATAAAAAACATTCATCCACATCCCCATACCCAAACCTAACGGGTATCAAAGTTTTATCCTATCCCCATCCCACCGGGTAACGAGTATAATCTCGTATCCATACCCGTACCTGTTTCCTTACTACTTCAATATAAATTTTAATTAATTTTTATAAAAATAATAAAAAATTACGATAAAAGAAACATAATATTATCAAATATTCAATATTAGAAGGATGGTTGTTTCTTCGATATCAAATACTTTGAAATAAATTATAATTGTTTACATTTTAGATTGGAATACCAAATGAAATTTCATGAGAACTAAAATATTTATTAAAATTGCAAACTGCAAACATTAATAAAACCTAGTTGATAAAATTTAAAAATATTTTTAAAAAAATTTAAAGGAAAACAAATATTCAAATTAAAATATATTTTAAATGTTTATTTACTTCAATTTTTTAAATACTAATGAATCTCTTTTTTTAATACACTAATAAAAAGGATAATACATAACAAATAATAAACACAATAAAAAGAATTTAACATGGATATTTTATCTTTTGAACTCCAATATATGTTGGATGGTGATAAAAAAATATTCATGGCAATTACATTAAATTTTGATATTGTAGTAAATAAAAGTTATTTATATAATTATAGTAAAAAATTACAGTATGATTGATATAATGAGTTAGAAAATAAAAAATAATTAGATAAAATATACTAAAATAGTATTCTACATGATGAAAATAAATAAATAAAAATATTAAAAAATTAAGGGTATGATAAGATGAAAAATACCTTAGACATCTAAGAACACTTTTCAAATATCAACATCTTAATGGTTGAGAAACAAAAGAGTTCTTCAAATGAAACAAAAATTAATAAAAATAAGTAAAGAATTTTTTTATATTACCTAGTAAATGAAAGGTTTATGCTATTAAACACTTAAATTGAGAGTCTTAAACATACTCATGTAAAAGGAAAATATACAATAAATAAAAATAATAAAAAATAATAGAAATATTCAAATATGAGACATAAAAAAAATTTAATTGACATACATTTACATAATTACATAAATGTTATGATAAGATGAAAAATATATTGGAGATGCAAATGAGTTTCATGACAAACCAAATAATTAGAAGAAATAAAAAATTGAAAATATATATATATATATATATATATATATATATAGGGTTACTTAATTAATTGTGAATATTTTAATAATTTAAATGATGACGGAGATATGACGGAGACGGATATTATGGCGGGGATATGTACTTTCCCAAAACCATCCCCATACCCAATTGAGAAAGTCGTGGATTCCCCATACCCATACCCATACCCAGTCAATGCGGGAATTCCTCGTCAAAATGGGGACGGATTCGGACAATACCCACGGGGGCAGATTTATTTGCCATCTCTATCTGTAACATTCCAATTTTAGCAGCTTAAAACTAATAAAATAGGATATTCCACCTTAGTGTTCAAAATAGATAAACAATTGTATAAAGTATATTAATACAATCTTATAAATGATCAGACTATATAAATATAACAATTATACATACCAAACATTTATAACTCTAAACACAAGCTAATCACTTATAACAACTTCCTAGATCCCCTTCCGACCTAAAAGATGGCTCCTCAACCTCCAGAGGTGCCTCTGAAACTTCAACCACCACTGCTCTCACCGAATAGGTGATCATCGCAAAAGGAAAACATACAACACAATACAAAAATACAGAAGGTAAGCTAATGACTTTTAAAGAATTTTTCTTAAACCATATAATATTGATATATCTAACAACTATAGACAAGCAGATATTCACATACATATATTTATAAACTACGACTCAACTAATCCGGATACATGCATTGAAGTCGGATCCAGTCAGTTCTGCACTTATAGTGGCATCTCATCATCTGCAGAGCAACAAATTAAGAGTGGAAACTCTACCACATACAAGGTAAGTCCGTTAACACCTATGGTCAAGGAAAAATCCCTAGGCTAAGACCTCCTGCTCCTCTCACCACATACCCCATTCCTCTCTACTTCAGAATTTGAATGGTTATTAGAGCATCAGGATAACTGCTAAGACAATCCCTACCACAATGCATACACTACCACAATCACTGCTAATCCTCCTTGGGGTAACATAAACCAATCTCAACTTAGTCTCATATAAACAATCTTATATCATATACTCATCATTCATAATAATTACAAAGCTTCTATGATAACTAAAATACCACTCAATTTAACTCAAAAATACAAGTTTCGGGTTGTAACTCACTCACCCAGCCTCTGGTCCATGCTCGCCCAGCCACTGGTCCAGGTCTAGAAGTTCCTGACTTAGAAATTCGTCCAGCGAGTAGCACTCGCCCAACGAATCTGCACAATTATGTAGATTAGTGTTCTGCATAATTCTACAGATTAGCTACTCGTCTAGCGAGTGTGCAACTCTACAGAATTATACAAAAACTGATCTAACATGTTTTATGCATCTTCAGTCAACCCATACCACTCCAAAACCAGTGCAAAGCTCATTCAATTATCAAACATAAATTCTATATAATTATTCATACCAATTGAATGTAAAACACATATAAAGCACCAATTATTCTCAATTATCAAGAAAAACACACATTTTCATAGTTTTCAACATCACAAACTATTCCACATATCAGATATATCAATCAATCACAAATTAAACACACAATATGCATTCTTAACAGGGTTTATGAATTAAGACAAAGAAATTAGCTTTCGTTACTTGGTATCCTGTTTAAACAACTCTATAAACGTCAGACATCTCTAACTCCACAGAATATTCTGTCTACACATAGAAACATCACACGAACAATCAGGACATACCATTATGATCACTGATCAGCAAAGACACATACTGATAAATAAAGCGATGCATGCAAGCGGAAGAGGGCTTAACTTACGCGAACGAAGAAACTAATCGGTCCAAATTGAAAAACTCACCAAGAAGATCAATCCTACCGTCTCGATTCTTCAATCAGACGACGAAAAAGACAAAACTTTTAGAGAGAAGTCAGAGAACTCTAAAAAAATGGTTTTTAAAGAGATTGTGTGTTTTAAAATAATGAAACTCATTTATAACAATTTTATTTATACTAAAACCTTTTTAATATTAAAATAATCGAGTTTCACTATTTTTAAACCACTATCACTTTTAAAATACCATTTTTTGGAATTTTACTGTATCAAACCATGTTTGTCCTCTAAAGAAGTTGTAAGAGAATTAAAAAGTTTCGACAAAATAGAAATTAAAATATTACAAAATATTTATTTTTATGTCCGCTATCTTATCTGATTTTAGAATAGTGATATTTTTGTATTAAAAGATAAAATCAAAATTAAAACATTTTCTTAAACCAAATGAACATGAGAGAGTTTTCTTAAAAATCAAATGAACATGAGAGAGTTGACACTTTTATGTACTACATCACAATAATTTCATTTATGTTTTACCATCACAATAATTTAATTTATGTTTTACATTACATGAAATACTAACATCACATATTATGATATTGAAAATATATATGATAGACTTATGTACTACTATCACAACAATTTCATTTATATTTCCCATCCATTACCTGAAGTACGAACATCAGAATAATTTCATTTATGTTTCCCATTACCTTGAAGTACTAACGTCACAATAATTTCATTTATGTTTCCTTTCCCACTACCTTGAAGTACATCAGATGCTTATGATATATACCATAACATGATAGTAACTAATAAATGTTTTCCTTTCCCACTACCTTGAAGTACTAACATCAGATACTTATGATACCATAACATGATAGTAACTAATAAATGTTACCGTTGTGATACTTGTGATACTTTTTGACACAAGTTTTTCTTATTTTATTTATATGATAGTAATTAATAAATGTTTGCTTTTGATACTTTTCGACACAAGTTTTTCTTATTTTATTTATATTTACTTTTATCATATTAATAGAATATTTTATTGCAAACTAGATGGTCCAGGTCTGTCAGCTCTACTACAAAATTTAATCTATTCTATCACAAGAGAAAAAGAAAGAACACAAAAGTATGTATCATTTTGTAGTGAAAACCTTCTCAAAAATAAATTTTACCGAATAGCAGAAAACAATGATAATTTAATACTTTCATTCTATTATAATTAACTTACAATTTCAAAAGTTATTATTTTATTACAATATTTTATTATAAAAAAATGATATTTATAATGGTACCATTAAAGTAGGGTTATACCTCACAAGCACTTTATATGAATTTGAATTTGAGAAAAGTTGACAAGTCAAACATCATTATCACATATATTAAATCAATAAATTGTTCAATGAGAGCACAGGGAGAGTAAAAACAGTTGAGAAGAAAACTTTTGATGAATCTAAGGGGAAAAAACAGTAAGACCACCAAACAATTTCACGCGTGGCATCATGCGTGGCATCAGTGTAACCCTATGTGGCATACAAATTCACGTGTGGCATCATATGTGTAACCCTATGACACACGTCTTCATGCATGTTAGCTACATCTCATGCCGCGCATGCCTCAGTAGCACCTCGTTCCCTTCGTTGGTCCTAGACAACAATTTATAGCCAGCTATAATGTCAGTTTCTCTCATTGGCCACTTTGAATCCCACTCAAACACCATCTCTTCACCCCATCTCACACAATAACCCTCTCTCTATATCTATCTTTAGATGTTTTCTACACAAATCTTCTTAGCATATTAGAGTAACATCTCATTGTGTATGCTTAACATAGATTAATGGAACATCTTATTATGTGTTTTATGTTTTTGGTAATAAGTAAACAAATAAATTTCATGCGAAACTCGAATCATCAAACAAATGTAACACAACTTAATTGAATAAACCAGATGTACTGCGGTGCAAGAAATAAAAAACAAGTGATGAAACATTACATGAATTTAAAAGAACTGAATATAAATTTTCAATCATATAAGAAGCATTCTTGACCTAGTTCTCAGCTGTCTCAGCTGTCCGCAAAGAGTGGCGACACAAGGGACACGCTTGACTGTTTTTGAGCCATGTGAGGATACATGGAAGATGAAAGGCATGTTGGCATGGCAACGTGTAGCACTCAGGATTGACACTCAACTCTTCCAAGCAGATACAGCAATCCTCACGTCCTCTCATGACAGTACACTTCTTCAAAAATGAATTTATCATGACTTCATCATCGGAATCATATTCCACTTCAGAACTCTGCCTCTGATTCTGCCTAGAACTTTGCCTCTGACTCGCTCTCAGCCTCTCGCTCCTTCTTGTAGCGAGCCTTTCACTCCTTCTTGAACTCACCCTCTGGCTCCTTATATACCTCTGTCTGCCCTCTTCAATAATTGCACGATCTTCAAATTTCAATATTATAACCGTGATAGTTAAAGGAATGATTCGGTTTTGAGATTCCTGAGGTTCCAGAGAAATAAAAGAAGAGAGGTTTTCAACTCGAAACAAGCCTTGAACATCGGAAAGAACCCCTTCTATTATTTGCTCCGTACATCCAAAAAGGGAGAAAGGTGAAAGTGAGAACATGGTGTGTAAGAAGGTTGGACCGTGTTGGAAGAAATCTTGAGCGGGTATTGCCGCCGGAGAAAGATGATGCTGTAACCCTGCTGGGAATGTATTGGCTGAGTGGAATCTAACTTTGACATCAAAGTTGAAATAATCACCAGGCAGAACCGTGGTGTGTTCATCATTCACCCTCATCACACTGTAGTAATGATGCACTGTCGACATTTTTTTTTCTTCAGAATATGTTATGGAAAGTAAAACAAAGAATAGTATTCTCGGAACTCTTCAGAAGGAACTATTCTTATATTGATTGACATATACAAAAGTAATTAATGCAGCAGCATCTTTAATAGTTTCTTTTTACTAAATGGTCCATGTGCAATTTTTTGTCCTCCTGTAAGTGATATTGAAAACAAGGTTAAATATTTTTTAGTCATTTTAATTTTAATTTAATAGAAAATTAAATTAGTCTATGTCAAATGTGAAAGAAATACTAATAATTCAAATGAAACAACTCTGTGAATTAGTGTTTCAAACTTTTAACTTTTCTAAATCAACTTTATTTAGAATCCTTTTGTGAAGATTTGACATCCAAAGAAATAAAATGGTCTACTACTTCTGGCTGCATCTCTAGAGTCCCTTCCGGCTAAAGGTGATCGTCAGCTTGATCCACCACTCTGTAATGTAGATGTATAAAAGGGTGTAAATGTATAGAAGGGATGTGGATATGACTGTATCAGAAATGTTATTGATTTAATATGTTTGTAGTCTTTAAATGTAAAATTTGTGTTTAATTTAATTCGTCAGTCAAACTATGTTTTACGCCGAAAATGTTTAACATATTATTTCAAATCATGTTTTAATAATAAAAGCGATGAATCTAATCCATCATGACAAAAAACACAAAACCTCTCATCATTTTCTCCACTAAAACAGCTTTCATCTATGTTGCCACGAGAATAGCTTTCATCAAATATGTAGCGCAACATCTAATTCAAAACCAGGATTATATTTGCAGGAACTTGAGAATATATGGATTTGAGAACCGAAATCAAATTCAAGAAAAGTTTTAACAACTTGACAAAAGTTCTACCAAATCAAGCGTCACGCCAACAAATACAACCAAGATGAAAAAAGTAGTGTTGGATGAAATCAGAGGAAAAAACAGTATCACTGCACGAATCTTACACGCGGCTGCATGCATGCAACTCCACCGCACACGCGCCTTCCTGCATGTAACCCTACTGCACACCTCGTTATAATGAAACCACCTCGTTATGATGAAACCACCTTTATTGTCTGATGTCCACCTGTTTTCCTTCTTCAGCCATGGTAATTTATGGTCACCCTACAATGTGTCAGTTACCCCTCCATCTACCCCTTCATGTTGCACACAACTCATTGGTCACTCCTCTCAATACTTGAATTCCTCCAGAAAATCATCAACACGATTCTTTTCACCGCTCTTTCTCCCAATGCCTCCTCTACAACCTTTCTCCCAATGCCTCCTACACAACATTCAACACGATTCTTTTCACCGCTCTTTCTCCCAATGCCGCCTATACAACGTTTATGTTTCAGACTAATAATACTAAACCTATATTTTATGTGTATTCGGTTACAATGTATCAAATAATGTCTTGCAGCGTATAACAAAAGTAAGAATTACGTGTCAGAATTTCTGCACAGAAATAATAAATAGTACCTTAGTAAGTTTTGTTGTAAATCTTGGACACTAAAGTGAATAAAACAAGGATTGTCTTGGGTAACCTTAAGAACATACACATTGAGCTAAAGAGAAAAAACCACTGAAGTAACATTACATTGAAATTTAACACAACTTACTTAAAAGTTTGAACAGCTGAAGCAACATGACATGAACTTAACAGAACTTATTAAAATTTTTTTATCATATGACTGTAATATTCTTGCTAGTTTCCGCTTGATGGTAAAGAGTAGCGACACAAGGGACAGACATTACTGGTTTTGAGCCATGTGAGAATACATGGTAGGTGAAAGACATGTTGACATGGCATGGTGTAGCACTCAGCATTGATATTCAACTCTTCTAAACAGATACAACAATCTTCACTTCCTACCATAACAGTACATTTCTTCAGGAAGGTACTTATTATAGCTTCCTCGGACATATGATTCCCTCTAGAAGGTTGTCTCTGATTCCTTCTAGAAGGCTGCCAATGATTTCTTCTAGAACTCTGGAAACTCTGCCTGGACTCTTCAGTAGCTGCATGCACTCCATCATCCAATATTAACACTGACAGCGATAAAGGGATGACACGGTTTTGAAATTCCAAAGAAAGAAAATCAGAAATGCTACCAACTTGAAACATTTCTCTAACACTATAAACAATCCTTTCACATACATCTTCAAGAGAATCAATGACAAAGCGTGAATGTGACAAGGTTGAGCATAAGAGGTTTTGACCATGTTGGAAGAAATCCAGAGAGGATATTGGTCTTGGTGAAAAATGATGCTCTAAGCATCCTGGTCGGATTGGAAAATATAAAACCTGGATGTGTAGGATGAAAGTATCACCAGGAGCAACTGTGGTGTGTTGATTATTCAGCCTCGTCAAAGCATAGTGGGTACGTCGTGACTGTGACTGCATTTTTTCTCAATGTGTAAGGGAAAATAAAACAGAAAAGAATAATATCATGAAAACTTTTCAGAAGAAACTATTCTTTATATAAGAGATTGATTGATATACACAAGGATTCATGTATTAAGGTAAAAGCCAATTATTACCATATTTACTAAGAATTTTGTTTACTCTTTATCTTTTTATTAAGTATTTATTATTTATTATTTTATAACAATAGTAATTATAACTTATATTATTGTAATAAATTAAAATTGTATAAAGAAATACAATTTTAATAATGTTACGATTAATTTTTTAAGTTAAATGGTGTAATATTATTAAAATAAGATTTTCTATAATATTTCAAATTTATTAAATAATATTATAATAAAAATAATAAGTATTCCATGACTCAGTTGCTCAGATGTCACAATAAGATGCCCTACTCCTAATACGTTTCATCAAATGCTAATAGACGTTCCTCGTCATCATATGCTGCCAAACGCTCCTCATCATCAGACACTTTTGTTGGGTCTTTTCTTTTTCTTTCTGTTTATTACTGTATCTGTTTATTACTTTTGTTGGGACCAAATCTACAATCCTTTTGTTCTAAGGATGAAAAAAGACATTAGGGATTAGGGCATAAAATGCAACTCAATAATCAGTTTTCGTTTAAATTGTCTTTAAAAGATTATGTTCCACAACAAAATATTTCAATACAAGAAAATCTTCCATTATAAACTAATTTTAGAAACAAAAAATAATTAGTTATTAATTTATGTACTAATTTACAAAATTAAAAATTATTGAATGCTAAAATAATTACTAATATAAATAAAAAATTATAATTGGTCACTGAATTAATCATTAATAGATTAGAGATCAGTTTACAAACCAAGTCATTTTGATAGTCAAAACCTAGATAGTTAATTTTTAATGACCAATTTTATTTGATAGTCAAAATCATGATAGTTGATTTTAAAGACCAATTTAGTAACCAATTATAATTTTTTATTGATAATAGTGACTATTTTAGTAACTAATAATTTTTAGTTTTGTAAATTTAGTATCTAAATTGGTTATTATAGTTAATAATCATTACTAATGACTCTTTAGAAGTTTTCTTGTAATGTTTTAAACCATCTCTTGCATTTATAAAAAAATACATGTGTCTACGGATGCATGTGTCTAATTTATGGTATGAAAGAATGCATGCGTATGAGGTATGGTAAGAATGTGTTTGATGTTATGTGCAATATTTTAGGGATATAAGTCCAACACACTTTAAATTTTGATGAAGTGTTGTTTTACAACATAGAACAAATCATGAAATTCTCAATTTGTAAGATGAAAAAGCAGTAGACAATAACACACATAGTCTTAAACTAACAAGCTTTTTCATGAATTATTATATGCTTATTTTTGTGTTTCAAAGAATATTTTTTGTATTTATTCTAACAAGAAGACATCTTAAAACTTATATATACATAATGAAGCTCTTGAAAGACGAGCTAAACTTATTATGCATCAACAACTATCCTCACACACCGGATATGATTTTCTACTTTACTCTAGTTCAGGTGAAGACTTTCTAACGTAAACTTGATAAGTTATGTTGCTTAAGAAGATATAAAGCATTTAATGTATCATGTAATGCATATATGGACAAATGCAAGGTGAAAATGAAGAAGTTCTTGAGACTCCAATATTGGATAGAAAGTTTTTGCAACGACTAGTTTCTTTGAGTCTCTGTATAAAGAAACTTCTTACAGTGGAGGAAGATTAGAAAAACTATCGACACATTACTAGTTTTAACGCTCAAGCTTTAATACTCCATATGTCTTAAATTTTTCTAAGAACATTATTTGTGTTCTAATAGCAATCTAGAAGAGTTTTAAAACATAATTCAATTCTGCCTTCTTAATTATGTTTTTAATATCTTTTTACAAAATTAAGTAATCACTCTTCAACAAAAAGTCATGCCCAACAACATTATTAAATGAATAAACCATCCTTCGATAAGGGATTTTGTAAAAATATATCAACAAATTGATCATCTGTGAATACAAACTATAAGTTCACAGTCCCCTATTTTGACATGATCTTTGATGAAGTGACGTTTAATCTCGATATGTTTAGTCATAGAATGGAATCTAAGAATTTTAGATATACTTGAACTATTGTAACATAGGATAATACTACCTCATATAAACTATACTATTCTAGGTTGTTCTTATCTGTAAAAGTTGTGAACAAATATTAGCATGATATTATTTGGCTTCAGTTGAGGAGTTTTATTTCTCGTCCTTATTACTTCTTGTTTGTCCAACAATAATTTTCCACTGATGAAGTAGTAACCACCACTTTTTTTTTCCTTTCCACTAGTCACGTGCATAATCAACATGTATTCTTGCAATTTAAAGTTGTGTCAACTTTTAAAGCACAAACCAAGATTATTGGAATTATTTAAAAATTGAAAGACACGTTTTTGTTGTAGTGAGATGTAGTTCCTTTGGGTATGACTAAAATTGCACGAAGATTGAAGCTAAACATGATATCCGATAGCATATAAGAAAGATCTAATATCGGTCTATTCCATGTTGATGTGGTAGTTTGATTGTAGAATTTCTTTGTTTCTGTATTTCCGAAATATGAGTGTGTGACTTGTTTTAATTGGTCCTATTGAAAGTACAGAACATAAAACGATTAAATTTATGGAAGCTTTGGTTTATACATTCCTCTTAGTCTCAACTTTAGAAATTATTTTTTTTTTTTGCGATTTTTTTGGAGAACCTCCTAAAGTTCCGACGAAAAAGGTCAAATAATTTTTTATTATCTTAATTGAAGTAATGAGCCCCTAATAGGGAGGGCGCATTACTTCAACTAGTCCCCATGTTCTTCAAATGGATTACTAGTGTAAAATAGACTTTTTATACTGGTTAAAAAAGGCTTTTTATACCAATTCTAGCATTGATATAGATGCAGGTGGTTTAGAAGGTTTGATCTTTCTACATCGGTTCCATGACAAGTATAAAAAAAATATTTTTTATACCATTTCTAAAACCAGTATAGAAAGTCCTCTTGGAAATGGAAAGTTATGTAAGAAAAAATGACTTACTATATCGATTATAGTTCCAACCGGTATAAAAAATTACACATTTTACACCAAGTATGACCTCAACCAGTATAAAAAGTGATTTATTATTTTTTTATGAAAAATTCGTTTATGCTTCTTACCACATACCAAACTTGTATATAATTATCCAAAACATCCAGAAAACAATCTCACTCAATCTAATATTTACATGAAATAGAATCTAATGTTTATATGAAATATAATACTACTCCAAAACGAATTACTATATAAGTAATAAAACACCTAACATCATCTTATATACTATATATAATTACCCAAAAGATCCAGAAAACAAATCTCATTCAATCTAATATTTACATGAAATAGAATCTAATGTTTATATGAAATATAATACTACTCCAAAATGAATTATACTATATAAGTCATAAAACACCTAACACCATCTTATATGTTGTATATAATTACCCAAAACATCCAGAAAACAAATCTCATCCAATCTAATATTTACATGAAATAGAATCTAATGTTTATATGAAATATAATACTACTCCAAAAGGAATTACTATATAAGTCATAAAACACCTAACATCATCTTATATACTGTATATAATTACCCAAAACATCCAGAAAACAAATCTCATTCAATCTAATATTTACATGAAATAGAATCTAATGTTTATATGAAATATAATACTACTCCAAAATGAATTACTATATAAGTCATAAAACACCTAACACAATCTTATATAAACACTTAAAAGAAACAAAGCTCACTGCTCACGAACTTCCTTCAAAACTCCTTGATCCATTGGAGATGTGTCATTGAAAATCTACACAATGAATAGTTGAGTCAACAATCTTTTAGTGATAAATATTTAAGATGTGATTTATAAATTGTACATATTACCATATCCCATGAGTCAACAACGTTTGCGGATATGATTCTATGCATGTGCCTCATGGTATAATATCCACACTCATAGCTTCCCGGTTGACGTGAGCACTACAAGTTAAATTCATATAATATCATAAATTTGATAATTGTATTTCAACAG
>Ga0209589_1007592_pt1 | contig 17359 bp, 16 predicted proteins | sample CowpeawhiteBW_FD_187525 | JGI IMG/M metagenome (GOLD analysis project Ga0209589, IMG submission 187525) | Root nodule microbial communities of legume samples collected from California USA - Cow pea white BW (SPAdes) (version 2) | ecosystem: Host-associated > Plants > Roots > Nodule | place: USA...
TGCTTTCTTACTCCTAATTAACCTACAAAGCAAATAAACATAGATTAGCATGTTGGCTTAAGTCAAGTCAACTATAGTCAACAAGTCAAACCTAGTCAAAGGTCAACAAGTCAACTAAAGTTGATTTAACTAAGTCAACTTAAGGAATCAAAAATAACAAACACAAATGAAAGGGATGAAGGATTAATGAACTTCCTTTCTAAACATGCTTAGTTTTCTTAAGCATGTGCCTCCATCCTTGGTTGGGGTCAATCCTTCATCACACATACATATATTTATGTCTTGTTCTAATTCCAATCATTCTCATGTTATTATGGACATCATAAAAAACATTACAGATACACTTAGTGACCAATGACCAATACCTCGTAGTGGGTCTTGATGTAAAGAGATTGATAACCATTGCCTCGTAGAGGGTCTTGATGTAAAGAGATCGATGACCATTGCCTCGTAGAGGGTCTTGGTGATGAGAAAATCCATGACCATTGCTTTACAAAGGGTCTTGATGTAAACATAAGAAAATCAATGACCATTGCGTCGTAGAGGGCCTTGATGTAAACGTAAAGGAATCAATGACCATTGCGTCGCAAATGGTCTTGATTTAAACATAAGGAAATCAATGACCATTGCATCGTAGAGGGTCTTGATGTATACATAAGAAAATTAATGACCATTGCCTCGCATGAGGTCTTGATGTATAAACGGTGAACCTGGATTTTACTCTTGAAGTGTCGACAAACACCTCGTGAATGCCTAACATTTGTGAGACTTACACTAAAAAATGTCATTGTTGACTTTTGTTTTCAAATTTCTTTATTTTTTTTAAATGATTTTCAATGATTTTGTGGAGTATGATGGCTGATTTGATGATGCATGATATGTTATGATTTCTTTTTGAACCTATATGATGATGCATACATGGATGTGTGGATGCATGGGTGGAATTTGCTTTTTTTCATTTTTCATTTTTCCTTTATTTTAATTTCAGAGCAAGGAAAAATAGGCTTAAAGGATAGAAAAAAAGTTGTGAGGCCAGACAAAACTAGGTTTAGGGACTAGTGTGGAAACTAGGCTTGGGGGCCAGTATGGGAACTAGGCTTAGGGACCAAATTGGAAACTGGGCTTATGGTATATTTGTCATTCATAAGAATGAAGAGGACCATAAATTTGAGAAACATCATAGAAACAAATTTTTGTATTTTTTTAATTTTCTTCCTTCTAAAACGAAAGGATTCAATAACCATTCATATGAGTGAAAAGAGTTTTGATTGGAAACTGTTTTATTCAAATAGATGAATGACTCATGTATGCATGACTTGGTTTGATGTATGAATTACCTTATGTATGAATTTTTCTTTTGCATTTATTTTGAAAACAAATTCGAATTGATCCCCATTTCATTGTTATTTCGAATTCATGGAATCATTCAACTTTGATTTTTTTTTTTTACTTTTCCAAATCATTTCTTTGGTCTAATCAGTTTACTAACAAATAATTTTTTTAATCATTTCTTTTGAAACACTATTTGAATGACTTGCATGAAATTGCCAAGGGCTTGAAAAGGTTTGGATGAGGTGATGAAGATTAACTAGGGAGTTACCCCAATTTGAATTGGACTTGGGGCATAAAATGTGTTTGGACTTTCCCCAATTCTTGATGGTATGAAGGAAATTATGGGGACTTTAAAAAATTACCCATAGTGTGAGAGCCTAGGATGGTCTTAGGGTGCAAAGGCATGTTTAGTTTTTCCCAATTAAGGAGATTGAAAAATGACAGGGTCTTCACAAGTTGGACCTAATGTGATCACAATCTTTGTAACATCCCGTCAGGATATTACAGATTTTTAATAATAAATAAAGAAATACTAAAAATTTTCATTTAATAATACCTCATTTCCCAAAACGTGGGAGATTTAAAACTTTATTAAATCTATGAATAGTCCAAAATTCTATAATGTATAAAACTCAAAATAATATAAAACCAGCCATAGTGTTTAAAACTGGAATAATAACTAAAATGTCTCATGAGAGTTTACAATTTATTTCCAAAACATAATAAATAAAAAGACTCCCATGCTATCCTCGCTTCGTGGCTAAGTCTCACCAACACCACCTGCATCAACGTCATCTGCTCACATGTACCGCGCACACGATCATCGCCAATCACAAACAGATAGGGTGAGCTTAACAGATAAAGCATATAACTACATTTACATACATAAATAAATCATTTATATTTATTTCATGCAAACACTGAATGAATTCCTTCAATATAGTCCTTATGACATGACCACAACCATGGCTTTCATGTTCTACTTCTTCTAGTGATAACCTTTAGGTGATTTGCTACTATACCTATCAACCACAACCGATAGAGCACGTGCGGGAAACCATTGCTACGGATCAAACACCACAGCGCCAGGTGGAGTTCCCAAATACGAACATAGTTCGCAACGTCCAAGACTACCAAACTTGTCAGTTAACTACTGAGGATGGGAATCTCTCTAGACCCATCCATACTGGCCACAACCCGAGCTCAACTCAAGGGTTCCTCGTGTTCATCCGCCATCCCGAGCTCAACTCGAGGGATGCCATTCCGAGCTCATCTCGAGGAATGCCACATGTTTAACCCTTATCTCGAGCACAACTCAAGGGACACGTTCCGAGCTCAACTCAAGGAACACCAATAATCCCACCTTTGAAGCACCACCAAAAGCCTTGTAGATCATAGAATCAGAAATCTAGAACACAATGCTGTAGCAGCCATATCGCCTGGCGGGGGACACGTACCGCTAGGTGCTGCCAGCTTCCAAACTGCCTGGCTAGTGACGAGTACAGCCAAGCGCTTAGCGCCTCTGAAGTAACCCACGCTGCAGATCCTGTCTGGCAAGTATACTCCTACCGCCAGGTGCAAGTGTTCCAAAGCCCACTAACGTAACGACCATTGCTTATTGGGATCACCTCCGTTGCCAGGCGCCACATACATCAGACCCCACTGTTTTCCTTGCTATCGCCTGGCGGATGCTGCTATACCACTAGGCGCTACACCAGTAATCTACGACAGTACGAAATTTCAAAACTTCTGAATCGGTGGTTGCCGAAACTTGAGCCTATAATCTACATCGTTTTCATCCCAATTGATGGAGCTTGGTGGAGACATGAAGCTCACATGGAAGAGTGGAAGGCAAGTTTGTAGGCTCTTGCTTGCAATGGATAGGTGAAAGGGTGAATTATTTAGAGGTAGCTCTAGCTTAGGAAGAGGGCTAGAGGTAAAGAGAGTAAGCTCTCTAAAAGATGACTCTCAAGTAGCAATAGTGAGGAGTGTTCTCAACTCAAAGTGTCCATTGCACAAAAATTCAAGAGTGAGTACAATGCTGAAAAATTAAGGCTTTTATACTTAAGCCATTACACATGAAGAATCTTGACCCTTGGATGAGAAGGAGAAAGCATCTTGGCCTTTGATGCTAGCTTGGAGAAAAAGGCTTGATCTTGGCCATTGGATGATGCCTTGGAAAATGAGGAAGCATTCCTAACCCTTGAATGCTTTGGATCCATGAGGTGTAGGAAGAAGTGTTGACTTCCACTTAGTCCACCTTGGCTCTTTTGATAGCTCGTGGCCACATCTCCTATTGGGCTTAGTCAAGACCAATTTTATCAATTCAACTACACATTGTTTGACTTATTATTCTAGAAAACAAGGCCTAAACAATGGGCCAATCTTATTGCTATTCTATTGCTCTTTGATACACCTCTTCAAATCTTCACATCTTCTTTGGCCCATGTGAAGAGTGTGAGAAACCTATGTGGGTATGAACCATCTTGAATGAAGCCCAATTGGATCTTTTTGAGCATGCCCCTTGTTATTAGGCCTTATGATGGGCTTGGGCTTGGAGGTGCATGTGGGCCATGGATTGGGCCTTGAGCATGATTTGGGCCTAGGCGTTGGCCGAAGCTATAAGCCTTGTTGGGATCACATCATCCCATCCCACTTGAAGAGGATCTGACCTCACAACAACTACAACTGGGTTCCACCAGGATCAAAAACATATCTGCAACAATCATCAAACATAATTTCAATAAAATCATAAAGAGCATGCAGTAGATATTGACAGAAAATGTGTGAAGATGGGCTTTTAAGTTTTGAAAAATGTGAGATTCGACCCATTTCAAAAAAATTGTGATTTTCATTTTGACTTAATTGAAACTTAAAAGGTAACTCTAAGTCAAAGTTTGGTTTTGAAAAATCTTTTGAGCAGTTTGAAATAATGAATGATGGTGGAAAAACATTTTTAGAAAGAAACAAGACAAAATAATTAATGGAAGATAAGGTAGAGTGTAAAGATGGAAGCACTCCCTTTGGAATCTTGATCTTGAGGTTTATGCAAGGATGTTGTATCATTACTGCCCTAGACAATAGTTCCTTTGCTTCTTTCCTTTTAATATCTGCCTCTTTTCTGTTTAACTCTTACTCTTTTCTTTTTAATTCTTCCTCTGGTCTTATTCTCTCTTTTTCTTCATACTTTTTTCTTTCTTTTTCCTCCTTCTCTTTTCTCAACTTCTCAATTTTCTCAGTTCCTCTTGCTCTTTTTTCTCTTTCTCGGCACGAAGCTTCTCAAGCTTTTCTTTTACTCTTTGCATATCAAACTCGTGAAACCTTTTAAGCTTCTCTCGTTCTCTCTTTTGTTTTTCTCTTTCTCTTTGTTCACTCAGGAGTAAGTCCAAATTGTTCTTAAAATCTTTTTCGAGTCTAGAAAACTAAGCAAGATTTTGGATGAATGCATCACCTATATCAATGAAGTCTTCTATCCTAAACTGTTGCTCTTTAGTGATCCTAAATGAAGGGAGAATGAAATGTTTCCACATGCATGCTTTTAATTCAGAAAATGTGTTAATGCATGATTTTCTCCCCTTTTTCACTCTATACTGCCTCTCTTGCCACCACTCGGATGCATGTCCTATAAACCTAGAAGTAACATGCCTAAGAATGTCAAATTGACTATATTTACTAAACAATGGTTGCACCAATTTTTCTGTATCCCACATCCAATCTTTAAATGATATTGGTCCTATATCCTCCCCAAAGAATGGAATGTCACTATGAAATGTATGATGCAACTCATGACTACCATGCTTATGCAACCTAGGACTATATGTAGAATATGTACTCATGGTGATTGAATGAACTTATGCAACTTGAACAAAGTGTGGTAGAGGAAATCAATTACAAGTGGACCTCCAGGTTAGGCGAGGTGAGTCTTTAAGACTTCTTAAATACCAAGGCTAATCCTTGCCAAGATACACTTGTAAAAGGTGTCAAATATCACACAATTGTCTAAGTGCTGAGTAAATAGAATCACTTGAGTCACTAAGCTCAAAACAAGCAAACAAGACTCAAAGAAATTTAACACTAAAAATAGACCCCTAAATGGCAAAAGATTAGAGACTTTGGTCTCACACTTAAGCCTCTAAAATAATTTTACACCAATTTGAAACCTACAATTTTTTTACTCCCATTTGACACGTAAAATATTTTTACATCCATTTGACACGTATAATGTTTTTACTCCCTTTTGACACCTAAGATATTTTTACAATCATTTGACACTTAAAATATTTTTACTCTCATATTACACTTATAATTTTTTTACTCCCATTTGACAACGAAGATATTATTTACACTCATTTGACACATAAAATATTTTTACACACACTTGACACCTCATAATTTTTTACACCTATTTAACACTTAAAATATTTTTACACTCATTTGACACCTAAAATATTTTTACACCCATTTGACAGTTGTTATTTTTTTACTCCCACTTGTCACCTAAAATATTTTTACACTCATTTGAAACCTAAAATATTTTTATACTAATTTCACAACTACAATTCTTTTACCTCTATTTGACACCTAAAATAGTTTTACACTCATTTGACATGTAAACTATTTTTATACCAAATTGACACCTATTATTTCTTTCCTCCCATTTGAAACCTAAAAATATTTTTATACTAATTTCACACCTACAATTCTTTTACCCCATTTGACACCTATTTACACTAATTTGAAACCTAAAATAATTTTACACTAATTTGAAAGCTACAATTTTTTTACTCCCATTTGACGCATAAAATATTTTTACACCCATTTGACATCTATAATTCTTTTACTCCCTTTTGACACCTAAGATATTTTTACAATTACTTGACACCTAAAATAGTTTTACACCCATTTTACACCAATAATTTTTTTACTCCCATTTGACTGCTAAGATATTTTTACACTCATTCGACACAAAAAATTTTTTAACACCCATTTTACACCTAAAATATTTTTACACCTATTTGACACCTATTATTGTTCTACCCCCATTTGAAACCTAAAATACTTTTACACTTATACGACACCAAAAATATTTTAACAACCATTTGACACCTGTTATTTTTTTACTCCCATTTCAAACCGAAAATAGTTTTACACTCATTTGGCACCTAAGATATTTTTACACTCGTTTGACACAGAAAATTGTTTTACACCCATTTGAAACCTAAAATATTTTTACTCCCATTTGTCAGCTAAAATATTTTTTTTCACCCATTTAACACCCAAAATATTTTTACAACCATTTCAGACGTAAAATATGTTTACACCTAGTTCACACCTATACTTATTTTACTCCCATTTGCCACCTAAAATATTTTTACACTCATTTGACACATAAAATATTTTTACACCCATTTGACACCTATAGTTTTTTTACTTCTATTTGACACCGAAATTTTTTTTACTCCCATTCGACACCTAAAATATTTTTACACCCATTTCACACTTATAATTTTTTTACTCCGTTTTCACACCTACTATTTTTTTAGTCCCATTTAACACCTAAAAATTTTTTACACCCATTTGACGGTTATAATATTTTTACTCCGTTTTGACACAAAAAAAAATTTTACACTCATTTGACAACAAAATTATTTTTACTCCTATTTTACACCTATAATTATTTTACTCCTTTTCTATAGCTAAAATATTTGTCCACTCATTTGACACCTTAAATTTTTTTACACCCATTTGACATCTAAAATATTTGTACATCCAATTGTCACCTAAAATAGTTTTATACCCATTTGAAACCTATTATTTTTAACTCCCATTTGAAACCTAAAATATTTTTACACTCATTTGACACCTAATATAGTTTTACACCCATTTGACACCTATTATTTTTTTACTCCCATTTGACACCTAAAATATTTTTAGACTCATTTGAAACCTAAAATTTGTTTACACCCATTTGACACCTGTAATATTTTTACTCCCATTTGACACCTAAAGTATTTTTACTCTCATTTGACACCTAAAATATTTTTACACCCATTTGAGGCATAAAATTTTTTTACACCCATTTGACACTTAAAATTTTTTACTCCCAATTGACACCTAAAATTTTTTACACCCATTTGACATGTGTACTTTTTTTACTCTCATTTGACACCTAAAATATTTTTACAATCTTTTGACACCTAATGGTGGTGGCCAAGGTGGTGGTGTTATGAGCGAACCTCAGCGAATACTCTCGCGAATCGGCACGCGAACACTCCACAGATGCCGATCTACGCAGCGGAAGTTATCAAATCGGCACTTACAAGAGTTCTAGTAGGGAACTCTCCCTCAATCGGAACCTAAGAGGTGAATACCTCTCTAGAAGGTGAACTAAGACGAAAGGGGAAATTTATCACTCTCATTCATCAAAGCTGTTTACAATGAGTTGGCCTACACCTTTTATAGATCAAGGTCAGCCGAGAAGATTAAACAAAGAAAAGAAGTAAACCCTAATCTAAGGTGTGATACACGTGAAGGGAGATATCAAGAACTGAACCCTGAACGCATGAAAGGTTGGAGTGCGCGTGAGAGAATGGGCTGCATAGGTGATGTTCATCTGCCGAAGGAAACCCTAGCCCTAATTGAGCCACTCCTTTATGTGAAACAAGCTGGAACGAACCCTAATAGAGGGTTGGCTTTTGGAAAATGAGTAGCGCGTTAAAGGAAATGAAAGTGTGGGTTGGATGTGGACTTTGGTTAATCTACAAAATAACCAAGTGACGAGGCTTGGAGCAATTTGATTCAGTCCCAATAAAGTGATGCGTGTAGGAAAAACAAGTGTTGGCTGCAGCTGGCCCAATATACGCATTTCTACTCCACTCCAAACATTATTATACGTTGCAACTTGAAGAAATGGCTGTGACGCTGATCAAACATTGGGCCGCAGGTGGCTTCTAGAATTAAGGCAGGCCCAACTAGCACGTGACAGATTCTTTCAGCATGAAAATAGCAATCATAGACATAATTAAATTGGCACATGCTGCAATTTAATTGGAGTGCAGGAACAAAATCATTATGGGTTGGTATGGAGAATAATTGGGCCGCAGGCCCAATACAAATTGGTACCTTGGAAATATAGGTTGCAATTTAACTCAACAAACCTAATTAGAACACATTTATTTAATTAAAAATAAAAGAAATTAAAAAGAATGGGCCTAGTCAATAGCCCAAGCCATGAAGCCTTAGGGTGATATTCATCATCCCCTCCTTCTTGAAGAGGATCTGTCCTTAGATCAAGAGGTTTCTTTTAAGGCTCACAACATTAGAAGATGAATTCCTCCAAGATCAAAAATATGTATGCAATAATCATTAAACAATTTTTCTGTTAATTTTTGAAATGGAAGTAGAATATATTTGTAAGGGCTATATGAAGAAGGCCTTTTAATTTTGGAAGGATTTGGTACATAGCCTACTTCACAAAAATGCTGCTTGTCACTTTTACTTAATCAATACCTAAAAGGTAACTCTAAGTCAAAGAAGATTTTTGGAAATTCTTTTGAAGTGTTTAAAATGAATGATGAAGGTGGAAAAACAATTTTAGGGAGAACTAAGACAAAAGTATTAACGACAAATAAAGAAGAGTTGAAAGATGAAATTACTCCCTTGAGGTCTATGGAAGGAGTTGTAGGATGTTGTATCTCTACTTCCCTAAGCATTATTTCTTTTCTCTCAATCTCTTTCTCTTTTCTTTTAAACTTTTTCTCTTGTCTTACTCTCTCTTCAAATTCTTTTCTCTCTTTTTCCTCCTTCTCTTTTCTCAGTTGCTCCTCTTCTTCTCTCAATTCTTGTTCAAATTTCTCTCTTTCTTTCTGCTCTCTTCTTTGAATTCTTATTCTTATTCAAGAGTATTGTGAGTTTTTCCTCCTTCCTCCTTGCTATCTCAATTTTCTTTTTCTCTATCTCACGATGAAAATCAAAGAAAGGTGGTATGGATGTTCTTCTCATGCATGCTCTCAACTCACTCCAATTTTGAATGGGAGATTTTCTTCCTTTTTCCACACTAGATTGCCTATAATCCTACCACTCTTTTGCATGTCCTACAAAACTAGAAATGCACAAAGTAAGAAAATAGTATTTACTATGTCTAAGATGGAATGGATGCACCAAATCATATATTTCCCTCTCCCAAGATATGTATGATAATGCACTTATGTCCTCACCAAAGAAAGGGAATGTACTCTCATGTGTATGATGCATTTTATCCTCACTATGACTACCTAAATGCAATTCACTGTACAAATGAAAACTCATTTTGCCAAAAACACTTATCAAACAATTTTTCACAAAGAAACTTTAGGAATTTCTAAAGAGAATATAAAGGAAAAGATTTCTAGAGATGTTCCCAGGAAAAGGAGGTGAGTCTCATGTACAGTCTTAGAAACCAGACCTTTTCTAGCCAGAAATCTCTAAATTTCTTTCACAAAAATTCCCAATAAAATTTCCCAGCAAGACAGATCTTAATTGTGAAAAAAAACTTTCAAAGTGTGTGAAATTTTATGACCAAAGAAAGGTCAACTAAGTGTTTAAAGATTTGCACCTAGATATCACAGAGACATAAAACATAAATTTCAACATGCATAGCACACACATAACCTAGACATAGAAAACATAAAGAACAAGAAAACATAAAAACAAGAAAACATAAAAACAAGAAAACATAAACTAGATGAAAAGTTTTCCTAAGTGAAGAATCAAGTGGCACTTGGAATCCCTTGATGACCTCACACTACACGTTAAGAAGCTATTACACACCAAGTTAAGGTTAGGATTGCTCTAAAGCATTTTCCCACCTAAGCCAAATGAAACTGAAAAAATACACAAAGTTCGTGATACACAAACAAACAGAAACTAAAACTAGTGTGGCTGGTGTGTTGTCTTAATGTAGCACTCTCACTCAAGCCCAAATTTTTTTCTCTGTTTCTCTTGGTCCAGCCACAGAATGGGTGCTCTCACGTGTTTTCACTCCTTCTTTAAGTCCTAGCTCACTCCACAAGTCATCTCGAAATGCTATCTCAATGTCTTTTCCCACAATTCATCCTACAATTCTACCTTCAAGAGAAAGGTAATCACCTACAAAGTTGCCAAAGCAGTGAGTTGTATGCCAACTGAAACAAGATCACTCACGGTCTTCCACATAAGAATAACAAAGCAGAAAATCAAGAAAAGCTCAAATGGAAGAATTGGACAACATCAAGTGAAGGATTGAATGACAAACTTAATGGAATAAGCAAACAAGACAAGTAAGAAAAAGGCTAAGCAATAAAGGATAGCACACAAAAGAGAACCTAAGGAATGTGTCTAGAACAAGATTAACAAAACTAAAATCCAGAAGACACAAAACAAGTTGAATCAGGAACACATGGAAATTGAAATTTAAGAGGACAGTAGCAAATATGGGACCATGTGCACACTGTTTTACTCAAATCAAAGGTTCAAACATTACTTTGCAGACCAAAAGTACTTTTCATGTATTTTTCATCATATTTCAATTTCACTGGACTTCTTTCTTTGGATTTTAATTCTCAAATATCTTAATCAACAACGCACAACAGTTTGGAAAGGCTACTTCCAATTCAGTAATCAACGCATATGACAGAGACAAGTGATCCAACTAAAAATTTTGAAAGACAAACAAAGAAACAAAGGAAGCTCAATCACAGAAATGCTTAGCCAGTGCAGAGCACCACAACAACGTGCCACAAATTGATAATGAAACAGTTACAGTGGTATATAGAAAAAGTAAAATTGATATGCAACCATTCATCAATGATGAGATATCAATGTAGACGATACAAGTTCCAGCAAAAGCAAGTACACATGGCCAAGTGAACATCTGCAGATGGTTAGAAATAAAGAGAAACTAAACCAACACGGAAGAAACAAAGTGCAGTTTAGTTTAGCCAATAAACACAGCCAAAACAAGCAACAACAAAACTGGAAGTAACAAGACCAAGATTATTGCATCAAACACAAACTGACTAGAATACACTTTAGAAATATTATCCAAACTGCACCAACTGAACATAACGGACCAGGCAGAAAACAACACAAATACCATGGCCATCAACATCTTCAGATATTAAAGAATAGCAAAATACGAAACCAGTACTGGAAGAACTAAGGATACAAAACAAGTTCAAATCCAAAACACACGACCAAGGTTAAGTGAGTTCAAATTCAAACGGGAATCCATTCATGCAATCAACAAGCTTGGCGGTCTAATCAGCAAAAGAATATTGTACCTAAACAGATGCATGGAGTTCAAACAACAACAAAACAATCAAAGGAGCAAAGACGCAGCCTATGTGTGGACCAAAACCAACTCAAGTTCCACTGAAACAATCTGAATAGAATCAAATATATCATCAAAGTAGTGGAAACATTACAGTTTTGGCCAGCACAATCATGGGCAAGCACATGAATGGCAGAAACAACACAGGAACAATGAAAAAGAAATCAGGCACGAGTAAAACCCGGAACAGCTAGAAGCATACACTGTAGAACAATTGCCAATGATCTAATAGCAATTAAAGAACACCACAAAACACAAATTCAGATACTAGACACACATTTTACAATTGAAATTGAAACAGCACACAAAAATTAGGGACAACTCTATGGAATCAATAACATATCAAGCAACGAAACATTACCGAAGACAAAACACGAGATTATAAAATTTTAAAGCTAAGGAAGCAAAACTGAAATTAAACCCTAACGGACATGGATTCAACGACATAATTAGAGATCTATGACAATGCATCAGATATTGATTCAAAAAATTAGATCAACGCATTTTGAATCAATTTCAACAAGGAAAAACACAACATCACTGATTAAAACGTAGAAAATCACTCAATCATACAATGAACAAGAAAGAAACAAACAATGAAGAAGAAAATGAATAGAGATACTCATCTTTGAAGACCTTCAGCTCGCAACCTGAGCATTGAATACCACATGATGAGCGAACCTCAGCGAATACTCGCGCAAATCGGCTCGCGAACACTCCAGAGATGCCGATCTACGCAGCGGAAGTCATCAAATCGGCACTTACACGAGTTCTAGTGGGGAACTCTCACTCAATCGGAACCTAAGAGGTAAATACCTCTCTAGAAGGGGAGCTAAGACGAAAGGGGAAATTTGTCACTCTTATTCATCAAAGCTGTTTACAACGAGTTGGCCTGCACCTTTTATAGATCAAGGGCAACCGAGAAGATTAAACAAAGAAAAGAAGTAAACCCTAATCTAAGGTGTAATACACGTGAAAGGATATATCAAGAACTGAACCCTGAACGCATGAAAGGTTGGAGCGCGTGTGAGAGAATGGGCTGCATAGGTGATGTTCATCTGCCGAAGGAAACCCTAGCCCCAATTGAGCCACTCCTTCATGTGAAACAAGCTGGAACGAACCCTAATAGAGGGTTGGCTTTTGGAAAATGAGTAGCGCGTTAAAGGAAATGAAAGTGTGGGTTGGATGCGGACTTTGGTTCATTTACAAAATAACCAAGTGACGAGGCTTGGAGCAATTTGATTCAGGCCCAATAAAGTGATGCGTGTAGGAAAAACAAGTGTTGGCCGCAGCTGGCCCAATATACGCATTTCTACTCCATTCCACACATTATTATACGTTGCAACTTGAAGAAATGGTTGTGATGCTAATCAAACATTAGATCGCAGGTGGCTTCCAGAATTGATGCAGGCCCAACTAGCACGTGACAGATTCTTTCAGCATGAAAACAACAATCATGGACATAATTAAATTGGCACATGCTGCAGTTTGATTGGAGTTCAGGAACGGGATCATTATGGGTTGGTATGGAGAATAGTTGGGTCGCAGGCCCAATACAAATTGGTACCTTGGAAATATAGGTTGCAATCTAACACAACAAACCCAATTAGAACACATTTATTTAAATAAAAATAAAAGAAATTAAAAAGAATGGGTGATGAATTCAAATTTTGGCCCTCATTTAATATTTAAATTTGGGAATTTAATTGAATTTTCTGTGCTTAAAGATTGATTCAATTAGGATTTGTGATTATCAGATTCATTTAGTAAGTTTGGTAAAAATGGAGTAAAAATTGATTTTAGTTGCATAAAATATTATTGGATATTCTACCGTTTGTTAATGCAGCTGGAATTTATTTTTGGTCATTACTAGTGTGGATTTGAAATATTCAAAGTTATAAAATAAGTTCAAAATCAAGAAATTCTGGAAAAGAATAAATCAAGAGCTAAATGCACCCCCAGATTTTATTTGCACATTCCTCCTGCAAGTGGACCACAAAAACATGTTCTGTACCCCCAATCTTTATTAAGTTGCACCCCTCCTACTACTTAAACTCCACTCAACCAGATACTGCGATATGGCAATCCTGACCTTTCAAATTAGGCCAACCATATGCTGACACGTGTCATAATCCTCCACTCACCAAAATGACCAATTAGACACTACCACGTCATCATCTCCTCCATCTCACACATGAAACCCTAACCCTAATTTTCATCATCTCCTTCCATCACCATGGCAGTCACCACCCTTACCGGTAACAAACTTTCCAACCACCGCGAGGCACCGCGCACCATCATCACCACGCTTCTCCATCTCCATCGCACCTACAACCTTCATCATCTCATCAACCTTCACGAATCTGAGCCGCATCCACCATTTTTGATCTTCATCTTCTCGTAGTGCATTACCTGGAATAACTTCATCTCACTGCCAACACCACCATATTTCCAATGCAGATCTGAAACTCCATCTCCACTCCTTCGCGAGCACACAGCCAACAACCGAAGCAGCACCTACATCGTCACGCCACCATCAACGACAACACCAGATTCGTGAACTTTCTTTTCGCGTACCACCATGGTCACCGCAGATCTGCAACCAGAATTTGTTGCACCTTCCACCAACGCAAACCTGCATCACATCACCGTTGGCACGGAGAGCAACCAGAATCCGTTCACACCACTACACCCCTCGCTGGCAGCCACCGCGCAACGCGCACAACCATGGCATCCTTCACTACCCCTGTGTCATGAGGCAGTAGATTCACCATTGATGGACCTCTATGGCAGTGCCACCATCTTCATCACACGAACCAGACTGCACCACCTGCAGCAGTGGAACAACCATCGCAGTAGCACCACCTTTTCGCAGCCAAAGTGTGAGAGAAACCCTAGTCTTGAGAGAGAAAACACTTTGCCACGTGTTAGGCTGCTATTGGACAGTCAACGGGTCAAAGTTGGTCAACTGGTCAAACTCTGGTCAATTTTGTAAAAATGATTAAATAAGAGAGGCAGAATTGGAAATTGGACAGAAATTAAGTTGCTAATTAATTAAATAAAAATAAAATATTTTAGCAACCGATAGATAAAGCCCAAAGTCCAATTGAAGCCTATATAAAGAGACTTAAGGGAGTAGAAGGGAGACAACTTACAACTTAGAACTCTCTGGTTTTGGTAGACACCGTCATCCATCACATCTCTCATTCTCTCTTTTCTTTTATTTTCTTTCCTTTATCATATTATCATGTATTCCATCAAAGCCATGGAGGGCTAAGCATTAAGGGTTGATTCCACTGTAATTTCTTAACTGGATTCTGAGGTTAGATGAATTTATATGTTTGTTATTTTGATTATTGTTGTGGTTTTTGTTTATCTATGTCCTTTGCTTCTTAATCTCGAATAGAAAATATTGATTTTAAATCTACATGCATGCTAATCATATGAGTTAAAAGGTTTTTAAATTAAATTGAGACTTTACTTTGATTTTATTTAGAAACTTTCATTTAATTAAATAAGTTTTTTCCAATAATTGAGACTCTACTTTGATTAGAGGTAATTACTTTAACTAAAATTAGTCAAGACTTTACTTTGATTAATTAAGTTTTCTATTTGGTGAAGAAACAAAGGAATAGACATGATTAGGCATAGTAAAATTTAATTGAGACTGTACTTTGATTGAATTTACTATGGATAATCTAATAATTATCACTTTTAATTGAGACTGTACTTTGATTAAAAGTGAGAATGCCAACAAATGAATTGAGTCTTTACATTGATTAATTTGTAAATCAACAACAATAATTAATTTAACAATAATCTCTAGATAACCAATGAAGAATCTTCTTTAGAAAAAGCAGTGGAATTGACCTATTTACTATTACTATGTTTACAATCTTCCGTGTCATTTTCTTTGCATATCAAAACCCCCTACTTTTATAGTTGCTAGTTTTAATTTAATTTTTATAAGAATCAAATATTTGAGATCAATTCTACATTCGTTGTGAGACGACTCAAGGTTATCTTAACCCTAACTATTTTGTTCACTACTAATTTGCAATACTGAAGTTGCTAAAGTTAAGTAGTGGTAATTTGATCGCTTAACGACAACGTTATCAATGGGCCTAGTCAATAGCCCAAGCCATGAAACCTTAGGGTGACATTCATCATGGTGGTTGTGGTGGTGATGGCCGTAGTGGTGGTGGTAATGGCCCTGGTGGTGGTCGTGGTGGTGGCTGTGGTGGTTCTGGTTGTGGTGGTGGTAGTGGCCATGGTGGTGGTGGTGGTGGCCGTTGTGAAGGTTGTGGTGGCGGTGGGGATGGTGGATGTGCTAGTGGTGGTGGTTGCTGTGAGGGTGGTGGTGGTGTCGGTGGTGATGGTGGTGGAGGTGGTGGATGATGAAGGATTGACCCAAACCAAGGATGGAGGCACATGTTTAAAAAGACTAAGCATGTTTAGAAAGGAAGTTCACTAATCCTTCATCCCTTTCATTTCTGTTTGTTATTTTTGATTCCCAAAGTTGATTTAGTTGAATAAACTTTAGTTGACTTGTTGACCTTTGACTAGGTTTGATATTTTGACTATAGTTGACTTGACTTAAGCCAACATGCTAATCTATGTTAATGTGCTTTGTAGGTTAATTAGGAGTAAGAAATCAATGCTAGGTGGCGCATGGTGATTGGGGAGCATAAATGATGTGGAGGAGAGAGTAAAGCAAACGCATAAAGCATAAATAAAAAGGCATAAAGCAAGTGTACCTATGTACCTTTGGTCTCCTTTGATTTTAGCACACTTTGGCCACTTTTTGGAGACATATGAGACACATTCTTTGTCTCCTTTTGTGCTAGAAAGAAATTAGCCTTGCACACACCATAGTTATTAGCTCTTTTGTCTCTCATTTTTGAAACCTTATTTGACCTAGTTTCTAGAAGCTAGGGTTAGGTTTTTGTAAAGACATCCTTAGGTATCTTTTATTTGCTTAGAGGCCCCTAAACTCTTCCATATAAGGGGTGCTCCTAGACATGTAAAAGGGTTGAACATTTTGAAGTAAAAACACTCTTGTGTCTCAACCATTTGTTCGAGTTTCCTCCCTTAGGAGTGAATACTTTTAAGCCTTATCTTGCATAGCAAGTGGCGGCACACATCCACTCATCTTCAAGGTTGCCATGGCTTCTAGCCTAGCCTTGTTGTGGCGTGCTTCTCACATTTTTACCATTTCTTTCCTTTCCGTTTTATGTTTTCTTCTTCCTTTAATTGTTCCTGGTTTTCTATGGTTTATGTGCTTTCCATTTCCTTTTTGTTTTGAATCAATCCATCATCTTCTTCTCTTGAGCTTTGTGAAAGGAACCTTCACATCTAGATAGCTTGCTATCTTAATTTCCAGTAGGGATTTTACTTAGCTTTCTTAATCAACTCAAACCATATTCAATAATTTTAAAAAGGAACAAGATAATCCTTCATCAGTGGATGTGCTGGGGGTAGTGGTGGTGGCTGTAGGGTGGTGGTAGTGGCATTGGTCGTGGTAGTGGTGGCAATGGTGGTGGTGGTTGTTGTGGTGGTGGCAGTGGTAGTGGTAGTGGTGGCCGTGATGGTGGCCGTGGTTTGAGGCATAGTCGTCGCGTTGTTGTTGGTGGTGGTGGTCGTGGCAATGGTGGTGGTGGTGGTGGTGGTGGTGGTGGC
>Ga0209589_1007593_pt1 | contig 17358 bp, 15 predicted proteins | sample CowpeawhiteBW_FD_187525 | JGI IMG/M metagenome (GOLD analysis project Ga0209589, IMG submission 187525) | Root nodule microbial communities of legume samples collected from California USA - Cow pea white BW (SPAdes) (version 2) | ecosystem: Host-associated > Plants > Roots > Nodule | place: USA...
CATCCTTTGTTATTACCCCTTTGAGCCTTAAAGGAGCAAATATTTTTCTTTCAAATTACCTTGAACAAGGGTCACCTCACATCGATGGTTTGCACTTTTGTTTGACAGACGGTTCACCAATAAAAAAAATCCATATAGAATCAAAAAGATTGAAAAAGACAAAAAGAAAAAATAATGATGATTTGGTCACATCAAGAAAAAAAAAGAGAAGCGATATTTAGAAAAAATGGTGAACAAAGAAAAGTCAAATAAATTTATGATGCAACATTATTTAAAGATCATTGTTGCAAAATACCATCACCTCTTTTTGAGTTTTTACTATCCACATTTGCTTTCATACCCTTATCCTTGACCACGATACAAGCATAATAAAGCCCACACAGATCCAAGACTGATTGTCGGTACCTTTCAAAAAGTTTAATTCATGGAAATCATATTGACGTGCTGAAAGGTTTGTCCAAAATCCAAAAAAAGGGGAAAATAAAATTGGAAAATATGTTTTGAGATTTGCTTTCAGTGATTCAGACAGTTTTTCATTCACATGTGCCTAAAGCTCCTTAAAATAAGCTTGGTTAATCAATTAGATAAGGGGCATCCTCCTTCGTTGTTTCATTCTCACCCTCTTCATGGATTTCATCTTCATATCCTACCATATCCTCTACTCTCAGCCCAAACTTTTCCAACAATTTCATACAATTGTTCGACCTTTTTCTCTAAAATCCAAACTAGACAGTTGTTTCATTTCACCATTCAAATGACTTGTCATTTATCCCAAGATAGGGCAATTTCACCCTAACCATCATGGTTACACTAGGGGCAACGTCTAGAGTCCCTACCACATTTCAACCTCTTCATGCCTTACTATAACTGGGGCAGATCAAACACAATCTGTGTGTCAATCCAGGTCCTCAAATCAGAGAAATCTTTCTTAATTTGTCTAACCCTTTCATTAATAAATGGGGTAGTCAAACACATTTTGTACCCTGAGGCCAATCCATACTCTCACACTGGGTCAACCTTTGAAGTCCATATCATTTTTCTTCATGTCATCAATAGTTGGGGCAAGCCCAAACATTCTTGGTGCCCTAAGACTAAATCAAACTGGGTCAGTTCCCTAGTTGGTCCTCGTCATCTCATCCAACCCCTTCTAAGCCATCGAAAATTTCATACATGTTGTTTAGATAATGCTTCAAAAGAAATAAAATAAAAAGTTTTTCAATAAATTGACCAGACCAAAGAGTTGATTTCAAAAGTGAAGAAAAAATGAAAGAAAAATAATTTCTCATGAAGAAGGGAACACCCTATTATCTGACCGAAGGCAAGTGAAAAAAAAATAAACCGACTTGGGCAATCCTTTTCACCCAATCCTTCATTTCCACTGCCCCTTTTGAAACAACATCCCTCGTTCATTCAAATTCTTCTCCAAACACCAAAACTGGGGCAGTTTTGTGAGTTTCACATGAATTTTTCACCCCCAATGCTTATAAATCCCCATATTCTGAAATAAAACCCATTGTTTGATCAAAATCTTTGTGTATACCAAAACTGGGGTAGTTTCGTGGGTTTCGCATGAATATCTCACCCTAACATTCATTGATCAATATCCTTATACCCTTTTTTTCATACACTATAACTAGGGCAATTTTTGGGATTCTTGTGTTTTTCAACCTGATATTCACAAATTGCTTCTCCTTTGAAGGGTGTGTGGAGACAACATACCTGCACGACTATCTCAATCTCCTTCAAACTCTTCCCAAACATTTCTAGCTTTCACTCACTTGTGAATTGAAACATGCGTGCACTAATATCATAAAAGAGAAAGTCAAAGATATACTCATTTTAGATGTTAGACCTCGATAAATGTGACATTCCTCACTTTCATGAAACATTGAAAATAAATATGAGTTTGATGATTGCAAATGAAACAGTTGGCTCATACTTGCATAGCATAATCAAAGGACAAAACACAACCAACATTATTTTCATCAGGCATTCAACTTTTCATGCATATCTGGGTTTCGACACCCTGATCCCTGCACCAAGGTTTGGCACCTTGTTTTCTCTTGCATATCGAGGTTACGACACCTTAATCCTTGCACTAAGGTTCTGACACCTTGTTTCTAATTCATATCAAAGTTACGACACCTTGATCCCTACACAAAGGTTTTGACACCTTGTTTCTCGTGCATATTGGGGTTACGACACCCTGATCCCTGCACCAAGGTTTTGACACCTTGTTTTCTTCTGCATATCGAGGTTACGACACCTTGATCCCTGCACCAAGGTTTTGACATCTTGTTTCTGATGCATATCAAGGTTACGACACCCTGATCCCTGCACCAAGGTTTTGACACCTTGTTTATCCCACGTATCGGGGTTACAACACCCTGATCCTTGTACTATGGTTTCGACATCTTATCTCTCTTGTCTAAGTTAGGGCTCCTACGCTTTACCAATGTTCTACATCTTGTTTTTCTCCTTATTAAGTTGTGGTTTCAACATTTTGTCAAAGTTTCAACAACTTGTTTCTTCTCTTAGAAAACATGACTACCAATGTTTGAACGCCTGGTCAACTATCTTTTGCAATCATTACTCCATTTCAAAATAGGTTGATTTTCATCCTACATATCTCCACAACAATGAGTTGGATGATTGAAAAGAGAACATTTGACTCTAGCAAAAATTTTCAAAATGCAGAGCATAACGAGTTTTTCATCATCCATTCATGCATTTCATGATCTTGATCTCTACAACAATGTTTTGATTCCTTGTGCTTAAAAATAAGAAAACATGTTTTCTATCATGCATGACCATTTGCATGTCATATCATCATGCCGTGTGTTGACACCAGATTCGAAAAGCAAAAACCTTGATGTCCTGAACAAGCGAACATTTTCACGCATCATACATCTTCAACCATTGTTCCTTCTGAAGGAATCAATCTAAAAAAATCATCTTTAGTTTTCTCAAATTAAGGATCATCTTCAAAGACCTATATATCCTCTAAGCCCAATTTCGTACTGGCCACCAAGCACGATTTCGTACTAGCCCACCAAGCCTAGTTCCGTATTGACCCACCAAGCCCAGTTCCGTACTGGCCCATCAAGCCCAGTTTTGTCTAGCTCACCAAGCCCATTTCTGTACTGGCCCACCAAGCCCAGTTCCGTACTGGCCCATCAAGCCTAGTTTTGTCTGGCCACCAAGCCCAGTTTCGTACTGGCCCACCAAGCCCAGTCCCGTACTGGCCCATCAAGCCCAGTTTCGTACTGGCCCACAAAATCCAGTTTCGTATTGGCCTCAAATCCTAGCTTAATCTGGCCCACAAAGCCCATCTCTCTTGGCCCGCTAAGCCTATCTCATGACCCTCTCCTTAGGAATGGTCAACTCTTGTGTTCTCCTTTTGGACAACGACCCCCTCCCTGGGATTGGTCAAGTCCAGATCCTCCTTTCATCAAGACCCTCTCCGATGGAATGGTCATTGATTTCTTTCTTTACACCAAGGCCTTCTCCGATAGAATGGTCATTGATTTCTTTCTTTACATCAAGGCCCTCTCCGATGGAATGGTCATTGATTTTCTTATGTTTACATCAAGGCCCTCTCCGATGGAATGGTCATTGATTTTCTTATGTTTACAGTAAGACCCTCTCCGATGGAATGGTCATTGTTTTCTTTCCTTACATCAAGGCCCTCTCCGATGGAATGGTCATTGATTTCCTTATGTTTACATCAAGGCCCTCTCTGATGGAATGGTCATTGATTTTCTTATGTTTACAGTAAGACCCTTTCCGATGGAATGGTCATTGTTTTCTTTCCTTACATCAAGGTCGTCTCCGATGGAATGGTCATTGATTTCCTTATGTTTACATCAAGGCCCTCTCCGATGGAATGGTCATTGATTTTCTTATGTTTACAGTAAGACCCTCTCCGATGGAATGGTCATTGTTTTCTTTCCTTACATCAAGGCCCTCTCTGATGGAATGGTCATTGACTTTCTATGTTTACATCAAGACCCTCTCCGATGGAATGGTCATTGATTTTCTTATGTTTACATCAAGACCCTTTCCGATGGAATGGTCATTGATTTTCTTATGTTTACAGCAAGACCCTCTCTGATGGAATGGTCATTGTTTTCTTTCTTTACATCAAGGCCCTCTCCAATGGAATGGTTATTGATATCCTTATATTTACGTCAAAGCCCTCTGCAAGGCAATAATCATTGATTTCTATGTTACATTAGGACCCTCTCCTATGGAATGGTTGAGTCTTTTTTTACTTTCCATATCATGACCCTCTTCACGGAATTGGTCATCGCACCCATTTGAGTCGGTTTCTATTCATCCTCTTCCTCCTTAAAATTCAGACAAAATTGGTGTCTCTATCTTTACTTATCTTTTACTACGATAATTTGGAAATGTCACATCTTCATATTATCTAATAAAATCTAAGTAAAGAGGGGCAACTGTCAACACCCAATTTTATGTTAATCATATTTTGTTTACTTTTTTATTTTTATATTTTGTTTTATTCCTTTTTCAAAAAATATGTATATAAAAAAAATGTAAAAAAAAAATGAAATAAAAAAATAGGAGAAGAGGTTAACGTAAGATCTAAGGTCTCTGATAGGTAGGGATGGTAGCTAGCTGGCTATGGTCATGATGGCTGAACAAGGAAAGAGCAGGAATCAACATCTGCTTTCAGTCTTATCCCACCTCTGGAGGTAGGAAATGAACGGAGCAGACACAACAAGTATCATCAAGATCCATTCATTCAAGTGACCTTCACCTTCTTCACTCAGGGGGCTTTCCTTCATTCTGTTCTCTAAAAAATAGAAAAAGAAACCAACACCTTCATCTTCCCCAACCTTCTTCCAACGACCACCATAATCCATCATCCTTTCATTTTCACTCCACCCCAATATTCCTACGCAACACAGATTCTCTCCCACGCATACACTTCATCTTCTACCTACACCAAATAACCAAACACAAAGAGCCTCCATTCACCTTCCCCAAACACACTTTATTCACATAACCATGCTATCCCATCCCATTGAGCTCTCCATTACCTCCATCGATCATTCATCCCCATCCACGCAAACACAAACGGAAAACAATGAGACAAACGGAAAACAGTGTGAGGAATGAGTTGGAGTCTCAAACAGAGGCATTCTTGATCCCGACGGACAGAGGGTTGGCTTTCGTGGTGCTCGCGGACCCAGTCACGGTGGCCGGCACGGTGGTTGCGAGTCGCAAATCCTATGGTACCTTTCTCTCTCGCGGAGGAAGAGAATCAACGATTGGAAAACAATGGAAGACCGGCAGTGGCTGAAACCGGTGGCGGTAGTCTACAGCAAGCATGGCCTTGTGGCCGTGAGAGGATTTGGTGCCATCTGCGACGACGAGGAAGAAGATGCGGCCACGGTCTCGCACGCAAGAAGAAGAAACGAGAAGGGGGAAGATTTGGGAAGTTGGGTTCTCGCCGGCGACGCCTCCGGTGGTGGCTGGCGTCGATGGCGGCGTGCCTCGCCGGCCGTGGGATGTGCAGTGGCAGCACCGCGCTGGAGTTGTGGTGTGCGGAGATGAGGAGGAAGAAGCTGCTAGAAAAGGGGAAGTTTTAGTTTTAATTAGGGTTTTAAAAATATTTGAACATGTCTTCTTCGTGCACCCCCCATCTTAACCTCTGCACTCCAGTTTTCACTTCATACACCTCCATAATTGCTAACCTCGCACCCCTACCACACTTGTTTCACATTTTACTCTACACACCCCTTTTTTTCTCTTTATCTCGCACCTCTGTTTGAATTTTATGCTACAAACACCCCCTGATATTTATTAACCTCGCACCCCTGCCACACTTGTTTCATGTTTACTTCATGCACTCTCATTTACTTCGCGCACCCTGCCTGCTTACTGTATGCACCTCCCATATCTTATAACTCGCACCCCTTATGTCTTTGTTTCTCATTTTTGGGCTTGTGTTTATGCATTACTCGTTGCACCTCCCACATTACTCATGCACCCTACTATTGTTGTTTTTTTTACTTTTATCTTTTTGTTATTAGTTTTTTTTTTCTTTTTCAAAAAAGGAGAAAATGAAAATATTTTAAATTATAAAAAACTATAAAAAATAGAAAAATTTAAAAAACGAAAAATATTCTTTTTGGCTTTATTGTGTCTGTCCGGTCGCTCGCACCGTGTGACACTCATTTTCAAAATTACCAAAAATACTTTTCTTTCTCTTTTAGTGTTTGTCCGACCGCTCGTGTCGTATGACACTTATTTTCAAGTAATTCAAAAAAAACACCAAAAAATACAAAATTTTCAAAATATAAAAATATCAACATTTTAAAAGAGTCTTTCTTAAGAACTACGTGATCCTTGATTCTCCATTGTGAGATACGTAGGAGCAAGGCCAGTCCTTGTCAGGTTTACCTCCAAAAAATCAAATCATTTTCCAAGTAGTTTTTTTTTTTTAAATTTCTTTTCAAGAACTACGTAACCCTGATTTCTCACTTTAAATGAGAATACGTAGGACCAAGGTCAATCCTTGTCGGGCCCAAAAATCAAAAAAATATTTTTATTTCTTTTTAGTATTATTTGTGTCATTATTTTTGAGGGAAAATTAATATTTTGAAAATCACATCAACTTTGCATTTTTAATTAAAGGTACCACCCTCGGGCGGGCACGGTAGGGTGTTAACACCTTCCCTACGCGTAACCGACTCCCGGATCCAAAATCTGGTTTTTTGCAGACTTGCTTTATTTTTATGGTTTTCCATAGTTTTCGAAAAATAATTATGGTGGCGACTTCAATCTCTTTTTAAACCCGTTTTCTTTTTTGATTCGCCTTCCCGTCGCGATTCCGGTTGCGACAAAGACCTTAACTTCCCAACCTTCATGTAGGTACAAAATCCTTGTGGCTACATTTTTCAAAAATTGAATCCTCTCTTCCCATTCCAACATCATTCTCTCTTCACACTCAATTATCCTTTTGTATAAACTTCCTTAGCTCATGAAGTCATAAACAAGAATCTTGCTAAATATTTGTGCTTTATTCTACCTAGAATTGAAATGTCAACTAAAAATTCTTTAATCCCTTCTTCTCTTTCTTGAGGGATTCTTCTCACTACAACTTTTGCTCCATGTGAAACCTCTTTATACACTTTCTCGTTCCCTCCAACAACAACCACATTCTCTTAAAAAAAACCATGTTGTTGCATAAATATTATGGAAATCAATCCTATAAGGCTAATACTCCAATTCCAGTCGTCAACTTCTTCTAGTGTCTCGCGTCTGCGTGGAATGAAAAAAGCTACAAAACCACAACCAATGATTAACACACATAAAATAATGCTGACATCTACAGCCAAAAATCACGCTTTAAAAAACCACCTTCTATGATGTACAAACAAATCCAAATTTTTTGTTGCTAAAGCATCACCTATTGAAAAACTTGAATTACTAAAACTTCAAGCAATGATCGTAGTACTATCTACTAACTTCCTTATATTATTGCATTCTTGTATTCAATAAGATAAATAATGTCATCTTAAACCAAAAGAATATATGTGAATGTCATATCGTTGTCAATCCAACTTAAACTATGTTATATTTTGAAAACTATAGGAAAAAGTTTTAAGTATAAAAATAAATAAAAAACAATAAATTAAAATTAGTTGATGTCATATCACACATTCACATCCTCCAAATATTCCAATTTTCCTACACTACTAAAGAAAAAATCATGATTAAGGAAGGAAAAGGCACACATGCGAAACTAAAGTTGTAACGAACCTTTGAGGTAGCCACGAATCGGAAAAGAAATTACGAACATGCACAACTATTGCAAACTACTTAGTAAAAAACAAATCACTGAAGCAGCTGTCGTGAACCCACGATCCAAAGACCCACAAGCATTGGACTCCTAAAGTAACCGATCTCAAATGCACCGTAGATACGAAAGTAAAACGCACTGCCTAATAACAAATCTCTTTATGGAAATCAAAATCCCACCGAGAGTAACACAAATAAGTGATTTAGGACATGTGAAATTGGGAAAGTGAAAAGCAATTTAAAAAAATGAAAGAGTGCAAAGTTAAAACATTACCTATTGGAAGTTGTGATTGAGAGATACAAAATCACAGAGCGCAAATTCTCTTATGTGATCGAGAGATATGGATTTGAAAGAGATGGAAGTCAAGGTTTTGCGAGCACACTACTCATAAAATTAGTACAGAAAGAGGATTCAATTGTTGATAGTATGGTTGTTCTTAGAGGTGAGCAAAAAAACTTTATAAAATTAAGTAAAATGGATAATTGCGATCAAATTTTGATAGTGGGATGGAATTTCATGGATACCCGATTCAACCCGAATTTATATTTTAATATTAAGAAATTCGTAAATATATTTTGAAGATTCACTATATTTATATCATTTATTCAAAATAAAAAATATTTTAAAAAAACTAATTTAATATAAATTCGTAATTTAAAAAATATGACCAAATCGACCCAGAACTTGAAACCAATTAACTTGGTAAATAAAATGATCAGATAAAAATTTCAAAATATTATATTCAGTTTATATTGGATAGGTCAGGTTGGACATGCAATCTAACCTGGTTGAAGCATATCTCTAGTTGTTCTTATATGTCAATGACAGATCTTCAACAAATATTTTGGGGTATCAAATTCTTTATATATATGTATAAAAAAATTATGGGGTGCTAAAATATATAAAATATATTAAAATTTTAAATAAATACTTAAAACTATATATTAATTTATTTATATAAATGTGTGGTGGGGCACAACCCCTATGCCTTTACCAAGATTTGCCAATGATATTAGTTATCATATGTAACATCCTGGCTGGATATTACTAATTTAATTAAAATAAAATAAGATATTATTAAATAGCCTTATTTAATTATTCATTTTACTAAAAACGCGGGAAAAATTTTCATCTTTATTAATTGCGCCAATATTCAATTAAAAGAGTATAACTCCAAGCTCATATTCCATTGAAAACGAAATGAGATAAATACAAGTCTTTAAATAAATATCCCTATGTAAGCCCTCTCTCCGGCGCTACTCTTAAATAGCTCCATCTACAACATCCTCTGCTCTTGTGTAACAAGTTACACGATCATCGCTAAACACAAACAAATAGGGTTAGCTGAAAATAAAAGAAAATAACGACAATATAAAAGGAAACAACCCCACAAACCCCGATTTACTAACTTAATTAGACGATCCTCACAAATGTACAATCTTTAGTCACTAGTCCCCCCCAAAGTCTTCATCGTGAGCATCCATATTCTACACCCTCTGATGATTCCTTTAGTTGATACTTGTTGCCACGAGTGTCTACTCGCCCCTCTGACTACAAGCCACCACCTATAGTCCACACGCGAGAATAATCTTGTCACGACCACAACCCGCAACACCAAGTGGATTCTCTAATATGAACCGTAGTTCGTATTTGTCCCAAGACTATCAAACTCGTGGGATAACACCGAGGAAGGAAATCTTCTAGAACCCATCTATACGAGCCACGATCTCACACACTCCACTGGACTTCCAAAACCACTAGACTACAACCTCGAGTGGCCACATGTTACCCCAATACAAGTTGCACTCGTAACTAGGCCCCCAACAAGTCATCTCCTCAAAGACCATAATCTAGAGTCTTGTAGCAATTCCTAAATGAATCCACCAACGTTCTCCGCGTTGCCTAACGCGACCTCAACATCGCTTGGTGAAAATGACACAAGCCATCTGGCGAAACTTCTCACGCCACCAAGCCACAGCCCACTTAAATATGCTTCAGGTCCAAAACTCGCGCCGCTAGGCACCAACCCTCTTGAATTAGGTTTAGCCCAATTTCACAACTTCCGCCTCGCGGGTTATCTTGCACCGCTAGGCGTCAACTCTCGGATTTTGCTCCAGAGTTCACTTTGTGGCCTATCGCCTAGCGGTTTACACCGTTTCACCAGGCGCCACACTAGTAACTGGTAATTTACTAGTTTTCAGCACTCCAGAATAGGTTCTAATGAACATATTTACACAAGACACTTAAATCACACAAAACATGCATTCATGACAAGTAAATACACTTTCATATCATTAAGTTGAATTCAAGTACACAATATCATATAGTCAGACATAAAACACAACCACATAAATATCCACCTTCCAAATCAATATCCACTAGACATATCAATGCCTCTCCTATATGTGTATGTCAACACATGAACACCATATCCTTGCTTTCATACATCCTAGAAAATCATAATAAATTCACATAAAATCATCAAAACAAAGTGTTATACCCAACACACAATCCTGGATAGCCAAACAATATATAAATAAGGAGAAACACATAATCATTGCCCCCAAAATATCACATGGAGAATAAAATATTAATAATGATAATAATAAAAATAACAACAACAACAACAACAATAATAATAATAATAATAATAATAATAATAATAATAAAAGGAAACAATAAAAATAAAAGTAATAGTAATGAAAGTAATAATAAAAGAAAATCAAATAGTAATAATAAAACAATAATACTAAAAAGATAAAACCATAATAATAAAATAATAATAATACAATAATAATGATAATAAAATCATAAATAAAATAAATAATAACAATAATAATAAAATAATAGTACAATAAAATAAAATAATAATAATAAAATAAAATAAAATGAAATGAAAATAATAATAATGATAATAATAAACATAAAAATAATAATAATATAAATAATAATAATATAAATAATAGTAATAATTATAATAATAATAATATATAATAATAAGAATCATAAGTAAGAAAACTTTAAACACCACGCCAAGTCAAAAAGAAGAATCATAATAATCATAACAGTGATGAGGTCACGAAGAGAACTTAATATAATGGAAACCATAAGCACCTTTATACTCTCTCTAAAACCACATACAACAAACATCAAGAAGTTAAACGATACAAGAATATGGTTCAGGAGAAGACTTTCATGCATTAATACATAACACAATTGCATATAATATCATTAAATCAGGAAATGGTAGCTCTCCTAACTTGGATTCCGTTCTCCAATGTGCTTTGAGGATTCTTTCTTGCACCAAAGAAATTTTCTCCACTTTGATACCTCTCCTGACCCTTACAGCAAAGTCTCCCCCACGCTTTCTTTACTCGTGTTCTAATGCTCTCAAGACTCTCCTCAACAACTCACATGAATTAGTATTCTAAAAACTCTCTTTCTTCTCACATTGGCTTCTTAATTATGCCTTAACTATGCTTAATGGCAAGAAAAACAAAAATTAAAAAGATAGCTTAATAGCCATATAAGGACCATTACACTATGGTTTCTCAAACCTTCTAGCTGCTCCCTACGATGGTTAAGGTTTCTAATCATTCTCATTCATGACCAAAAAGAGTTTTTGGCAAAAAGAACCTATTTTGCATATTTCAAGGTTCAAACACACAACTACACAATTACCAATCAAATCACGCCTCATGGTCCAACATATTATTAAAATAATAAAACCATTAAATTGCACTCTAATGGCATACACAAAAGTTGAACCCAAGTCCTCCCATAATAACCAAATACTCTTAATCACTTGACCTAGTATTGTCCCTTGTTTTCTCTCTCCACATTAATTAACTTAGGGACTCTCGTCCTCGCATTTATTAAATTAATATTTATTTATTTATTTAATTTTCTCGGGTCTTACATCATACATATATTTGGCTGAGGTGTGAAGTATGCTTAACTTCCTTATCCACTACAATCAACAAGTTCCATGATACTAATTCATTACTTAAAAAATCAAAAGATATGTTATAAGATGAAAATAAAGTTTTCTTAAACACAGTCCACAACTACAAGAAAAACCTTAAATAATGACCAAATTTAGTGACAAGTAGAGACCAATTTAAAAACCAATTCCTTTTGTAAGCAAAACCTCAGTACCTAATGTTAGTTACCAATATAGAGACCGATTCGTAATAGAAACAATTTTAGTTACCAATTTATAGACCAATTATAATTTTTTTAAACTAGTTTACCTACCAATAATTTTTAGTTTATAAATTAATATCTAAATTGGTCATTATAATGACTAATTATTTTTGGTCACTACATTTGGTCATTGTTTAAGATTTTTTTTTTGTAGTGATAAGGATGAGTAACATATTGCGTAATTGTACTTGACACACTTTATTGTACAGAAGGTTGGCAAAACGGGCCAGCTCGGCCCGTTTTGGCCCGGCCGTATGTGGCCCGTAAAAAATGGGTCGGGCCGAGCTGGCCCGTCAAACAGAAACAGGCCAATAATCACAACTCGTCCCGTATAGGGCGGGCCAATGGGTCGGGCTAGCCCGTCCAATTTTTTTTTCTTTTTTTTAAATTTTTAAAAGTTTTTTAATTTTTTTTCAAATTTTTTAATTTGTTTTATTTTTTAAATTTGTTTATATATACATATAAATTATTATTAAAGTCATATTTAATCAAATAAAATATTTTTTTAACTTTTATTTGATTAGTTAATGTTTTTAGTTAGATAAGTTAAAATAATTATTTAATTCACATATTAAATTATTCAATTATAAATAATAATTCAAACTTAATTTGTAGGTGTTAATGCTTTAAATTAGAATACTATTATATATTTATACATTTAAAATATATAATATAAAAAACTAATCTTTTTAATTACTTTTATTTTATTTTATTTTTTTAAAACAGCACAACGGGCCAGGACAAGTTGGCCCGTATTTTGGCCCGTCAAGTTGACGGGTTAGACGGAACGGGCCAGAACGGGCTGACAGGTTGAAATTCTCAACCCAACTCGTTCCTTTTAATACGGGCTGATGGGCTGGCCCGTTGGGCCCATCCCGTTTTGCCACCGCTAATTGTACATATTGTATCATAATTATAGCCAAATTCCATTACAAAAGCCTTATGTTCAACTATTCATGCTTTTTTGTAGATCATTGAATAACTAATAGTTTTATTTCCCATTGATGGTGAATTTTGATAAAAATTGTTGTCTTGATCAATGTGATATTGCTTTATCTTAATCATAATAGTCTTCTTTGTATTGCAACATATCCATTCTGATAGATCAAATTAAATATTTTAGCCTAGTCAAGTAAATCATTGAAGATGTTGGATATACCAATATATCTATGTGCCACGTATAAAAACAATATGGAAAAATACTTTTTGCATAGTGGGAGAAATATACACTTAATAGTTAAAACACATACATTTGTTGAGAGTGGGATTTGAACCCACGCCCTTTCAGACTAGAACCTTAATCTGACGCCTTAGACCAACTCGGCTATCTCAACTCTAATTTTGAATCTCAACTTTGGGTTTCACAATTGTTCTTGATTGTGGTTTTGTCATGTAAGAATTTAAAAGTAGAGTTCGTAATTAAAGTTTCACAATTTGTATATGGAATAATAACACTTTGCAATTACTATGAAAACTTCATATATAACCTTATTCAGCATTGAGTAATATTAAAATGTGATGGCCTTGATTTTGATTATGGATATCGTCTTGAGGCACAATCATATGGTATGGTCGTGGTTTCAAATCAGAGTCACAATTACTCAATCAAATTCAATATAAAGTTCCACGTTTTATTAATAACATTGAATAATAACTTCAATTACGTTTTCATTTTTAACTACAATAAAAGATATTTTATGTTATAAGGTATTAAAATAAAAGTATAAATGTGTAATCTAGTATTGCAAAAATATATATATTTATATATGTTGTATTATTTCATTTTTTTATTTTTTTTATGAAAAAAGGTATATTTAAAAAGAAAAATACCTGACAGTAAGAATACAAATTATATAATAGTTAAAATCTAAATTATTTGCATGATTGTTTTGATATGCAATTATATAGGTAAAATAAAATCTTATTTATATAAACACTTTTGTATATCTTATATTTTCTTATATATATATATATATATATATATATATATATATATATATATATATATATATATATATATACTAAGTTTGGTTGAGAAGTGTTTGAGGTGGTTGATCAAACTATTGACATGTGGCCAATCTCCAAGTCACAACGAAGAGTAAGTCTACTGCAAAGATTCTCCGACATTTAAGTTAGTAAAGATTTTTAGTGAGTATTTGTGAGTAAAAGCAATTATGAGATGGTTTGTACTTCTTATGATAACATATATTAACATATAAATATCATCAACGGGTTATATTTCTATTTAAGAAATTTTGTTTTTATCATATATCATATATTTCATAAATATTATATTTTCCTTATTTTAGGGTAGCTAATATATCATATGAATCTCTTACAAGAGTCCATAATTTATTAGGCCTATTTGGGCCTGCTAAAATTATAATTATATTGTAAATATGGGTCGGGCGATACATAAGTTCCCTGAATCAAAAGTTTAATAACCTTAGTTTAATAACCTTTTGCAAGTGGATTGAGTTATTAAATGAACGAGTTTATATGACATATTTAGCTCATGATTGAGGTGTAGTTGACTTTACAACTTTTTTAGCACTAGATCGACCCATTATTTGGCATGTTGTTGGCCATAACTTTATCTTTTGTTGGACACATGATCGGTCCTTTTAATATATGTAATGTCTCTATCCTCATTAATAAGAGATTTTAAAGCCATGATTATAGTATTTAGGATTTCTAACAAGTACCTTTTCACATACCTTTTTAACATATGGCATTTTCTAATTTGAAATTTCAATTTCGAAAAAACGAAACGCTTGAATTTGCCTTGTCAAAATTCATGTAAAGCATTTTACATTTTATCTTTCATAAAACCCTTCTCAAATGTTCCCTCTTTTTATTTACACTTATATTTCACCCTGTTCTAAGTTGTTATTTGAATTCCATTTCACTTTCTTCCCTATCGCTTCTCTACACATTTTCCTTTTGCATCATTGGATTAGACCAAACCAACAAAAGCAAAAAGGCAAGACATGCTTATTCTCGCAAACCAAAAGTGATTGGGTTGATCACAACCATTCACTACACTAAAATGAAACAATGTTTCACACTGAGCTTTTTCATTTGTCACGATAGAAGAATACAAACTCATCATTATACCTCTCAATCATCAAGTAAAAAGTCTTCTTTCTCATCCAATGTTATGAACATTGTAGAACCCAAAGAAGCCTCTTGAAGAAGACAAAACTTTAATGAGCCTTGAATAATGATAACTTACAAATTGATTGACCCTATATACAAGGTACGAGAAGAAACTCAAGTGAAAGAGAGTGAAGTACGAGTGATATTCTCTAGTAGATTATTTGTGCCATGGCTAAGAATGTGAAATATTTTTGAGAATTTCTATGAGGAAATTTGTAAAAAGGGTTTGAGAAAAACTCTAGCTAGGAAAACAAGGTTCTTAAGTTTGTCCATTTATGACTCACCCTTCTTTCCTAGTAGTCTACTTACTAAACTTTCAATACTATTTCCCTCTAGAAAACTTATATGCACCGCACACCATCCGTCATTAAAAGCTCAAAGCTTCACTAAAATCATACACACAAGAAAAGAGAAGTACCCGCTACTAGTGCTTAGAAAGACAACAATTTGACTAGGAACACAACAAGAATGATTTCTAACTTGATCTATACTTCATACATGAAATAAGAGAAGAGGCTCAAGTACGAGAAGAGGTAACAAAGCAAAGAGTTGTACAACGGCACAACACGGAAGTAGAGAAATGAGCTTAAGCTTGGAGAAGCGAGAAGACATAATCTTGAAGATTGCCCCTTATTCCATAATACCATTCCATTAAGGCCTTAGCAACTCCTAACATCAATCAAAGACGATAAGCAATACCTTTGATTAGAGATAGCAACATTACACAAGAAGGATAATGAAGAGATCGATCTAGATCCTGGGTAAAAAATTAAAGACCTAACTAAAGTACCAAAAGTCCTCACTCAAAATTCAAATTAGGAAGCATGATAATGCTAACCGCACAACCAAACCACGAAAATGTTGGAACTCAACACACATAGACAACAAATTGGCTAAGACAAGTTGACAAGTCCCTAATCTCACAAGTTTTTCTTAGCCAATTGCATTGTTTTAGGTAGGTTTAAGTGGTTAATTAGATTCATTAGCTTAAATTTAGTCTAATTAGGATTCTAGTCTAGTTTTACAAAAGTAATATAATTAGGTGTTTTAATGCATTCTTTAGCATATTCATTAAGAGTATCAATAGTTAGCATTAGCTCAGTGTACGAAATAGGTTCATGAGTAGGTAGGAGCATTTTACTTTAGTCTTACTTTAGATGTAACGGTTTAGAAGTAGAGTTGGCCTAGTGTAGTCTAGTTTTAGAAGCTTTTAAGTAGAGTATAGTGTGCTTAACATTCACATTTGAGGTTTTTGAGTCTTATGCAGATATTATGATCAAGTAAGGTTGCAAATGTCCAAAGGAAGCCATGGGAGAAAGCTGATCCAACCAATTTGCTCAAAAGTGATAGAGTTGACTTTTGGTGCAAATGTTGACCATAGTTTGACCAAGAGTTGACTTTTTGACTTTTCAAATCCCAATAAGATGGAAAGTTTGGGAGAAGCTTTTGGATTTTTAAATACACTTGTTTTGATCCTGAGATGGCTGAAAAGTGGTCCACAGATGTATAACACTCTTCATTCTCATTTTTGCATGTTTAGTTCTCTTAAGTGAATTGTAGGCATAACATAACTTTATTTGGTGATTTGTAACTTGTTTCTTTTGTTGTAGCATAGATAGTAGTGCAGATTGGAGTTGCTGAGAAGGAATTGAGTGAGAAAGATTGTTGTTAAGATGAAGATTTAAGTGGACCAAAGTTCTCCTTTGGAATTATATGTGAAGAGTAGAATTAAAGGCAAATATGAGATATCAAAGAGCTGGATGCATCACCTATTGCGGAAGGTCATATGACTAGCTTGTTGACTTGTAATAGGTAGTCTTGGTGGTGGAAACACAGATATATTCATGCACCATTCTATAGAAAAAATCACGCTTTTATAACCATTCCATTCGACCCATACAAACTCAGCATAATTCACACACCATTCCTCACCACTACTGTAACATCCCTAGGGAATATTACTTAAAAATAAATATTAAAATAAACATTTGCATTAATAGCCAACTCGATAAAAATCCCAACGCGGGAAAATTTTTATTTCATTAAGTTAGCGCGCCAAAACTCATAACCAATTCATAAAATGTTACAAGTTCCCAAAAATTGCATTTAAAACATAAATTACAATCTAGTAAAAATCCTAGCACTACTCCCATGCTAGC